>JAESGR010000585.1_pt1 | contig 20959 bp, 24 predicted proteins | sample 9269771 | NCBI WGS metagenome assembly JAESGR01 (sample SAMN15739572, study PRJNA653492) | algae metagenome | isolation source: Chroococcus sp. CMT-3BRIN-NPC107 and co-occurring heterotrophs from well... | place: USA: Clark Mountains Wilderness, California | collected 2010-04-18 | reverse complement strand
CGGAGATGCCGTCCTCCTCCTACACGCTCTTCGACATCCCCAACCCGCAGCAGACGCTCGTTCATGTCTATCCGGACGCGACCGAGCTCGGCCGGGTCTACCAGCCGGCGCTTGCCATCGAGGCGTCGCCGACGGCCTTCGCTGCCTCGCTCGAGCGGCTGGAGGCCCCGCGCGAGATCGCCTGGCGCCAGACGGCCGCAGAGGCCCGCGCGGATTACCTGGACCGGACCGAGACGCCGAAGAAGCAGCCGGGCGCCTTCCAGTACGGGGAGGCGATGGTCTGGCTGCGGGACCGCCTGCCCGAGGACGCCATCATTGCGAATGGCGCCGGCAACTTCGCCGTCTGGGTGCATCGCTTCATGCGGATGACCGGCACCCGCACCCAGCTCTCCCCGACGAGCGGATCGATGGGATATGGCCCGCCGGCTGCCATCATGGCCAAGCGCTGCTTCCCCGACCGGGTCGTCGTCTGCTTCGCCGGGGACGGCGATTTCCTGATGAACGGGCAGGAATTCGCGACCGCCGTGCAATACGGGATCGCCGTGATCGTCGTTGTGGTCGACAACAGCATGTACGGCACCATCCGCATGCACCAGGAGCGCGACTATCCGGGCCGGATTTCGGCGACCAAGCTCGTGAACCCCGATTTCGCGGCCTATGCCCGCGCCTTCGGCGGGTATGGCGAGCGGGTGGAGCGCACCGAGGATTTCGCACCCGCCTTCGAGCGTGCCGTGGCCTCCGGCCAGCCGGCGATCATTCACTGCCTCGTCGATCAGGAGGCGATCACGCCCGACCGCACCCTCTCCGAGATCAAGGGAACGGGCGCGCGGTAAAAAGTTCCAGATCGAGGCGCCCATCCCCTTGCTCAGACTTGAGCCATATGTCTGGAGGACTCGGACAAAGTGTTCGCGTGATTCAGCGGCATTCGGCAGTTTGCCCGTGCCTCGGCAGCGAGGGCTGTGGTTCTTCAAGCGACATATCTGCAGGTGATACGCGGCCCGAGGGGACGGCAGCTAAGGGCCTTTGCACTAACTTGCTGCATTGACCCACACGGTCCGAGGTCCTTCCCGTCCATGAACGGAGCGACCATGGGATGTTTTGGCTACGCGAAGCCGCGGAGTTTGGCTTGAGGCGGGCAGGCGGAGACCGTCGCTTCAACCCGAGTCCGCTCTCGGCACCACCACGGAGCGCGTCGAATGGCCGACTTGGGCTCGCCAAGCGGAGGCCCAGCTTCCCGTCGCAAGGCAAAAACCCTGCTGAAGAGGCCAGTGAGCGCTGGTCACGAACGCTCAATTGACGCTCTCTGCCCCGACCACTCCTGCAGGAGATGGCCGAGAGAGCACCAGCCTTCCTCCCCGCGGCCCGAAGCGACGAGCGCATGCAGAAGTCCGTCGAGCACCGCCGTCACCGGGGAGGCGACACGCAGTCCGCGCAGGGTGTCGAGCGCGATGCCTATGTCCTTCTCCATGAGGACGGAGCGGAAACCGGGTGCGACGTCTCCGTCGAGCAGGCGCTTCATGTGACGCTCGACCACGGTGCTCCGAGCGGCACCTCCGAGCAGGGCGTCCCTGACGCGATAAGCATCGACGTTCATCGCGCGGCAAAGCGCGACCGTTTCCGCCACCGCCGCCATCGACGCCGCGACGCAGATCTGGTTGCAAGCCTTGGTCACCTGACCGGCTCCGCTCTCGCCGACGTGCACGACGGTGGTCGCGAATGCCTCGATGACCGGGCGGGCGCGCTGAAGCGCGTCCTCTGCCCCGCCGACCATGCAGGAGAGGGTGCCGTCGGCCGCCCCCTTTTGGCCCCCGCTGACCGGGGCGTCGAGCAGGTGATGGCCCGACAGCGACAATCTTTCGGCCATCCGGCGGGCCGCCAGCGCGTCGATCGTGCTCGTGTCGACCACCACCGCTTCAGGCAGCATCGCGGCCTCGATGCCTTCCACCCCGAATAGGACCTCCTCGACGTCCTTCGTGGCAGGCAGGCTGAGCACGACGACCTCGGCGTCTAACGCCGCGTCGACTGCCGACTTGGCCGCGGTCGCTCCGGCGTTCACGAGGGGCGCAGCCTTGATCGCAGAGCGGTTGTAGACGCGGGTCGGAAAGCCTTTTCGGACGATGTTGGTGGCCATGCCGGCCCCCATGACGCCAAGACCGATGAAGGCAACACGAGGGCTCGCCATGGTGGGCCTCAATCTTTTTTGGAGGCTTGTACGGCCTTTGAGGTTCGATCCATCGCCGCGAAGAAGGCGTCGCCATCCAGGTAGCTGATCTCGAAGCCGGTCTTCGCCGCGATGTCGCGCAGCTTGTCGCCGGTGATGACCTGCCGGAAAGCCTCGACCACGTAGCGGGCGATCGGCTCCGGCGTGCCGGCGGGCATCATCAAGCCCTTCATGTTCTCGATATTCACGTCGTAGCCGAGCTCCTTCAAGGAGGGCACGTCCGGGATAGCGGAGGCACGATCGGACGTCGTCGCGAGCGCGTGAACCCCGCCAGCATCCAGCTGCGCTTTCGCCTCAGTAGGCGTGATGAGCGTCATGTCGAGATGGCCACCCAGCACGGATTGCAGTGCATGCGCGCCGCCGCGGTACGGCACGTGGCTGAGTTGGATGCCTGCCGCTCCCTCGAATGCCTGAAACCCGGCTTGAAGGATGCCGCCGTGGCCGGACGAGCCGTAGGTAAGCTTCCCGGGTTCTGCCTTGGCCCGCTTTACGAGCGCCTCGATGCTGTCGAGCCCGCTGCCTTGCTTCGTCACGAGCACCATGTGCTCGCGGTTGACCCGGCCGATTCCCTTGAAGTCGGAAAGCTTGTAGTTCGACTTCGTGTAGATCGGCAGGGTCGTGCTTTCGCTCCCGCCGCCGACAAGCAGTGTCGTGCCATCCGGCTCAGATCGCGCCACAAGCTCCGCCGCGACCGCACCTGAGGCGCCGGGCTTATTCACGACGGTGACCGGCACGGGGATGATGCCTTCAGCTGCCTGGGCAACGAGACGAGCAGTTACGTCCGTACCGCCGCCTGCCTGAAATCCCACGACGAGCTGGATCGGCTTTTCGGGTTTCCACGAGGCGGGCGCTGAACTCACTTGAGCGAAAGCCGGTAGCGCCATCATCCAGACCGACAGCGCGCTGAGAGCGGTTTTGAGTGCCATCTTTCCCTCCCTGCCGGGTCGTTTTGCCCGTTTGGTCCTTAGCCTCAGGCCGCGTCGGCGCGCTCCAGCGGGCCTGGCCAAGCCACGCCATAGCGGTCGCCCAACGTTCGGAGGTCGCTGACAAGGCTGTCCGGCAGATCAAGGCCGCGTGCCTTTTGATCCTCGGCCAACCGGTGCTCGAACTCCCCGGCGTAGAGGATTTCGTCGAAGCCGGTCGCCCGTGGCGCAGCTCGCAGCAGCGCCACGTATTCGGAGAACCGACTCGTGAAGGTGGCAAGCGCCCCGAAGCGGGCCAGGTCGATCAGGATAAAGAAGTGGCCGACGTTCTGTGCGTCCTGCCAGTTCTCGTACATGTTGTTGACGGTCGGGCCGAAACCCGCCCCCGTCAGCACGCCGGCGAGCAGATCGATGCCCATGGACAGGCCTGAGCCTTTTGCACCACCAAGCGGCAGCACGGCGCCGTCGAGCGCGGCCTGAGCATCCGTGGTCGGCTGGCCGGCGGCGTCGATGGCCCAGCCGGGCGGAATTGCCTCGCCACGTCTTGCCGCCGCGATGATCTTGCCACGCGCGACCTGGCTGGTCGCCATGTCCAGGACAAACGGCACCCCATTCCCGCTCGGGAAGGCGAGCGCGAAGGGGTTCGTGCCGAGAAACGGCTTCAGGCCGCCGTGAGCCGGCATGGTCTGTGAAGCATTCGAAACGACAATCGCGCCGAACCCCTGACGGGCCGCTGCCTCGGCGAAGTAGGCGGCTGTCCCGAAATGGTTGGACCGGCGCACGCCGACGGCGGCAACGCCGTGCGCAGACGCCCGCTGCATGGCGATCCTGAGCGCCTCACGGCCGACATGCGCACCGAAGTTGTTGTTCCCGTCCAGGAGGAGGGTCGCGCCGCCGTCCTCGACGACCGTGGTGTCTGCGCCGGGATCGACCATGCCCTCGGCGAGACGCCGCAGATAGATCTCCATCCGCAAGACGCCGTGCGACTCCACCCCGCGCAGGTCTGCGTACACAAGGGAATCGGCGACGGTCGCGGCTACTTCAGCGGGGACGCCCGACGCCCGGAATACCGCCTCGCAGAACGTCGACAGCGCGCCTGGCGCGACGCGGCTCACAGCGCGAGACCCTTGGCCCTCAGGGTTGCATCGACCCAGGAGCGATCGACTGTGCCGTCCGCGATGGAGGCGAGGATCGCGGCTTCGCGCTGCTCTTGGGCCTTGGCCAGTTCGGCGACGGAGAGGGCATCACGCTGGGGAACCGCCACGACCCCGTCCGCATCGCCGATCACGATGTCGCCCGGCGAGACCGGCTGACCGCCCACGACGACGGGAACATTGATCTCGCCGGGGCCATCCTTGTAGGGGCCTCGATGGCTGACCCCGCGGGCGAACACGCCGATGCTCGCCTTCCCCAAGGCGTCGGTGTCGCGCACCGCGCCGTCGATCACGTAGCCGGCGATCCCGCGCCGGACCGCGAGGTTCAGCATGATCTCGCCGACAAGCGAATTGGTGAGTTCGCCCCCGGCATCGACGACGAGGACGTCCCCCGGCTGGGCGAGATCGATGGCCTTGTGGATCATCAGGTTGTCGCCGGGACGCGTTCTGACGGTGAGCGCCGTCCCGATCATGGGCGAGCCGTCATGGAATGGGCGAAGAGCCGCGCCACCCGCGTAGAGCCGGCCCATGTTGTCGCTCACGATCGACGTCGCGATACCCCGCAGAGCCTCCAGCAGCCCGGGGGTAGGCGTGCTTGGGCGCGGCTCGATGCGAAAGCCGATCGGCATGGGACCTTCCTCCACAGCTGTTCTTAAGCACTCGATTAGGTCGCGCCCCCAGAGACGTCCAATAACTTGCAAAGCCCGTTTCGATACGCGATCCGTATCGGATGGACGCCGTTCGCCTGCGCAGCTTCGTCGCGCTCGCCGAAGAGCTGCATTTTGGCCGCGCGGCGGCGCGCCTCGGCATCGCGCAACCCCATCTCAGCCGCCGCATCCAGGATCTTGAGAAGATCACGGGCGTGGCGCTTTTCGTACGCTCGCAGCGCGGCGTGGAGCTGACCTCAGCAGGCAGAGCCTTTCTCGAGGGTACCGTTTCGATTCTCGATGCGATGAAGAAGGTGGTCGAGAACACGAAGGATGTGGCGGCCGGTAGAAGCGGACGGCTGCGGATCGGCTTCATTCACTCCAGCACATACGAGCTCCTGCCGGCGACGCTGACAGCGTTTCGAGCAGCCCGACCGGCCGTCACACTGGACCTCCGAGAGATGACCATCCTTGCTCAAATCGCAGCCCTTCGGGCAGGCGAGATCGATGTGGGCATCCTCCGCCCCCTCGCCGGGATGGAGGACCTTCACGCCGAGATCATCGTCCGGGAACCCTTCCGCCTTGCCCTGCCGCATGAGCACCGGTTGGCGCGGCGCCGCCGCGTCCGAGTGGAGGATGTCGCGTCGGAGCCCTTCGTCGCATTTGCCCGCGATACCAGCCCGTTGTTCAACGCCCGCCTCGCGGCCTGCTTTGGCGCCGCCGGCATCGTTCCGAACGTTGTCCAGGAGGCGACGCAGATCCACACCGTCCTCGGCCTAGTACGGGCCGGGCTTGGCGTCGCACTCGTCCCGGCCTCGGCTTCGGGGCTCGCAGCGCATGGCGTGCGGCTCGTCCCGGTGACCGGCGGGCCCGAACCGGTCGAGGTCTGCCTCGCTTGGCGGGCAGACCGTCACCTCCCGATCCTTCCTGCTTTCCTAGAGGCCGCGAGAGCTTCGGTTCCTTAGTGGTTCAGTCAGACGGCTGTTACCGGAGCGAGGTGGAACGTCTGCTTTCCGGACAACGCGGATGGGTCTCAATGAGCGACTTGGGCGGATGTCGTTGAAGAAGTCGGCTCGGAGCCGCTGACGGGGTCGACGCCGGGTCTCGGGGCGGGCCGACCCTGAGCCTCACGCCAGGGCCGGCGTGGGCACCGGGACGAACTTGCTGGCGTGATAGCGCATGAGCCCGTTCTCATCGACGAGCGGGCGCTCCGTTCGGTAGACCTTCTGGCGAGGTCTCAGCTCCTTCCCGGCTGGGCAGGTGTAGCGGTCGCGGGCGTGATCGTAGGGGAACTCGGACCGGCTGAACGTGCCGTCGCGGCGCTCGCTCTTGTCGAAGACGGGGATGTGCGGCTCGATCCCACGCTCGTGGACCAGCCAGGCGAGGTTCTCGGCCGAACCATAGGCGCTGTCGGCGGCGAGCCGGGCGGGCCAGAGGCCGAAGCGGTCCTGCGTCCGCGCGATCATGGTGCGGCCGATCCGACCTCGGCCTGGCGGATGGCGCGGCTCGCCTCGGCGTCAACGATGACAGCGTGGTCGAGATCGATCAGGTAGTTGGTCGCGTAGGCGAAAAAGGCATGCCCCTTCAGGGCGCCCGTCCATTGCGCCGCCGGATCGGACCGGGAGACGAACTTCGGCGTGATCTCGCTCGCCGCGCCCCAAGCGGCTTCATCGAGCGTATCGAGGTACTCCCGCACCGACCGGCGCGTCCGGGCGAGTTCGTCCCAGTCGACGGGCTCCGACCCTTCTGCGGAGCGCTGCCTATTGGCGTCGGCCCGGATCAGGCTCGCATCGACCGCGAAGCCCTCGCCGCCGACGAGCCCCTCGTCGATGCTGCGCCGGACGGTTGCCTCGAACAGCTCTCGCAGGAGATCGCTGTCGCGGAAGCGCCCGTGCCGGTTCTTCGAAAAAGTGGAGTGATCCGGCACATCGCCTTCGAGCCCGAGCCGGCAGAACCACCTGTAGGGGAGATCAGGTGGACTTCGTCGCAGAGCCTGCGCTCGGAGCAGATCCCGAAGCAGTAGCCGACGATCAGCATCCGGATCATGAGCTCGGGATCGATCGAGGGCCGGCCGATCTCACTGTAGAAGGGCCGCAGATGCGCTCGCAGCCCCGACAGGTCCACGGACCCGATCAATGGCGCGGAGCAGATGGTCACCGGGACGTGCCGCTCCAGGCTGAACTCGTAGAACAGAGCTTCCTGCGCCACCCGCCGCTCGCCCATCATCCCGCCGCCCTCCGTCCCGAGAGCGAGTGAATCTGGACTTCACACCCGCAGCAACGGAGCCTTTTTCAACAGTATCGGCGCGAAGCGGAAATCGCTCATTGGCCGAAACCGGAATGACCGCTTGGGGACGGCGGATCGGGAAAGCGGACATTGGATGCGGGGCCGCCCGTCCCTAGCGGAGCTTACTCGGATCAACGCCGTTCGCTCATAACCAGCTTCACTGCCAGGCCGGCCATTATTGTAGCTCCGCACCAGCGAGCTATACGCTCGATCAAAGCCAGGCCCTGGAGGCGGGAAGCCGCTTGGGCGGCTACTAGTGCCACAGCCACGTTGACCAGAGTGCCCCCTACGTTGACCCACAAGCCAAGAAGAAGGGTTTGGTACGCCGCTGCACGAGGCTCCGGATCGACGAACTGAGGCAGGAACGCGAGAAAGAACAAGCTGACCTTTGGGTTCAGGATGTTCACCGATGCGCCTGAGCGGAACAGCTCGATGTTAGATCGCGCTTCAGGGCCCGAGTGATGGGTGCCGCCGTTGTTCCCGCGCAGCATGCCGTATGCAATGTAGATGAGGTATGCTGCGCCGACCCACTTCAGCATCGTGAACGCCAATTGCGAAGTGGCGATGATTGCGGAGAGGCCAACTACTGCGGCGAAGAGGTGAACCAGAGAGCCGGCCCCTGCTCCGAGAGCTGCCGCCACTCCGCCCCGGACTCCGTTGCGCGCGGCCGAAAAGGTAACGAACGTCATGTCGGCACCTGGCGTTAGATTCAGGGCCAACGCGGCTACAGCGAAAGTCGCGAGCCGAGATGGGTCGGGAAGGCCGTGCGTCGCGAAGATTTCGAGCATGAGCGCTCCAGCGTTGGTCGACCGCAGAGGGATGCCGACAGGTTAAACGCCGGGCGGGATACGCGGTTGCCATTCATCTTCCCCTTAGCTGTAGCGGCCCATTCGCCGGGCGCGATGCCCGCTGTCGCAGGGAAGCTGTATTAGCCGGATCGCCATCTAAGCAGACTAACATTCAGGGCGGGCCGCGTCTGCTCCCGACGTTAAGCGGGCGCTCGACTAAGCATCACTCTCGGCCCTTGCGACGCACCGTGAGTCCGGGAGGAAGAGCCTCACTTCCCACCTGCGAAAAGTTAGCGGCGAGAGATCAGGCCGGCGGATGGTCAGTGAGGGTGCGTCGGATGGAATATGGGCTTGGGCGCCCGAGCAAGTTGACAGGTGGGTCCCCCGCTTGACGCAGAGTCTGAGATTTCCTGCTTTGCATCTTGCGCCGCCAGAAAGCTAAGCTGGTTCCCTGCCCATTGTTGCACATTCCTGCACGATCCAGTCGCGGAACAGGTCCATGCCGCGAGTCAAAGGTTTCGATTTGAGCCAGGTGAGCCAGTAGGACCCGACCGGTGCCTGGGTAGCGAACGGCACGGCGAGCGACCCGGCCTCGATTTCGCGCCTGAACATCGCAACGGGTACGAGCGCGATCCCCGCTCCTTGCGCGGCGGCCTCTGCCATCGTGACCGAACTGTCGAAAACGGGCCCTCGGATGGGAGGGCAGGTCACTCCCGCCATGCGGAACCACAGGGGCCATTCCTCGTCGCGGTACGAGCGGAGCAGGACTTCACGCCCGAGGTCCGACGGATGCTCGAGGCGAGCGGCCGCAGCAGGGCAGCAGAGAGGTGACAAGGGCGCCGGCAGAAGGTGCACCGCCTGCGTACCGTGCCAGGCGCCATGTCCAAATCGCAACGCAAGATCCAGCCCGTCCCCGGCCAGGTCGACACGATTGTTGTTGGTCAGCACCCGTAGGTCGACAAGCGGATATCTCGCCTGGAATCGCGGCAGTCGCTGGAGAAGCCAGCCGGTCGCGAAGGTCCCGTTGCAGCCCAAGGTGACGACCTCGCAGCTGACACCGTTCTCTAGCCGGTGAAGGGCAGCGCTGATGTTTGAGAATGCCTCGGTCAGCACAGGCATCAGCGCGAGACCCTCGTCAGTCAAAGCAAGTCCTCGCGGCAGACGCCGGAAGAGCGCCACGCCGAGCCTGTCCTCCAGCCCCTTCACTTGGTGGCTGATCGCGGCCTGGGTCACGCGCAGCTCCAAGCCCGCCCTCGTGAAGCTCAGGTGCCGCGCGGATGCCTCGAAGGCGCGGAGCGCGTTAAGTGGAAAATTGGCGCCCATCATCGCGCTGCCCTCATCCTGCTTGTGGCTGCCCTTAGGAATGATCGTTTGTGGGCTGTCCTCTCCTTCGGCATGACCTGCCAAGTGAACGAGGAGCACTCCAGATGATCAGGCGAGAGGTGACTGTCGGGATTGGAGCGACCCTGTTAGCTGGGCTGACAGGAAGCAGACAGGCTACGGGCGCTGAAGACTGGCCGTCTGCGCTAGTGCACGCCTGCCGCCAAATCGAGGCCAGGACAGGAGGCCGGCTTGGCGTCAGCGTGGCAGACACGATGACGGGTATGCACGCTAGCCACCGAGGCAATGAGCGATTTCCGATCTGCAGCACCTTCAAGCTGCTTGCTTGCGGCGCACTCCTGAAGCGCGTCGACCAAAACGCGGAAGATCTCGGGCGCCGAGTGCGATACCAGGCGAGTGACCTTGTTCCGCATTCGCCCATCACCAAGGAACGAGTGCATGACGGCGTGACACTCGCTGAGGCGTGTGAGGCCACAATGACCGTGAGCGACAACACCGCGGGCAACCTTGTCCTGAAAGCTCTGGGCGGACCGGACGGCCTGACCCGTTTCGCGCGCGAACTGGGAGACCCGACCACCAGACTTGACCGCTGGGAGGTCGAGCTGAACGAGGCCGCAACAGGTGACCTGCGGGATACTACGACGCCGGACGTTATGGTCGAGAACATCCGCAAGCTCATTCTGGGCAACGCTCTTAGGGCGAAATCAAGAGATCAACTGACAGCGTGGTTCGTCGCCAACAAGACAGGCGACGCGCGGCTGCGGGCTGGCCTGCCGAGGAACTGGCGTGTCGGGGATAGGACCGGCACAGGCGACAACGGCGCCACCAATGACGTTGCCGTGGCGTGGCCACCAGGCCGCGAGCCGATCATAATCTGCGTCTACTTGACGGAGACGAAGGCTCAGCCGGAGCATCGGAATGCAGCCATCGCGGAGGTCGGGCGGAGCGTCGGCGAGGCCATCAGGACCTAAGGGCGCCGCTGACAGCTCTGGCGCGCGCCTCCCGGTCGCCACGTCGTAGCGGTAGATGGTAGTCGGGGCGTCGAAGCTTGTGAAGGCAAAGAACGCCTCCGGATCGGCGGGAGCGCCGCGAAATCCGCCGGCGGTGCCAAGGCCCGGCAATTCGACCGCGCCGTCCGGCGTGCCGTCGCCGCCAGAGCCTTACTCTAGGCTGCCTTCATCTGCTTGTAATGCGGCGCTTGGCCCGAGCCTCATGAACGGCAGTCCGGACTTTTCACCTAGGCCAGAACGGTCTTGATGAATAGCCGCATCTCTGCTCGATCCATTTGGGCTAGGCTGAGAGCAGCGATACGGTAGGCTGCGTGACCTCTCTCGCCATGCGATCGGCAGTCACGTCGATGTCCAGCGGAGGCGGCAGGTTGGGCCGTGCCGCTGCTGATGGGGAAAGGCGCGTCGATCATCCTCACCGGATCGACCACAGGCGTGATGGGCACCCCCGGGTTCAGCATCTACAGCGCCAGCAAGGCCGTAGTCTGGAACCTCGCCCGAAGCTGGGCGCTCGACCTCAGCGGCACGGGCATCCGCGTCAACGTGCTGTCGCCGGACCCATCCGGACGGAGCTGGCCCTCGACGTCGTCGGTGCGGACGCGATGGAAGGGTTGGGCGCCGGCACGCCGATCGGGCGGCTCGGCGACCCGGCCGAGACCGGCGCCGCCGCGGCGTTCCTCGCCTCCGACGACAGCAGCTTCATGACGGGCAGTGAGGTGCTTGTCGATGGAGATCTTGCGCAGGTCTGAACGCGCTTCCCCCCCCCCCGCAGGGCTGATCAAGAAAGGCGCCTCATGCCATCTGGCGCGTTCCGTGCGACGCGCCGAAGCCCGCACTGCGCGGCGGGGCGTTGGCCGATGATCCGGCGGAATGGCCTGCACGGCGTCCCGAGTCCGGGACGCCCCTTATTAGAGGCAGGGCTAGGGATCCGGGCTTATTCGCCAGGCCGCCTGCTCATCTCTCGCGGAAGAATGTCATGCCGCCGTGGCTGAGCTGGTTCTCGTTCGCGAACACGCCGTCGGCCGTGAACCCGGTGTCGTCCCAGTAGAAGATCTCGTTGCCACGCACCTCGTACCGGCCCTGGTACGCGCTTCGGCGCATGCCCCTGGCTTCGTCGTAGCGGCCGCTCGGCAGGAGCTCCTGCCGGACATGTCCATCGCGGGTGACCCACATTCCGACATACGGATGCCGCGCGCTCTGTCCGTGTGACGACATCGATTGTGCCTCGCTCCTTGGAGCCTGCGCGTGGACGAAAGGCGTCGCGGCGCCGAAGAGCACCGCGCCGGCCATGAGGATGCGCAGCGCGCTCATTGCGCGACTCCCCGCCGTCGCTCGGCGAAGAGCTCGGAGAGGCCGCGTGCCGCATCGATCGCGCGAGGGAAGCCGGCGTGCACGGTGGTCAGGTAGATCACCTCCTTCAGCTCCTCCTCCGTCACGCCGACATTGAGCGCGTAGCCCGCGTGGACCTTCATGAAGGCGATGTCGCCGAGCGCCGCGAAGGCCGCGACGGTCGCGATCTGCCGGGCGCGCGGGTCGAGCCACGGGCGGGCCCAGACCTCACCCAGAGCGTAGCTCCCCGTCGCATGGGCCAGGAACGGGAATTCGCGCCGCAACGCTTCCAATGCGGGTTGCGGCTGGCCGTTGTTCAGGGACCGGACCACCGCATCGCCGCGCCTGCGGCGATCATCCTCGGTGGCCTGCGGCAGCGCCGGCCCGAGGCCCGCCAGGATAACGGCGGCGGCGAGGGTGCCGGTCCGAAGTTCAGTCGCTCTCGACATGGTGCTCTCCTGTTCTCGCGGTACGTGCCGGGGCAGGTCAGTGCGGGCTCGCCGTCGGCCTGACGATGATCTCGCTGACGTCGACCTCGTCCGGCTGGCTGATCGCGTAGGCGATGCTCGCCGCGACCGCCTCCGCCGGGATCTGCACGGCCCGGAAGGCGCGCATCGCGTCGCGAGCGGAGGCGTCGGAGATCGAGTCGGCGAGCTCCGACTTCGTGGTGCCGGGCGAGATGACGGTCACCCGAATGCGGTCACTCTCCTGGCGAAGCCCGTCGGAGATCGCCCGCACCGCGAACTTCGTCGCGCAATAGACCGCGGCGGTCGGTGAAACGGCGTGCCCACCGATCGACGACAGGTTGATGATCTGTCCCGAGCCCTGCGCCTCCATGTGGGGGAGCGCGGCCGCGATCCCGTAGAGAACCCCCTTGATGTTGACGTCCACCATTCGGTCCCACTCGTCGACCTTGAGGGCCACGAGCGGCGAGAGCGGCATCACGCCGGCATTGTTGATCATCACGTTGAGACGGCCGAAGCTGTCCTTGGCGAAGCCGGCGAAAGCGGCGACGTCCGCGCGGTCGGTCACGTCAAGCGCGCGATGGCGGACCGAGCCGCCGGCCTGCGTAATCTCCGCGGCCAGGCGCTGGAGCCGATCCTCCCTGCGCGCGCCGATCACGACCTTTGCGCCCGCGGCCGCGAGAGCTCTCGCGGTGGCTTCCCCGATCCCGCTCGAGCCACCCGTGATGGCGACCACCTTCCCGCTGATCCCCTGGCTCATCTCACGTCTCCCTGTGTCTCCGAGGTGGCAGTCATGAAGCGCCCCTCCCTCCCGAGCGGGATCTAGGGGAACGTCAGAGGATCATCGAGTTGCCAGTCGCGGACGAGCTGGTTAGCTGTGCTTACCAATGCGGGACGAGATCGAAGCTGTCGCAACCTTCGTCGCCGTGGCGGAGACGCTGAGCTTCCGCCGCGCCGCCGAGCGCCTTGGCCTGACACGCTCAGCCGTGAGCCAGACGGTCCGAAGGCTGGAGGAGCAGATCGGCGTAGCGCTCCTGCACCGAACCACCCGGAGCGTTCACCTGACGGAAGCGGGATCGCAGCTCCTCGCCATCGCCGGCCCGAGCCTGTCGGACCTGAGGGCGGCCCTGAGGAGTGCGGCCGAGACGGGCGGACGCCCGGGCGGTCCGCTGCGCATCGCTGTTTCCTCGATCGCGGAAAGCTTCCTCGACGGGGCGACTCTCGCCGGCTTCCTCAAGGCGCATCCGGGAATCCGCCTCGACATCGTCGTAACGGATGCCGAGTTCGACATCGTGGAGCACGGCTTCGACGCCGCCGTGCGGCTCGGGGAGCTGATCGAAGCCGATATGGTCGCGGTCCCGGTCTCCGGGGCGCAGAGGCAGCTCGCCGTCGCGTCTCCTGACTATCTGGCCCGGAGAGGCGCTCCAGCCCATCCGCGTGACCTCGTCGCGCATGACTGCATCGGATGGCGGCCCAGTCCTGAAGTCGCGCCCTACCGCTGGGAGTTCACGATCGATGGCCAGGACGTGGCCCTGGGGGTCGAGCCTCGCGTGACCACGAATGACATGGGGATCATGGTCCGGCTCGCCTGCGCGGGGGTTGGCATCACCTGCGGCATGGCGGAGACCTTCCAGCCCTATCTCGCCCGCGGCGACCTGCGGCCGGTGCTCGGGGAGTTCTGCGCACCGTTTTCGGGCTTCTTTATCTACTACCCAAGCCGGCGCACGATGACGGGCGCGCTCCGGGCCTTGATCGACTACCTGAAGCGACACGCACGTGCGCCAGGCGGGCCGCGCGGTTAGGGCCGCGTTCGGCAGATCTCGAATATCTGGTCACCCGGAGCTTAGTCTTGGCCTGGACGCCGAAGATGACCGCCTCGGGCGCGAAGCAGCGGGGACGGGCTTGGCCGGAACCGGACGGACCGCTTCCGGGCAGGCAAGCGTAGACCCGGACGTAAGAGTGCGCCTGCCGGACCGCTATTCAGCGCTTTGCGCCTTCAGGGACGTAGATCATGCGCCCGTCGGGCAGGCGATAGGTGATGCCCGCGCGCACACCTTGGCCCTCTCCGATCTCGCCGCTCGTCTCGTACCGGGTAAGGTCTCGGCCCTCCTTCACGGTGATGCGCATGTCGGCGCGGCCGGGGTTCTCCACGGCGACCGCGCTTCTGTCGCTGAATGGGTTCAGCGGGTTCTGAACGATGACGATCATCAGCATGGCAATCACGACTAGGAAGACGTCGATCAGGTTCACGACCGAGAGGAGCGGGTCTTCGCCCTCGTCATCGAGGAAGCGCATCAGCTTGCCTCCCGCGCTCGCTCGAAGCTCCGGAGTTCCTCAAGCAGCCAGCGCCGGCGGATCGTCAGGACGAAGGACGTGATCGCAGCTGCGACCAGCGCCAGGATGACGGCCGAGAACGCGACGACGAGGTTGCTGCCAACGGCCTTCGCATCATTCTTTGCAAGGGCGAGAAGCGCTAGCCCCATCGGGATCATGGTTGCGACCAGCCCGAGCATCGGCGCGGAGCGCGACACGATCCGCAACCATTCGAGCTGCCGCATGATCCAGAGCTCCAGGTCATCGCTGCGGGCGTCTGTTCGGCGCTGAAATCCGCTTAGCCGCGAGTGATGGCGCCCGCGCCGGCGCTGCCAGGCCTCGGCGCCGAAGGCGCCGAGCACCCAGAAGGAATAGGCCAGCGCCGTGACGATGAGCACCAGGACGGGAACGAGGAAGAGCTTTGCCAGGTCGTAGAGGCCGGCTTCGAACAGGTTCAAACGGGAACTCCGAATCGGGGTTGAGCGCGCGCGTTGGCGCGACACTGGTGGACGGCCCCTGCGGCCAGAAAGGCTAGAGCAAGAAGGCCGAGGATCGATGCCGACCAAGGCGCTTCCTCGGCGCGCGGAGCGGCAACGGACGTCAGGACGGGCCCGCTGACCGTAGCAGGAGCTGCACCGTCCACTTCAGGGTTGGGAGGAGGCGGGGAGGCGTCAGCGACCTCATTCGAAGGCGTCGAACCTTCTACGGTGATGCCGAAGCCAGCCGTCATGGCTGCCACGAACTCCCGGGTGGCCGGAGCGCCGGTTTCAAGCCCTGCCTCTTTGAGCTGCTGCCAGCGCTCGGCAAGTTCGCGACGCGTTTGTGCGGAGGCGTTCCAGTAGTTCTTCCGAATGGCCTCCACCATGCGCTCCAGCATCTGCGCCTGGGCGGTCTGGTTATGGGTCTCGAGTTGGCGAATGCCCCTGACGAACGTGTCGTGCACGGCTTGCCACTGGTCGGCACGGACGGTCGCCGGATCGGTCACCTGCCAGCCCCACAGGTTGTTCACCTGATTGAGGATCTCGAGCGTCCCAGCGTAGCCCTCCGCCTTCAGGCCATTGATCCAGGCGGGGTTCAGCGTGCGGGTTCGCATCTCGTCCGACAGGAACGAGGCGGCGGTCGCAACACGCGACACCCTACTGCGCAGATCGGCCACGTAGAGGGACGGGCTCGGCCCGCCAAGGTGCCGCACAGCTAACGAGAGCCCCCCCAGATACTCATAGACGTGGTCCGTCGAGAGCAGCCCATGCAGCGTAGAGGAGCGCGCCAAGACGGCTGCCCCGTGCCGCGGAGGTGCTCGGCGAACAGGTTCGCCGATCCCGCCGCGACCCCCCAATCCCGCGAGCCGTAGCCGTACTGCATCCGGGTCAGGAAGCTCTCGGCGAGCGGCGCTTCCTTCTCCCACGTGGTCGAGTTCAGGACCGCCCCGGGCAGACCGGTCGCATAATCGCCGGGCTCGTTGGAGAACAACCTCAAGGCAGCGAGGCGCGCGGCCTCGTTGCGGGGGCGGCCGGCGGCGATGAGCTTGTCGGCAATAAGCCTGCTGTTCGCGGCGACGGGATTACCCGGCTCTTCAAGGGCCGCCAGCCTCTCGATGGCGTCAGCAAGGAGGCGCATGAAGCCGTCGAACTGGTCGCGGTAAAGGCTCGTGACCTGGAGCACCGCGTCGATACGCGGGCGCCCGAGTTCGGCGGCCGGGATGATGTCGAGCCGCACCACGCGACCGCCCTCGTTCCAGACCGGGCGAAGACCCAGCGCATGCAGGACCTGGGCTTCCAGTACGCCGAGGTGCCGCATCGTTTCCGAAGACCAGAGGCTGAACGCCAGCTTTCGCGGCGCGGCGCCTCCATGGGCAGCTTTCTGGGCGTCGACCAGTTGTCCGAGCGCTGCCGCGCCGGCCTCGTAGGCGGAGCGGGTCGGCACCTTGTCGGGCTCGAACGGAAAGAGGTTGCGCCCGCTCGGCACCTCCGGGTTGCGGATCGGATCGCCGCCCGGCCCTGGGGCTACGAACCGACCCGCGAGCCCGGCGAGCAGTGCCTCCGCTTCGCCAGTCTCTACGAGGAGGCGGTCGAGATTGGCGGCGCGCTCGACGTCCGCGCGGAGCGCAGGGTCGGCGATCCCAGACGTCGGTCGGCCTTCGCGGAGGTGCTCGTGCAGGAGGCGATACGACGGGCTGCTCGCGAGTGCTTTCGCCTCGACCGCCAGGAACTCGTCGGGATCGCCGCCGAGCTTGCGGTGAGAACGGAGGCCCCAGCTGCTGCATGACGGTCGCAAGCCTATGCTCGGGCGCCGCCGGCTCCCCGAACGTGTGCAGTCCGAGCGGCATCGCGTGCTCCGCCAGCCGGTGCAGGTGATCGTGCAGAGCGTTCAGGAAAGCCGGGAACTCGCTTTCCATACGGGCTAAGTCCCAGCCCATGTCACGTTGCGTGTTCGAGGCCGAGACGGCCTTGCGGATGCGAGCGGCGGTGGCCTCCTGCGCGACGCCTTCCTCCATCTGCTGGTACTCGTGGACGAGGCTGTGAAGGTCGCGCAGCTCGTCATAGAGACCGGCCGGCGCGAAGGGCGGGGTCTGGTGGCTGATCGTGACTGCCCGGCCCCGCCGCTTGGCCTGGACGGCCTCGCCCACATTGTCCTGAATGTAGGGATAGAAGACCGGCAGGTCGCCAATGGTCAGGTAGGGGTAGTCGCGAACCGAGAGGCCCCGGTCCTTGCCCGGGGTCCATTCCTGCGTCCCGTGCGTCCCGAAGTGGATGAGTGCGTCGGCGCCGGATAGCTCGCGCAGGTAGAGGTACTGAGCAAGATAGAGATGGTCGGGCGGCACCTTGGCGTCGTGATAGTTTTCGCCCGGCCGACCGCCCCGGGGAAGCTGCGGCATCAGTTCCAGGTTGCCGAGACGAAGCCGCGGCAGCAGGAAGGCCTTCTTTCCTCCCGTTGAGCGAAGGGCAGCATGCGCCTCGGGCTCTCCCCAGCGAGCGACGATCTCTGCCCTCTGGTCGGCGGGCAAGCTGTCGAACCAAGCACGATAGCGGTCGAACGGGAGAGCGGCGACGAGCCCTCGCTTGTCGAGCTCCTCCAGGCGGACAGGATGATATACCGCCCCGAGCATGGCCTGGCCTGCCTCGATCAGGGCGGACTCCGCAGTCGAGGGCACATCGTAGCCGGCATCGGAAAGAGCCCTGGTCAGGCGCTCCAGGCTTCGCGGCAGGTTCAGGTTGGAAGCCGCGAGGTTCTTCTCGCCCGGAGGGTAGTTCCAGAACAGGAGCGCCACCCGCTTCTCGAAAGCAGGCTTGTTCCTGAGGACCGCCAGCCTTTTCGCCTTCGCGACGAGCGCGGTCACCTGGTCCGGCAGAGGCACGGGCTCGCCGTTCTCGACGGCCTCGATCACCATCGGGTCGCTCGCGCCCCAGCCCTCCGGCACCGCCAGAAACGGCGCCACCATCTGTGGCATGATCCCGGACGTGGCCTGCTCCCAGTTGGACCGCCCGCCGTCCCTGAAGCCGACCGTGTGGTTGACCGGAATGCCGAGCTTCAGGAACTCAGCGGCCCGCGCAGTACCGTTCTGAAGATGTGTAGCCACGACAAGCACGTCCGCTGCGCTTCCCGCCACCCAGGATTCGATGCCGGCCGGGTCGGAGGACGGTGACCAGAACGGGACCGGCACGACCCCGGCCGCCTCGGCGCGCCGAACGAGATCGTCGAGAACCGCAGTTTCCATTCCGGAGATCAGGCCCAAATAGGTGACTACGGCCATCCGCGGCGCATTTTCGGCCCATCGCGAGCGCCCCCATGCGAGGTAGGCATCCACGCTTTCGAACACCCTTGGCGCATCCGGATGATAGATGCCTGAGCGCGGCAGTGGTGAGGGCGCCGGCAGTCCCGCGAGATCGCCCCCGCTTCGCCAGTTCCTGATCGCCGCGAACAGGCCCACGAAGTTCGCCTGACCGCCGGCCGCATAATAGCCCATCAGCGACCGCGCCTGTGGAGGCGGGAGATTGCCAAAGCCGGGAGGCCCGCCGCCGACACGCAGCCAGGGTACGGTGCCGCCCGCCAGCAAAGGGCCGACCGCGCCTTGTACCTTCGCCAGATCGTTCGGCCGCGGCGTGTCGAGAATGACGAGATCGGCGCCGGCGATCCGCGCCGGTTCGACTCCCTGTTCCACCCGCAGCGCTTCTAAAGCCAGGCCGCTCGCGGCAGCGAGCCGGGCGAGCTTGTCCGTCTTGCCCTGAAGGACGAATTCCGTGGTCACGACCAGAACCCTGCCGGCCGCTGGACCAGGGGCGGTTTGGGCGACCGCGCACGGGACCGCCGCTAGCAAAACGAGGAGAGCCAGGAGCGTGCGCCACGGCGCGCCGATCGTACAGTTGGGGTACATTTGGGACCTGCCATCCGGACCGGCCATCACGCCGGCCCGCTGCTGCTCTCGTCAGAAGCGGTGCGTGACACCGGCATAGACGGCGCGGCCGTCGCCCGGCCGCACCTGCGGCGTGGTGCGTGCGACGAAGCGAGGGCCCTGCTGCAGGACTGGCACCGTGGGCGCGGCACCCCGGTCACGGAGATCGATCAGCTGGTCGAGCGGCACGTCCTCAATGTCGCCATTCAGGCGGATCACGAAGAGGCTAAGATTGTCTCGCGGGTGCGTTTCCGCCGCGACCAGGATCTCTCGGCCATACGCGACGGGGTGGCTGACCTCGACGATCCGATAGTTCAGGTTCCCTTCGGCAAACAGGATTGGGTACGGGCCGGCCTGCTCGGGTTCCCCGCGCGCACCACCGCCCGCGCTCCCGCCATCTCTGCCCCGCCCGCCTTTTCGCTTCGACGCCACAACACTGCTCCTTCTGGTGAGAGCTCAGTGTCGAGGGACGTTTGTCCGGGTCTCGGGACGGACCGCTGCCGAGGACGTTCATCGGAACGGACCCCAATCGCGACCCTGCTTCCGGGGATTACAACCCACACAGGCTCACCTCCTCCTTTCTGGGATGCTCTGCCTGCAGCTCGGCGTAGTTTGCCCGGGGGTCGCCTCAGGCGATCCAGACCGGGGCCTTATCGGGGATTGGTGAGGTAGGTTTTTTCGGTCCAGCTCGACCGTGGTCCAAAGACAGCACGCGGGGTACCATCGAGGGATGGCGCTCGACAGCACACGAGACAGGGAGACGCGCGGGCGCGCCTCCCTGTCCGCCTACGGCTCCCGAAGATGCCGGGAGCCAGGGCTTTAGTTTCAGCTAGACGCCCTGATCTCGGCGTCGATCTCGTCCTTGATGGTGATCAGGCGCTCGCGGCAGGCGGTGTACGCCGCCCGGGCCTCCTTGAAGGACTCGACAAGGCTGTCGATGTCATCGGGGCCGCCTTCCCGGAACTGGTCCGCAATCCGTTTGAGAACGGCGTAATTCTCGGAGTAGGTCTTGGTGGTTCCCATGGTTTTGTTCTTCCTTGCTTAGTGAACAGTGGCGTCTGTGGAGGGCTTCATCGGAACGACCGCCACATCGCCGTCCGAGAAGATGAGTGTGAGGCGACCTGCCTCCCGAGCCTGGCCCGCTGATTTAACGATCTGGCCGTCCGGCCCGAGGACGAGCGCCAAACCGCGCTGGAACATGCGGTCGAGATCCTGCGCAGCCACGGCCGCGTAGTTTTCGTTGATCTCGATCGCGGTGGTCAGGAGCAGGGTCTGCATGCCCCGCTCGGCGTCCTCTTGCAGCGCCGTGAGCTCGACGCCCTGGCGCCGAAACACGTCGATCAGCTCGCGCTCGAGTTTCTCTCGTTCAGCCGGCGATTGGCTGATCCGATCAAAATGCGTGAGCCCCTCGCGTCCAACGTCCTCGTAGAGGGTTCGGAGGTCATTCAGCGCGCGGTCCGGCCAGACCACGGCGTCCCACACCAGGGCGGCGTCGCTTTTCACCAGATCTCGGTCGAGCGCGGCCCATTCCATGTAGGCGGCACTGCGACGATGGTCGACCACATGCCTGAAGCCAGCGAGCTCTGCCCCTTCGGCTCGCAGGGCCGCACGAGCCCCGTCGAACAGACTGGATTTTCCGTTCCCGAGCCTGAGCAGTTCGGCCCCGACAACCCGGCCGACGCGGGTCCGGATCGCGTTCCAGGCCTGCCGGGCTTCGTCAGCCGGCGCTTGGATCAACCGTCCGAGTTCGCGCAGCGCTTTGCTTGGCGTACCGGCTGAGACGAACGCGAGATCGTCTAGCAGCCCGCGATTGCGCTCGTGCCCGATGCCAACGATGATCGGTACTGGGACGTTGGTGAAGGCGCGCGCGACCCACTCGTCCGTTGCGGTCGCAAGTCCCGCAGCGTCGCCGCCTCCGCGCACCACCAGGAGGACATCGATCCGTCCCAACCGTGCGAGCAGGCGGGCTTCGAGGAACGCCTTGCACAGCGTATCCGCTGCGCGCCGGCCCTCGAAGCTGGCCGGCAGATGCACGACATCGGTCAGGATACCGGCCGCCTTCCAGCGCTCGAGCTCGGCCTTGACGTCGTCGAGAC
>JAESGR010000584.1_pt1 | contig 21020 bp, 24 predicted proteins | sample 9269771 | NCBI WGS metagenome assembly JAESGR01 (sample SAMN15739572, study PRJNA653492) | algae metagenome | isolation source: Chroococcus sp. CMT-3BRIN-NPC107 and co-occurring heterotrophs from well... | place: USA: Clark Mountains Wilderness, California | collected 2010-04-18 | reverse complement strand
CTCAGTGCCACGTAACGCTCATCCAGGTCGAACAACCCAGGTGATCCACCCATCGCTGCTGCCCTCCCGCTGCCAGCAGAAGCGAATCACATCCCAGATCGCACGGCTAGGTTCTTCAAACCGTCCTATTGTGTGCCGGAGGAGCGGGCGACCTACGAGAAGGTGAGGCAACTGGCCTCCGAGATGTGGATCGACTTGGCGCGGCGCTGACCGCAGGGGTGGCCGATTCTCCGCGTCCGGAGCAGAGCACTCCCAGGTTGATCCGGGTCAGTGCGACGTAACGATGAAGAACTGGAACGTCGAATGTCAGCGCGCCGACCGGCGCGGGGGCCTTTCCGTCAAGTTGAACTGGAAGAAATTCTTGATCGACAGGTTCGACGCCACCGGTTCCTCAGGCCGGTGGTCGTGGAACGACCGGCTGGAGGGGAACTTCGGCTTCGACATCCGGTATGGCCTCGCCGGGAACGGAGGGGTGTCCGGTCAGGCTGCGGCGGGGGCGGACATGGGGGCGACAACGACGGGATGCAGAACCAGGCCTGCGGCGGCCGGATCGACATCACCCTCGGCACCAGCTAGGGCGGCAGCCCCGGCGACCCCAAGGATATTGCGAACGGCGTCGGCGAGGTGACCATCCAGGACTTCACGCCCGCGTCAGAGGCAGCGACTTCGTCGCGACCGACTGGCGCCGGTCACTTCACGCTCCCCAGCGACAACCCTTTCACCAGAGCCCGCTGCATCAGCGCGAACACGACCGCCACCGGCACGGTCGCGGCGAAGGTGGCGGCCATGACGTGGTGCCAGTTGATCTTGTAGGCGCCGCCCACCAGCGTGAAGATCTGCAGGGTGAGCGTGTATTTCTCGTTCGAGCGCAGGATGGTCAGCGCCAGGACGAACTCGTTCCAGCAGTTGATGAAGGTGAAGATCGCGGTGACCGCCAAGGCGGGCAGGGCCATCGGCAGGAAGACCCGCATGAGCGACTGGAAGCGGGTGGCGCCGTCGATCCAGGCGGCTTCCTCGATCTCCTTTGGGATCGTCTTGAAGTAGGAGGACATCATCCAGGTCGCGAAGGCCAGGTTGAACGCCGCATAGCCCAGGATCAGCGCCCACTGGCTGTCGACCAGGCCCATCGCCGCCATCAGCCGGAAGATCCCGATCACCAGCACGATCGGCGAGAGCATCTGGGTCACCAGCAGGAACTGCCGATAGATCCCCTGGCCGTGCCAGCGCAGCCGCGCCATGGCATAGGCCGCCGGGATCGCCACCAGCAGCGAGATGATTGTGCCGGCAAGGCTGATCAGGACCGAGTTGAGGAGTGCCTGGCCGAACCCGGTGGCGGTCCACATCTCCACGAAGTTCTCGAACGCCAGGCGCGACGGCACCCAGGTCGGCGGGAACACGAAGATCTCGTCGCCGGGCTTGACCGCCGTGCTGAGCATGACGGCGTAGGGAAACAGGGCGACGATCGCGAACGGCCCCAGGAGCAGCCAGTAGAGGATCGAGCGCTTGGCGTAGGCGGTCACGCTTCTCTCTCCGTGGAGCGCGCCGCCAGCGCGATATAGGCGGCCGTGAACAGGAGCAGGATGGCGAACATGATCAGCGACATGGCCGCCGCCGTGTCGAGCCGGCCGTAGCGGAAGGCCAGCTTGTAAAGATAGGTCACCAGGATGTCGGTGGAGTTGGCCGGCTCGCCCTGGGTGAGGACCCAGATGATCGGGAACGAGTTGAAGACGTTGATGACGTTGAGCACGATCGCGATCTGCAGGAACGGCTTCATCAAAGGCAGCGTCATGTAGCGGAAGCGCTGCCAGCCCGTGGCGCCGTCGATCGTGGCGGCCTCGTAGACGTCGGCCGGGATGGAGGACAGCCCTCCCAGCAGGACCGTCGAGGTGAACGGGATCGAGACCAGGATGCCGATCGCGATCTCGATCGGGAATGCGGTGTCGAAGCTCGCCAGCCATTCCACCGGCCCGTCGATCAGGCCCAGCTGGAAGAGCGTCGCGTTGAACATGCCGTACTGGCCGTTCAGGCTCCAGCGCCAGACGATCGCGGTCATGGCGAGCGAGATCGCCCAGGGCAGCATGACGATCACCCGGGCGACGCCGCGCCCGAAGAAATCGTCGTTCAGCATCACCGCGATCGGGATCGAGAGCAGGATCGTCCCGCCCACGACCGTGACCGTCCACAGGATCGTGCGCCAGAGCGATCCGTAGAAGATCGGATCGTCGAACAGCTTCTCGAAATTCGCGAAGCCGGCGAAATTGCGGACCACACCGAACCGGTTCACCGAATGCAGCGACGTGTGCGCCACGTCGTAGATCGGATAGCCGATGATCCACAGGCACAGGACGAGGCTGGGCAGGATCAGCAGGAGGGCCGGCAGGGTTCGCGTTCGGTCAAGCATCCTCGTTGCGCCCCCATGCGCGGTCCGATCCACCGACAAGGCCATGCAGGTTCCGTGCCTGCATGGCCTGCTCGAAGCTGGTCGTTACTCCTGGATGGCCTCGTTGATCTTCTCGGCCGCTTCGGTGAGCGCCGCCTGCGGCTCGGCCTGGCCCTGGTAGATCCGCTGCAAGGCCGCCGTCGCGGCATCCGACGCCAGCTCCCAGTTGGGGATGAGCGGCGCAAACTTCGCATAAGGCAGCATGCCGGTGAAAGCCTGGAGCTGCTCGTCGTTGGCGAAGGTGGGATCGGCCGCCTCCGCCTTCATCACCGGCAGGAAGCCTTCCTTTTTCGAGAACTCGACCCGGTGCTTGTCGCTGAACGCGGTCTCTTCCAGGAACTGCCAGGCGACGTCCTTATGCTCGGACGACTTGAAGATCATGATCGTGTCGGTGACGCCGTAGGTCGCCTGCGTCGTGCCGACCGGGATCGGCGCCAGCGCGTAGTTGAGGTTCGGCGCCTCGGACTTGATCTGCCCGCGCAGCCAGGGACCGGACAGGATCATCGCGGCGCGCCCCTGCTTGAACAGGGATTCCATGTCCTGGCGGTTCGAGCCGGTCGGGCTCGGCTGGGTCAGGCCCTGGTCGATCATGCTCTTGTAGAGCGTAGCGGCCTTGACGCCCGCCTCGCTGTCGATGCCGGACTTGCCGTCCTGGACCAGTTCGCCGCCATGCGTCCAAAGGGCATAGTACCAGTAGATGTCGGTCTCGATCTCCTTGCCCTGCATGCCGAAGCCGTAGGCGCCCTCGCCCTTGTCCTTCACGGCCTGGGCAGCCTTGACCACTTCGTCCCAGGTCTTGGGCGGCTCGTTGAAGCCGGCGTTCGCGAGCAGGTCCTTGTTGTAATACATGGCGCGCGCCGACGCCGCGATGGGAAGGCCGTAGGTGACGCCGTCGATCACCGAAGGCTCCAGGAAGGCCTCGATGAACTTCGCCTTGAACTCGGGCGTCATGTACTCGTCGATGGGCTCGGCGATGTCGTTGGCCGCATAGTCGAGCAGCCAGCGCGTGCCGATGATCGCGATGTCGGGGGCGGTGCCGCCGGCGATGTCGGTCGTCAGGCGCTGCTGGAGATTGTCCCAGGAAACGTCCTCGAGCTTGATGTCGACATCGGGGTGGGCCGCCTCGAAATCGGATTCCATGCCCTGGAAGATGCCCATCGTATGGTCGCTGTAATGCGCCACGATGACCCGGATCTCGGTCTTGGACTGAGCGAAGGCCGGGCTCAGCGCCAGGAGCGCTGTCGCGGCGACACCGCTCATCATCACGGCTAGACGTCGATTCATGGATGACGTTCCCCTATTGGGCCCCCTTGGGCGGGAGCCTTGCCGCCGTGGACCTTAAGGGCAAGGATGCGGCCGCGGCAACGATGTCTGCGGGGGTTCACACATGGCCGAGCGGCGGCCCTACCGATCGATCTACAGCTATGCCTGGGACCTGGCCGACGAGGGGGCGGGTGCCTTCGGCGACCGCATCGCCGCCACCGGCGCCAATTCGGTCAGCCTCGCTGCCGCCTACCATGCCGGTAAGTTCATCCGGCCGCATGGGCGCAGCGGCAAGGTCTATTTCCCCGAGGATGGCACCGTCTATTTCCGGCACGACCCGTCCGCCTACCAGCGGATCCAGCCCCTGCCGAACCCGCTGCTGGCCGATCGCGACCCGCTGGCCGATCTCGCCCGCCAATTGCCCGACCTGGAGCGCTATGGCTGGGTCGTCTGCTTCCACAACACCCCGCTTGGCCGCCTTCATCCGGACCTGGTATCAAGGAACTGCTACGGCGACCCCTACTGGTACTCGCTGAACCCGGCCCATCCGGAGGCGCGCGAATATGTCGTGGCGCTCTGCCGCGACCTCACCATGCATTACGACCTGTCCGGCATCCGCCTGGAAACGCCGGGCTGGCTGCCGTTCGAGCATGGCTACCACCACGAGTTCGCCCTGATCCGCATGGATGGGTGGACGAAGCTCCTGCTGGGCCTGGACTTCTCCGAGGCGACCGTGACCCTGGCCGCGGTCGACGGCATCGACGTCCTCCATGTGCAAAAGCGCGTGCAGGCCGCCATCGACATGTTCATGGCGTCCGATATCGCCTTTACCGAAGCGCAGGCCGCCGACTGGATCGCGTCGGACCTGATCGCCGACCCCGACTTCATGGCCTTCCTGCGCTGGCGCTGCAAGCTGGTGGCCCAGGTGGTCCAGGAGATTCGCGACGTGGTTCCGGCCGGTGCCGACGTGCGGGTGATCCCCTCGGTCCAGCGCCCGTCCGCCCGCGGCTGGATCGAGGGTTCGGACCTTCGGCTCCTGGCGAACGCCTGCGACGGGCTGGAGATCTGCGCCTACGAGCGCTCGGCCGCCGACGTTCATGCCGACATCCACCATGTCCGCCGCCAGACCGGTCCCGATGCGCGGATCTCCGCCATCATGCGGCCGACCTACCCGGACCTCGCCAATGGTGCCGAGGTGCAGCAGGCCGCGCGGATCCTGGCCAGGCACGGCGTGGATGGCCTCGCCTACTATAACGACGGCCATATGCGTGCCGGCTACGTCCATGCCGCCCGCACCGCGTTCCAGGCGTTCGACGAGAGCCTGGACGACCTGCTGATGGAGAACGATTGATGAGCCGCTTCATCGCAAGGACGGTCCTGGTCACCGGCGGCGGCCGCGGCATCGGCCGGGCGACCTGCCTCAGGCTGGCGTCCGAGGGAGCAGCGGTGGCCGTGGCCGACCGCGACATCGAGCCGGCACGGGAGGTCGTGAAGGAAATCGCCGCCACCGGCCGCACCGCCGTGGCCCTCCAGGCCGACGTGACCCAGGCGCAAGCCGTGAGGACGCTGGTCGCGGATGCCGAGAAGGCGCTGGGGCCCCTGCACATCCTGGTGAACAATGCCGCGGCGACCTCGGCCACCACCATCGAGACGACCGGCGAAGCCGACTGGGACGTCGAGTTCGACGTCACCCTGCGCGCCGCCTATCTCTGCATGAAGGCGGTCCTGCCGGGCATGGTCGAGCGGGGCAAGGGCACGATCGTGGCGATCGGCTCGGTGAATGGCCGGGTCTATGTCGGCAACCCCGCCTACAGCGCCGCCAAGGCCGGCCTCGTCATGTGGGTCAAGGCGATGGCGGTCGAGTACGGCCCCAAAGGCATCCGCACCAACCTGGTAAGCCCCGGCTCGATCCGCACCGAGAACCGCTCCTGGACCGAGCGGATGGAGCGCGACCCGCAGATCTTCGAGAAGCTGGCACGCTGGTACCCGGTGGGGCGGGTCGGCACGCCGGAGGACATCGCGGCGGCGGTGGCCTATCTCGCCAGCGACGACGCGAGCTTCGTGAACGGCGCGGAACTGGTCGTGGATGGCGGCCTGACGGCGGGGATGGGGCCGTTCGTGCAGGAGATCAACGGCTAGGCGGCCCGGCCGCCCCGCCGTCCGCCCGCCGCCGGCGGGCCAACTCCCGGTAAAGCGCCTCGGGCGAGACGCCGATCTCCAGCGCCAGCAGGTGCCAGCTGCCCTTCGGCGGCAATGGCCGACGGTGAAACGCGCTCCAGGCGGCGATCCGTTCCGCCACCGTCTTCAGTGACAGGATCTCCGCCTGCCCTCGCGCCCGCCGCAATTCGAGGGCCAGGTGGCGCGCCCAGGCGCGGGCCCGGCCGGCATCTGCGCCCAGGGCGGCATCGAGCGCCTGCCGGTCGATCACGCGCAGGACCGTGGGTTCGGTGGCGACAGCGTTGCAGTGGTAGTAGGAGGCAAACAGCGACGCCTCTGCCAGCACGGCGCCCGCGGCCGCATGCTGCAGCGTCAGCTCCCCGCCATGCGGGAGCGCCCGGGTGAGCCTGACGGCCCCTCGGACCACGACATAGACGAAGCGGATTGGATCATCGGCACGGAACAGGATGTGGCCCTGTGCCAGCGCCATTTCGCGCCCCGCCATCCGCTCGAACGCGGTCATCAGGTCGTCCGACATGATCGGGATCATGTGGACTTGCCTGTTCATCTGGCAAGGATTCTCGCATGTCCTGTGCGGAGGCAATGATGCAGCGGATCCGAACGATGGCCCTGGCCAGCCTCTTGGCGGCAGCGGCGTACCTGCCGGCGGCAGCCCATCAGCATGGCCACGATACCGCTCACCACGCTCCCTTGCCCTATGCAGGCATGGAGCGTGGCTCGGTGAAGGCGTTGTCGCCCGAGCAGGAGGACGACCTCCTGGCGGGGCGCGGCAACGGCCTGGCCTTGGCGGCAGAGCTGAACGGCTATCCGGGGCCGCTGCACGTGCTGGAGCTGGCGACGCCGTTGCAGCTATCGGACGAGCAGCAGCGTCGGACGGAAGGCCTGTTCCGGGCCATGAAGGCGCAAGCCGTCGCGCTCGGAAAGGGCGTCCTGGCCGAGGAGGCCACGCTGGACCGGCTGTTCGCCGACCAGCAGATCACCGAGGCCACGCTGGATGAGATCACCCGACGTGCGGCGGTTGCCCAGGGTCGGCTGCGGGCGGCGCACCTGCGCTTTCATCTGGCGATGCTGGAGGTGTTGACGCCGCAGCAGATCGAGGCGTACCGGCGGCTGCGTGGCTATTCCGCTCCGGCCATGCTCCATCCCCGCCGCCAATGACCCGGTTGCAAGGCCGATGCGGTCGTCGCCGGTCAGGCTTTTTCCCCGTTCTCGCGCGGGAAGCCGCAGCGCCAGCGACGTACCTGCCAGTCGGCGTGCTGCTGCTGCCAGCGGGCGGCCTCGGCCTGGCCGAACAAGGTGCAGGTCATCAACGACACCTCATGGGCATCGTAGGTGAACGTTACTTCCTTGCAGTTGCCGATGAGAAGGCAGGCGGTGATGACTAGCTCGATCATGGGGATGCAGGTCCTTGCAAGCTCGAACGATGTCGGCCGACCAGGACGGAGCCCTGCGGGAACCAGACAGGCTACGAGGATGCGCAGGCACGATCGAGCGGGGCTTGGCCGGGGGAGCCAAAAACCCCCGGCACGCGGAGGCACCGTCTCTGCACCACGCAGAACCTCGTTGCCTCCCAGGTTCGAAGAGATGCTGCCAACGCCGTGACCGACGAAGTCATGACCCACCACACGTATGGATCAGGTGCATCCTGAACGACCTTCGCACATCATAGCAATTGGGATGCCACAGTGCTGCTTTGTCGTTTCGAACACGCCAGATCATCGAAGCAAGACGGAAAAGCAGAACGCTCGACGAATTAGAGCATCGTAGCCCCGATATGCTGGCCGGTTTTGCTGGATCTGCGAGCAGCGTTGTCTGGATTACTTGCAGTACTTGCCGACGAGATGCGCAGTCAGGCGCGCAAGCCGTCTGATCTCGCGACATCACAGCGCCAGCGCCTTACACGCCACTCCTGGTGCTGCCGCTGCCACCGGGCGGCCTCCATCTGCCCGAACATGGTGCAGGTCATCAGGGACACGTCGTGGGCGTCGTAGGTCAGCCTGACTTCCTGGCAGCTGCCCACCAACAGGCAGGCCGTGATGATCAATTCGATCATGGGATGAGTATCCATTTGGCGAGCGAGGCGAGTATGTGCCCCACCGCGATGATCTGATGGCTGCGCGGCCCAGGTCATGAGCAACCCCGGATCGAGACACGAAGACTCACGAAATCCCACGAAATGTACTGAAAAATCAGTGTGGGCTGGCTGCTCGCGCGGTCATATGATAAGTCGCCAGAATATTTTCTCCTCCTTGGCGAGGGGCCATTGATGTTGAGATATCAAGACCGACGGTTGGTGATCGGCGACATTGTGGTGGATTTCGTCGCAGCTACGATCAGAGGCCGGTCAGGCCTCGCTCTTCCACTGCGCGCCCAGTCGTTCGCAGTGCTCGAGTACCTGGCCCGGCATTGCGATCGCGTCGTGGCGCGTGACGAGCTGATCCATGCGGTATGGGGCGATCAGGCTGTCACCGACGATAGCTTGGTCCAGTGCATCCACGAGATTAGGAGGGTACTGAACGACGCGAACAAGACGTTGCTCCGCACCGTGCCGAAGCGAGGCTACTGCCTTGTAAGGCCGCAGGATCAGCCGACGTTCCGGTTCGACTGGAGGCTGCCAGCAGCGGCGGTGATCGTCGGAGCGGTGGCGGCGCTCGTCGGGTGCATGTCGTGGTGCCTGCTGGCGCCGGAGGGCTCGGTCGACATGGCGGCCATCGATCCTCGGCCAGCCGTGGTCACGCGCGACGAGCCTACCAGATGAGGATCGGCCATTGATCAGGATGCGTGGTCGATCGACTGACAGCGGGTACAGAAGAACGTGGCACGATTGCCTTGCACGGAGCGCACGATCGGCGTCTCGCAGACAAGGCAAGGCTTTCCGGCCCGATCATAGACCTTGAACAGGTTCTGGAAGCTGCCGAGTTCGCCGTCCGCCTGAACATAGTCCCGAAGCGACGAGCCGCCGGCCTCGATCGCCTCGCCCAGCACGGCGCGCACATTCTCGGCCAGGAGGTCCAGCACCGCTGCCGGCACTGCACCGGCGGGAGTCGCCGGGTTGAGCCGCGTGCGAAACAGCGCTTCCGAAGCGTAGATATTGCCCACGCCCACCACCAGCTTCTGGTCCATGAGCGCCAGCTTCACCGCGACGATCCTGTTCCGGAACGCGTCCGCCAGCTCCAGGCCGGAAAAGGCGTTGCCCAGCGGTTCCATCCCCAGTCCGGCCAGCAGCCTGTGACGGGGCAGGTCCTCCACCGTCGTCAGGTCCAGCGCGCCGAACCGGCGCGGGTCGACGAAGCGGAGCACGGTCCCGTCGTCGAAGCTGAAGGTCAGGTGCTCGTGGGCTCCTTGCGGGTTTCCGTCGAAGATCAGGCGCCCGGACATGCCCATGTGGAGGAGCACGACCTGCCCGTCGTCCAGGAAAAGCTGGATGTACTTGGCCCGGCGGCCGAACGCCTCGACCCGCCGGCCGGCCAGGCGCTGCGGAAGCTGGGCGGGCAGGGGCCAGCGAAGGTCGGGGCGGCGCTGGATGGTTTGGGCGAAGCGGCGGCCGGTCAGGCGCAGCTCCAGGGCGCGCTTCATGGTTTCGACTTCGGGGAGCTCGGGCAAGGGTATGGTCCGGAACGGCTGGAGGCGGCGCTCTTTGTTGAGCATGCTCCTGCCATCACTTAGAACCGCGCGGCAAGCAGGGCGAGGAAACGGCTGATCATGACGGACCCAGCGGACGAACTCGCGCGTTCCTTCGGCTTCCAGCCGGTCGACCCGGCCGAGAAGGCCGGCAAGGTCCGCCAGGTCTTCGACCGGGTGGCCGGCCGCTACGACCTGATGAACGACCTGATGAGCGCTGGCGTCCACCGCCTGTGGAAGAACGCGCTGGTCGACTGGCTGGCCCCCCGCCGTGGCATCCGCCACCTGGACGTGGCGGGCGGGACGGGCGACGTGGCGTTCCGGATCGCCGACCGGGTCGGCGGCGAGGCCGACATCACGATCTGCGACATCAACCATGCCATGCTGGAAGTGGGCCGCGACAGGGCGATCGACCGGGGCCTGGTGCGCGGCCTGTCCTGGGTCACCGGCGATGCCATGGCGCTGCCCATGCCCGACCGCTCGTTCGACAGCTACACGATCGCGTTCGGCATCCGCAACGTGACCCATATCGACCAGGCCCTGAGCGAAGCGTTCAGGGTGCTCAAACCCGGCGGGCGCTTCCTCTGCCTGGAGTTCTCGCGCCTGGTCATCCCCCAGCTGAGGTCGGCCTATGACCGCTACTCGATGGGCGTGATCCCGGTGATGGGCAGGCTGGTCGCCAACGATGCCGAGAGCTACCGCTATCTCGTCGAGAGCATCCGCCGCTTCCCCGACCAGAAGAAGTTCGCCGGCATGATCGAGAAGGCGGGCTTCGACCTGGTCAAGGTCCGCAACCTGTCCGGCGGCATCGCCGCGATCCATTCCGGCTGGCGCCTCTGACATTGCTCCGACCGATCCGCCACGTCATTCGCGGCATCCGGGTCATCCGGGTCCTGATGCGCCACCAGGCGCTGTTCTTCGTCGAGCTCCTGCCGGTCTCGCCGCCGGTGCGCAGACTGGCCCGTCCCTGGACCGGCGGCAGGGCGACGCGGCGGCCGGGCCAGCGTCTGGCCGATGCGCTGGTCGAGCTCGGCCCCAGCTTCGTCAAGCTCGGCCAGACGCTCGCGGTCCGCCCGGACCTGATGGGCAGCCAGGTGGCACGCGACCTCGCGCGGCTGCAGGACCGGCTCGAGCCGTTCCCGGCCGAGCAGGCCCTGGCGCTGATCGAGCGTGAGCTGGAAGCGCCGGTCGAGCGGGTGTTTGCGCGTTTCGACAGGGTGCCTGTCGCGGCGGCCTCGGTGGCCCAGGTCCATTTCGCCGAGCTGCCGGACGGAAGGGAAGTCGCGGTCAAGGTGCTCAGGCCTGGCATCGAGGCCAAGATCGAGGCGGAGCTGGGCTTCTTCCTGTGGCTGGCCGAGGCGGTCGAGTACCTGTTCCCGCATCTGCGCCGCCTGCGCCCGGTCGAGACCGTGCAGGTCCATGCCTTGTGGACCCGCCGCGAGCTCGACCTGCGGCTGGAAGCGGCCGCGGCGGCCGAGTTCGCCCTGAACTGCGCGGAGGACGAAGGCTTCAGGGTTCCCTATGTCGACTGGGAGCGCACCTCGCGCCGGGTCCTGACCCTGGAGCGCATCAGCGGCACGCCGTCCGACCAGCGCGCCCGGCTGATCGAGCAGGGACTGGACCCCGTCCGGATCCTGGACCGTGCCGCGGTCGTCTTCTTCAACCAGGTGTTCCGCGACGGCTTCTTCCATGCCGACATGCATCCAGGGAACACCTTCATCGAGCCGGACGGTACGATCGTGCCCGTCGATTTCGGGATCATGGGAAGGCTCGACCTGGATACCCGCAAGTACCTGGCGGAGATCCTGATCGGCTTCCTCGACCGCGACTATCGGCGGGTGGCCGACGTGTTCGTGCGCGCGGGCTATGTCCCGATCGACGAGGACCGCGATGCCTTCGCGCAGGCGGCCCGTGCCATCGGCGAGCCGATCCTGGGCAAGCCGCTGGCCGACATCTCGATCGGCCGGCTGTTCGGCCAGATCCTGACCGTCGCCGAGCAGTTCCACATGCAGCAGCAGCCTCACCTCCTGCTCCTGCAGAAGACGATGGTGGTGGCTGAAGGCGTGGGCCGGGCGCTCGATCCGACCGTCAACATCTGGCAGACGGCCCAGCCGCTCGTGGCGGGTTGGATCGCGCGCCACCTGGGGCCACATGCCAAGGCGATGGAGCTGGCGCAGGACGTCTATGACGCAGCTAGGCGGGCGCCGGTGGTGCTGCGACGGCTGGAACAGACGCTGGTGCGCATGGAGCGCCAGCAGATGGTGCTCAAGGATCGGGCACCCATCTGGCTGTTCCTGGCGCTGGCGGCCTTCCTGCTCGGCTGGACGATTCGCTGACCGCAAGGATCATGGTGATGGACGAGCCCCTCTTGGACCCGCGGGTGCTGGCCGATGGTGCGGGCGGCCGGCTGCTCCTCGTGATCGGCGGCGGCATCGCCGCCTATAAATGCCTGGAGCTGATCCGCCGCCTCAAGGACCGGGGGATCGCCGTCCGCTGCGTGATGACCAGGAGTGCCGCGCAGTTCGTGACGCCCCTGTCGGCGGCGGCCCTGTCCGTGGACAAGGTCTATACCGAGCTGTTCTCGCTGACCGACGAGGCGGAGATGGGCCATATCCGCTTGTCCCGGGAGGCGGACCTCGTGCTGGTGGCGCCGGCCACCGCCGACCTTCTCGCCAAGATGGTCCACGGCCAGGCCGACGACTTGGCGTCCACCGTGCTGCTGGCGACGGACAAGCCGGTGATGGTGGCGCCCGCCATGAACCCGATGATGTGGAACCACCCTGCGACCCGCCGCAACGTGGCCCAGCTCAAGGCGGATGGTGTCGCCTTCGTCGGCCCGGACGCCGGGGACATGGCCTGCGGCGAGGTGGGCTCTGGGCGCATGGCCGAGCCTGCGCGGATCCTCGAGGAGGTGCTGGAACGGCTGGCGGCGCCGCGGCGCCAGCGGCCGCTGGCGGGGCTGCGGGCGCTGGTCACCAGCGGGCCCACCCGCGAGCCGATCGACCCGGTCCGCTTCATCATGAACCACAGCTCGGGCAAGCAGGGGCACGCCATCGCAGGAGAACTCGCCGCCGCCGGTGCCGACGTCATCCTGGTGTCGGGCCCGGTGAGCCTGCCTGACCCTCCAGGCGTGCGGGTGGTGCGGGTCGAGACGGCGCGCGAGATGCTGGCTGCCTGCCAGGCGGCCTTGCCGATCGATGTGGCGGTATGCGCGGCCGCCGTCGCCGACTGGCGTCCCGCACACACACCCGAACAGAAGATCAAGAAGGAAGCGGGAGCCGCCGCCCCCGTGCTTCAACTGGTCGAGAACCCGGACATTCTCAGCACCATCTCGGCCGCCGGGCCGCAGCGGCCCCGGCTGGTGATCGGCTTTGCCGCGGAGACCGAGAACGTGGTGGCACAGGCGACGCGCAAGCGGGCCCGCAAGAACTGCGACTGGATCCTGGGCAACGACGTGTCCCCGAGCGCTGGCACGTTCGGTGGCGACTCCAATCAGGTGACGCTGGTGACCGGCGACGGCCCGCCGGAACCATGGCCGGCCACATCCAAGCGGGAAGTCGCACGTCGGCTGGCCCTGCGCATCGCAGGGGCGCTGGGCCATGGCTGACCTCGAGGTGCCCATCCGTCGGGAGGCGCATGCGCTGGACCTGCCGCTGCCGGCCTATGCCACCGCCGGCTCGGCCGGGATGGATCTGCTGGCGGCCATCGACGCGCAGGCGCCGCTGATCCTGCTCCCGTTGCAGCGTGCGGTCGTGCCGACCGGCATCTCCATCGAGTTGCCGGACGGTTATGAGGCACAGGTGAGGCCGCGTTCCGGCCTTGCCGCACGGAACGGCGTCACCGTACTGAACGCTCCCGGAACGGTTGATTCGGACTACCGGGGCGAGATTGCCGTCATTCTCATTAACCTAGGTGAATCAAAGATGCAGATCGAGCGCGGCCTGAGGATCGCGCAACTCGTGATAGCGCCGATTGTACGCTGCAAATGGAAAGAGAATTCTACTTTAAGGGAAACCCCACGCGGAGTCGGAGGTTTTGGCTCTACCGGATTAGCCTGCGCTAACGGGGGGCGAGATGGATAGCTTGTCCGCCACTGCGAGGAGAGTGGCCTGATGCTGAAACCTTCGAAGAAACTAAGCCTGGCGCTGGAAGCCGTCACCGACATCGCGTTCCACGGTGGCAGTGACCCGGTACAAAGTCAGGACATCGCCCGGCGGCTGAACCTGCCGCGGCGCTACCTGGAACAGGTGATGCAGCAGCTGGTACGTGCCGGGCTGCTCAAGGGCGTCCGTGGCCCCAGAGGCGGCTACAGGCTGGCCCGCGAGCGCCGGCGCATCAGCGTTGGCGAGATCATCAGGGTCGTTCAGGGCGACATCGACCTGAGCGCCACCCCGATGAACGGTCACATGGCGGAGGCCGGCGAGCATGAACAGAGCGGGTCACCACTCGGTGCGCTGGTCATCACGCCGTTCTTCGACCGTACCGAGCGGGAACTGATGCAGCGCCTGGAAGGCGTGAGCATCGAGGACCTCTGCCAGGAAGCCCGCCGCGCCGGACTGACCGGCGACCATGCGCGCACCGCCGACTTCGTGATCTAGGTGAAGCACGGTCGGGCCGGCGAACCGGTCCGACCGTGGTCACGGCAGAACGCGTCCCTGGGGTGCGCCTGGAAACATGGTGCCGGCCGGTTGCAGGGAGCCGGAATACCATTACATTCCGCATAGGCTGGGTGGCTTTTGCGGAGTTGTGCAAGATGGCGACTGTAAATCAGGGAACGCGGCTGGACAGCGGAGCGCGCGGCCGCATCTATGACAGCATCATCGACACCATCGGCAACACCCCGCTCGTCCGCCTGCACCGGATGGCCGAGCAGCGCGGGGTAAAGGCCGAGATCCTGGCCAAGCTCGAGTTCTTCAACCCGCTGAGTTCGGTCAAGGACAGGATCGGCTACTCGATGATCGAGGCGGCCGAGCAGTCCGGGCAGATCGACAAGAACACCGTCCTGGTCGAACCGACTTCGGGCAATACCGGCATCGCGCTTGCCTTCGTGGCGGCGGCCAAGGGCTACCGGCTGATCCTGACCATGCCGGAGACCATGTCGCTGGAGCGCCGCAAGGTGCTGAAGCTGCTGGGTGCCGAACTGGTGCTCACGCCCGGTCCCAAGGGCATGCGCGGCGCCATCGAGGAGGCGCAGCGGATCGTCGCCGAGACCACGAATGCGGTGATCCTGCAGCAGTTCGAGAACCCCGCCAACCCGGCGATCCACCGGATCACCACCGCCGAGGAGATCTGGACCGACACTGGCGGCAAGCTCGATGCCTTCGTCGCTGGCGTCGGCACGGGTGGTACGGTGACCGGCGTCGGCGAAGTCCTCAAGCCGCGCCTGCCGAACCTGAAGGTCTTCGCCGTGGAGCCGGAGGACAGCCCGGTCCTGTCGGGCGGCAAGCCCGGACCCCACAAGATCCAGGGCATCGGCGCCGGCTTCATCCCGGCCAACCTGAACAGCGACGTCCTGGACGAGGTCGTCAAGATCGGCAACCAGACCGCCTTCGAGACGGCGCGCCAGGTCGCCAAGCTTGAAGGAATCCCGATCGGGATTTCGAGTGGGGCTGCGGTCGCCGCTGCGCTGGAGGTAGGTTCGCGGCCCGAGTATGCGGGCAAGCGGATCGTGGTGATCCTGGCGTCCAGTGCCGAGCGCTACCTGTCCACCGACCTGTTCGCCGATCTGGCCTGAGCCGGGGCGCAGGCCGCAGGATCCGGGCCTCCATGGGTCACCATGGAGGCCTTTTTCGTTGACCCCACCGGCGTAAAGGCTTTGTTAACCACTCCCGGTCCATCTTCGGCACGTGCCGAGGATGGTGCCCGCAAAAGCAGGCTTGTCAGCGGCATAGAGACTGTTATCCTAGGACCAAGAGCCTAGAGAGGTTAGCCGTGAACCTGGAACTCCGTCCCGCCACTCCGTTCGTCCCGCCGGTAGTGCCGCGTGTGCTGCAGATGGTCCTGCTCGGGACGGGCGAGCCCGTGGAACTCATCCATGTCGAGGACGACGAGGACGTCCGTCGGTTCTGCGTCGAGCGGCCGTGCGGCACCCGCCTCCTGATCGTGGAGGAGCAACTGGGCTGCCGGGGCTTTCGCCTGAACTGACGGTTCAGGGCTGCTCGCCCCGGGCGAGCCTCGCCTCGATCGCATCGACCACCGGCAGGAGTTCCGCGACCGAAGGGATCACGTAATGGGCACCGGCCGCGCGCATCCGGTCCGAGGCCCATCCGATCCGGTCCGCCTGCTGCGCGGGCGTGAGCGCCTTCCAGTCCTTCTCGTCCAACCCGACCTCGTTCCCCGACGCCGTGATCGCAACCGTCCACATCCCGGCCGACAGGCCCTCGTCAATGCCTGGAATGGTGTCGTCGACCTTGATGCAGGCCGCAACCGAGCGCACGGCCAGGTCAGCGGCGTTAGTCAGGCACATGGCAGGAAAGGGGCGGGCCCTCCTGACGTCCGAGGCTGCCACCGCGCTGTCGACATGCAGGCCCTGTCGCTCCATCGCCGCCAGCACCACCTCCATCATCGCCCGGTTGTAACCGGTATTGACGCCGATCCGGATGCCGCGCGCCCGCAGCGCCGCCACCGTGTCCAGGACCCCCGGGATCAGGTCGGAGAAGGCCGGCAGGGTCTCGATCTGCAGCGGAATGAAGTCCTGGTAGATGGCGTCGACGTCCCCTTCGGTCGACGCGCGGCCATGTCTGGCGACGAAGCGGGCCTGGATCGCCGGCGCTGCCAGCAACTCAGCGACATGGGCACGCTTTTCCGCGCCCATCGGGCCCCGCGCCTCGGCCAGGCTGATCTCCACGCCATGGCGGCGAAAGACTTCGACGAACACGCCGGCCGGCGCCCGCGATCCGAAGTCCACGACCGTGCCGGCCATGTCGAAGATCACCGCTTCGACAGGGCCGGCATAGAAACGGCGATACCTGAAACTCATCCCGACAACTCCCTTCTTCGGCTGGCCGGCGACGGCGCCGGCGCCAAGATGTTCAGGCACTGCCGCAGGCCTTCGGAACACGCGTGCCATTCGGCACGAACGAAGCTGGGCCCTGGCTCGACGCCATCACTGCATCTTGCACGAACGAACTCGAGCACCGATCCGTCATCTGCGGACCATATCCATCGCGCCGCTGCACGAACGAACCCAGGAGCGGCCGGCCGGGTGGTGCCGCGCGGATCCATCGCTGGCAGCGAGCATGGCTCAAGCGGCCGCCGGCATTGCCAATCCCATCTCCGCGACCGCTTCGCCGACGGCCGCCACCGCCGCCTTCATTTCCGAGGCACCGAGGGCGCCGATGCAACCCATCCGGAACGAGGGAGCGACGGTGAGCTTGCCTGGATAGATGGCGAAGCCGCGCTGCCGGAGGGCCTCGTAGAACCGGTCGAACGAGAAGGCCGGGTCATTGGGCAGCTTGAAGGTCACGATGATCGGCGCCTGGAGGGCGTCGGGCAGCAGGGTCTCGAAGCCAAGCGCCCGCATGCCCTCGACCAGGATCCGGCAGTTCTGCCGGTAGCGTTCTCCGCGTCCGGCGACCCCGCCTTCCGCGCTGTGCTCGGCCAGGGCCTGGTGCAGGGCCGCGATGACGTGCGTGGGTGGCGTGAAGCGCCACTGCCCGGTCATCCGCATCGCCGCCTCCTGCGCGAACAGGTCCAGGCACAGCGCCGGCGCCTGGGTCTCCGTGGCCGCGAGTGCTGCGCGCCGCGCGATGACGAAGCCCATGCCCGGCACGCCTTCCAGGCATTTATTCGAGGAGGCGGCCAGGGCATCGAACGGGATCTGGCGCGCGTCGACGGGCAGGGCGCCAAAGGTGCTCATCGCGTCGATCAGGAGGCGCCGGCCATGCCTGGCCACGCTGTGCGCGACATCAGCCAAAGGGTTGAGGATGCCCGACGTCGTCTCGCAATGGACCACCGCCACATGGCTGATCGCGGGGTCTGCCGCCAGCATCCGCTCCAGGGCCTGGACATCGTTCGGCTGGTTCTCCGGCTGCTCCAGGACCGCCACGTTCCGGCCGTGCCGCCGCACCATCTGCACCATGCGGTCACCATAGGCGCCGTTGACACAAACCAGGATCCGCCCCGTCGGCGGCAGGAACGTGCCCAGCATCGCCTCCACGGCGAACGAGCCGCTGCCTTGCATCGGCACGGCAACCAGCTCGTCCGGATCGCCGGCCAAGGCTGCCAGTTGCCGCAGCACGTCGGCATTCAGGTCGATGAAGGCGCTGTCGCGCGAGCCCCAGTCCCGCAGCATGGCCGCCTTCACGCTGGCCCTCGTGGTGAGGGGGCCGGGCGTGAGCAGCAACGGTTCCTCGGCAGAATATCTCATTGGGTCGGCTCCAGCGGCGTTTCGTAGACTTGTCCAATGTCGTCCGATAAGTCAAATCGATCGAGCCGATGATGGTATAAGAGAAACCGATGAACCTGCCGAGCCTGCGGGCACTCGATGCCGTACTCGCCACGGGAGGCTTCGGGCGCGCGGCCGAGCGGTTGAACCTCAGCCAGCCCGCCGTCAGCGCCCAGATCCTTGCGCTTGAGCGGCAGTACGGCGTGGAGTTGTTTCGACGAGGTCCTGCAGGTGCGGCGCCGACGGAACTCGGGCAGGAACTGGCGCCTCATGTGCGGCGCATCCTCGGCCTGCTGCGCGACCTCGAGCATCTCCTGCTGCAGGCACGCAACCTCGACCGGGGCAGGCTCACGCTCGCTGCCGACGGACCGTTCGCGGCCATGCCCCTGCTGCGCCGGCTGCGCGACCGGCACCCCGCCATTGCCAGCAGCCTTACCACCGGCAATACGGCCGCCACCCTGGTGGCCGTTCGCTCCGGCATCGCCGACGCCGGCGTGGTGAGCCTGATCGAGGCTGCGCCTGACCTGGCCCGTGTCCGCCTGGAATCCGACCGGGTCGTGCTCCTGCTTCCGGTGAGCCATCCCTGGAGCGCGCGCGCGACGGTGAGCATGGCCGAGATGGCCGGGATCGCCGTGGTCGCGCGCGAAGAAGGGAGCGCCACCTTCCGCCTGTTTGCCGCCGCCTGTGCCAGATCGGGCGTCCGGCCGGAGCTGGCCTTGCGCCTGGGCTCGCGCGAGGCGATGCGCGAAGCGGTGGCAGCCGGCTTCGGTGTTGGCGCGGTGTTCGAGCGGGAAGCTGGCACCGATCCGCGCCTGACGACCGTGGCGCTGGACGGCTCGGACCTGACGGCGGACACCTGCCTGGTCGCCCTGCCGGAGCGAGCCGAGCTGGGGGTCGTCAGGGCCCTTTTCCAGCTGGCCGAGGAGGCTCAGGCCGCGCTGCGGACTTCCTGACGTCCAGAAGCCTGGCGGCCGACACGGCGCTGCGGCGGGAAGGTCATGCTGATCTTCAGGCCGGGCTTGGCATCGTCCAGTTCGAGCTTGGCCTCGTGCAGCCGGGCCACCGCTGCCACCAGGGAGAGGCCCAGCCCATTGCCGGGCGTGCTCCGTTCCATGTCCAGCCGCACGAAACGCTCGAGCGCCCGCTCCCGCATCTCGGCGGGAATGCCCGGGCCGTCGTCCACGATGATCAAGGCCGGTGTCGGCCGCTCCCGGACATCCACCGTGACATGGCCGTTCTCGACCCCGTACTTGATCGCGTTGTCGACGACATTGGCCAGAGCCTGTGCCACGAGATGACGGTTGCCGACGACCATCGCATCGCGCGGCGCCTTCAGACGGAGTTCGATGCTCTTCTCCTCGGCCAGGGGCTCGTAGAGCTCCGTCACGTCCTGCGCCATCTCGCGCAGGCTGAACGGCTCGAATTCCGCCTGCTGCTCCCCGCTCTCGGCCCGTGCGATCGAAAGGATCGCGTTGAAGGTGTGGATGAGCGAATCGGCATCGCGCACGGTCGCTTCCAGCAACTCGCGCGCCTCGTCGCTCTGCTCGCCCATCAGGGCTACCTCGATCCGCGACCGCAGCCGGTTCAGCGGCGTGCGCAGATCATGGGCCACGTTGTCGGTGACCTGGCGCATGCCGGCCAGGAGGCGCTCGATCCGGTCGAGCATCCGGTTGAGGTTGCGCGCGAGCTCGTCGAACTCGTCGCCGCTGCCCTTGTCGACGAAGCGCTGCGTGAGGTCGCCGGTCATGATGCGGGTCGTGGCCCGATTCACGTCGTCCAGCCGACCGAGCATCCAGCGGCTCATGACCAGCCCGCCGAGCAGGCCCAGCAGGATCATCACGCCGCCGCCGATCATGAGCGTGTTGAGCAGCGTTGCCTGGATCGACAGCCTCGATTCGATGTCGCGTCCGACCAGCAGGCGGGCGTTGTTCTCGAGGAGGAACCCCCGGGCCAGCGCCCGGTGCGAGGCGACGGAATTGTCGCCCTCGATGCCGGTCTCGATCATGAACCGGACATAGCCCTCCTTCGTCTCCTGGCCCTCCGGCCACCGGTCGATATTGCCGGCCATGATGCGGCCGGAACGGTCGACGAGCAGGTAGATGGAGGCACGGTCCGGCCGGGCTGCCGCACGCTGGGCGATCGTGTTGCGCAGGCCGCCCAGGCCACGCAGACGGTACTGGTCCACGAAGCCCGTGATCTCGGCCGTGATCGTCTCCTCGGTCTGCCGCTCCATGTAGGCGACCGAGGCGACATAGATGAATCCGAACAGCACGGCCGCCGAGACGCAGAACAGCGCCATGTAGACGAGCGTGAGCCGGAATGTGGAGGTTCTAAGAAGCTTTGTCGGCAACACGGAGCGAATACCCGGCCCCGCGGACCGTGTGGATCATCGGATAGGAGAAGCCACGGTCGATCTTGTGCCGGAGCCGGCTGATATGGACGTCGATGACGTTGGTCTGCGGATCGAACCGGTAGTCCCAGACCTTCTCCAGCAGCATCGTGCGGGTCATGACCTGCCCCGCATGCCGCATCAGCGTCTCGAGCAGCCGGAACTCGCGCGGCTGCAGGTCGATCTCCTTGCCGGCCCGCTCGACCCGCCGCCCCAGCAGGTCCATCATCAAGTCGCCGTAGCGCAGGACGGTCTCGGGCGTGTCGCCCGCGGTCGACCCACGCCGCGCCAGGGTCTCGACCCGGGCAAGCAGTTCGGAAAAGGCGTAAGGTTTTACCAGATAGTCGTCACCGCCAGCACGCAGCCCCTTCACCCGGTCGGTGACCTCGCCCAGCGCCGACAGGAAAAGGACCGGCGTGTGGTTGCCGGTCGCACGCAAGGTCTTGACCAACGACAGACCGTCCAGGCCCGGAAGCATGCGGTCGACGATCAACACATCATAGCCGTTGGCGGCGGCCATGAGCAGGCCGTCCTTGCCGGTATGCGCGACGTCAGCCCCATGGCCGCTCTCCACGAGCCCCTTGGCCATGTACTGAGCGGCGTCCTTGTCGTCCTCGATTACCAGAATACGCATTGCCGCGTTTCGCCCTGAAGAAGCGGCTACGTCCACCGCTCCGGTGAAACTAGCCGAACATGAAGCGGCGCGCGAGGTCGTCGCGCGCCGCTTCGTTTCAGCCCGTTTC
>JAESGR010000583.1_pt1 | contig 21052 bp, 19 predicted proteins | sample 9269771 | NCBI WGS metagenome assembly JAESGR01 (sample SAMN15739572, study PRJNA653492) | algae metagenome | isolation source: Chroococcus sp. CMT-3BRIN-NPC107 and co-occurring heterotrophs from well... | place: USA: Clark Mountains Wilderness, California | collected 2010-04-18 | reverse complement strand
ACGGCAGTGATCACCTCGATGCGCGGTGGGGGTCCGTTTGGATCAGAAGCCATGACCTTATCCATAGGCGTATGCCTATGCCTTATCGGCTATCGACCCTGTCCGGTTCAAATGGGGTGCAGTCCAGAAACCTCACCCGAACGTCTCCCGCTCCACCATGTCCTGTCGCGCTATTTCAACGACTATGCTGTCCACCGTCCAAGCGTCGATCAGATCGGCGTCGCGCTGGACCGCTGGAAGGCGTTCTTCGGCTCGGATGCCATGGTGATAGCAGTCTTGGACCGACGGCGCCGCGCTGAGTTCGTCCAGTGGCTCCAGCACATCGAGTTCACCCGGAAGAGGCGCAATCCCGGGACTGGTGAAATGGGCGAGGTGAGTCGGCGTTTATCGGCCTCCACCGTCCGCCGTGCGGTCGAGCAAGGCAACGCGGCCCTGCAGTGGGCCAAGAAGGAAGGGCTGCTGAGCCGCTTTGAGCCTGTGCCCCTACCGGAGAAAGGGCAACCGCGAACCTATGCGCCGACGCTGGCCGACTTCGTGAAGCTGTGGGACGCGACTGACGCCTCGAGACTGCGCCTGTTCATCGCCTTGCTGGTTCACACCATTGGCAGGCCTGAGGCTCTCCTAGAGCTGACCTCTTGGCAATGTGACTACGACCAGGGATCGATCAGCCTAAACGCGGAGGGCCGACAGCAGTCGAAGAAGCGGCGGCCGACGATCCCGATGACGGACGGCATCCGCCCGTGGCTACTGGCGGCACCGAGAGGCCGGCTGATCCAGCACAAGGGCAAGCCAGTGAAGTCGCTGATCGGCATCTGGAGGTTGACGGTGGAAGCGGCCGGGCTCGACCCGCGCTTCACGCCCAAGACCGTGCAAAAGCTGATGACGAGGGAGCTGCGCAAGCGTGGCGTCTCCCTTGATCTGATCGGCCCTTACAAGGGCAACACCAATCCACTCAATCGAGTGGCGGAGGCTCACTATGGATGGGTAGACGTCGACCTGTTGAAGCCGGTCGCGAAGGCGATCGATGAGCTCTGGAGAGAGATCGGCGAGATGGCCGTCCAGCCGATCTCCCCAGAAGCTACGCTCACAACCCCTGAAAACGCGCGTTCCAATCACGTTCCAGGTGGGACCTTCAAGGCTGCTAACCCCTTGAAGTTGGTGGAGCCGATCGGGATCGAACCGACGACCTCGACGGTGCAAACGTCGCGCTCTCCCAGCTGAGCTACGGCCCCGCTCCGGCGCCTATATGGCGGTCCCGAAGCCTTCGGGCAAGCGTCACGGACGCGCGGCCGAACCGATAGGGGATGGAAGCAGCATTTCGGTCAGCTCGTCGACCTCGTCCAGGTCGCGAACCTGCAGGCGGCTGCCGGCGGATCGCAGCCGGCCAGTGGCGAGCATAGCGGCCAACGCCTCTCGATCCAGCCAGACCGTCCGTTCCAGTCCTGCCTCCACCTCGACCGCGGCCAGATCGGCCCCCTCGCGCAGCCGCAATCCGTCGATCAGCCGCTCCACCGCGCGCTCCTTGGGCGACAATCGTTTCAGCCGGCCACGGCCATCCCTTCCAGCATCCAGCTGCTGGCGCCAGCGATGGCACCGGCCGGCCCGCCACCACCACCAGCACGAAGGGCCGGACCAGCGCCCGTAGATGCCGGGTCCTACCCCCATGATCGCTCCGCCGCGCCGCGCATCGAGCAGCCATCTGGCTTCGTGGCCCGGCAGCGCCCAGTTGGCAGCCTCGTAACGGCGAAAGCCCAGGGTCCGGGCCGCCAGATCGAAGCGAAGGCGTTGATCAGGCGGGACCGCAAGCCCAGGACGCAGGGCCAGGTGGACCACGCCATGCTCCAGCAGCCGGCGCAGCCGCTGCAGTTGATCGGCCGCGGCGAGGTCGGCCCGGCCAAGGTCGACCGCCTGCAACTCGCCTGGTGCCAGCCTGGCCGACGGGCTCGCATGTCGGGTGGCACCGAGCGCCTTGGCGGCTTCCTTTCCGGTAGCTTGCCCATACCAGGTGATCTCGGCATCGCTGGTCAGCCGGCCATCGCCTTCCAACAAGGCGCGGAGATCTCCCATCGGTCCGGCTTCGGCGCCATGGAGAGCATCGACGAGCATGGTCGCAAAGCGCGCTTCGGGACAGGTCGCCAAGGTCCGCCGGACGGCCTGCCCGAGCAGGTCGAGGCCGGTGTCGGACCGGTCGACCCGCAGGACGAGGCCGGCGCGGCTACCGTTCATGTCTGATTGAAGCAGCGTTCCTTCAGCAAAGCGAAGGCGCGGGTACGATGGCTCAGCGCGTTCTTGGTCGCCGGCGCCATCTCCGCGAAGGTCTGGACTTGGCCATCCGGCACAAAGATCGGATCGTAGCCGAACCCGTGGCTTCCCCGCGGTTGCGGCACCAGCATGCCCGTCACCTTGGCTTCCACCACCTCGTCATGTCCATCCGGCCAAGCCAGGCACAGGCAGCTCACGAAGGCAGCCGACCGGTCGGCTGCCTCGAAGCTTCCAAAGCGCTGGACGAGCTCGCCGACGACCCGCGCCATGGCTGGGCGGAAGTCCTTGCCGGGTCCGGCCCAGTTCGCGGAGTAGACTCCCGGCGCCCCGTCCAACCCGTTGCAGGCGATGCCGCTGTCGTCGGCCAGGGCAGGCAGGCCACTGGCCTTGGCCGCCGCATGCGCCTTGATCCGGGCGTTGCCGACGAAGGTCGTCTCGGTCTCGTCCGGCTCGGGCAGGCCGAGTTCGCCCGCCGTCACCAGCTCCACCGGATGGCTGCCCAGCAGGGCGCGCAGCTCGGCAAGCTTGCCCTTGTTGTGAGTCGCCACGACCAGGCGCGGCTCGGTGAAGCGGCGGGTCATGCCAGGCCTGCCGCGGCGAGTGCGGCCATCTGCGCCTCGACCAGCTGCCGCACGCCCTGCTCCGCCAGGATCTGCAGTTCCGCGATCTGGGCCAGTTCCAGCGGCGCGTCCTCGGCGGTGACCTGCAGCTCCACGACCTTGCCGGACGCGGTCAGCACGAAATTCGCATCCGCCTCCGCCCCGCTGTCCTCGACATAGTCGAGATCGAGCAGGGCCTGCCCCTTCACCAGCCCGCAGGAGATGGCCGCGACAGGCTCGCGCAACGGCAGCTTCGGCAGGTCGCCCTTCTTCACCAGTTTCTGCAGCGCCTCGTGCAGCGCCACATAGCCCCCGGTGATCGACGCGGTCCTGGTCCCGCCATCCGCCTGCAGCACGTCGCAATCCACGACGATCTGCCGCTCGCCCATCGAATCCACCAGTGCGACCGCGCGCAGCGAGCGGCCGATCAGCCGCTGGATCTCCATGGTCCGCCCGCTCTGCCGCCCCTTGCCGACCTCACGAGCCGTGCGGGAGTGGGTAGCCCGCGGCAGCATGGCGTACTCCGCCGTCACCCAGCCCTTGCCGGTGTTCCGCAGGAAGGGCGGCACCCGTTCCTCGACGGTAGCGGTGCACAGGACCCGCGTATGGCCGAAGCTGACGATGCAGGAGCCTTCCGCATGGCGGTTCACGCCGATCTCGATCGCCACCGGCCTGAGCACATTCGCCTGCCGACCATCTGTCCTCATCTGCCCATCGTCCTTGCTTGCTCCGGCGCGGCCAGCGACGGCACGCTCTTCGGCCGGCGCGATGGCACGCCTGGGCTGTCGGAGGCAAGGACAACGAGCCGCGCCGGCTGCTATGTTCGCGGCGACCGGACCAGAAGGGAACGCCCATGACCGCCGACGCCGCCATGCAGGCCGCCGCCGACCTCCTGTTCCGGTGCTGGCAGGAAGGGTGGAAGCTCCCGGCGCTGCCGGACGACATGCAACCCAGGACCCGGGCGGATGGCTACGCGGTTCAGGCATTCCTCGAGCATCGCAGCACGTCGCCCCTGTTCGGCTGGAAGATCGCCGCCACCAGCTTGGCCGGCCAGGCGCATATCGGTGTCGATGGACCGCTGGCCGGGCGCATCCTTCAGGAGCGCGTGGTCGAGCCGGGCGGCACGATTTCCCTGAAGGGCAACCTGATGAAGGTGGCCGAAGCCGAGTTCGCCTTCCGCATGGTCGAGGACCTGCCACCACGTCCGGCCGACTATACGGTCGAGCAGGTGATGGCCGCTGCCGGCACGCTGCACCCGGCCATCGAGGTCCCGGACTCCCGCTACGAGGATTTCGTGACGGCGGGCGAAGCGCAGCTCCTGGCGGACGATGCCTGCGCGCATCTGTTCGTCCTGGGCGAAGCCACGAAAACAGACTGGCGTTCGGTCGATCTGGTCGGCTTTGCGCCGCAGGCCGTCGTCCGCCGGAGCGGGCAGGTCGTGATGGACCGAACGGGCAGCGGCGCCAACGTTCTGGGCGATCCCAGGCTGGCGCTGACCTGGCTCGCCAACGAGCTGTCCAGGCTGGGCATCACCTTGCGTGCCGGGGAGGTCGTGACGACCGGGACCTGCATGGTCCCGCTGGCCGTGGAGGCCGGCGACCAGGTGCATGTCGACTTTGGCGAGCTGGGGCAGGTCCAGGTCGGTTTCTCGAACTGACCCCCCGGGAGCGGCGTCATTCCCACCAGGCACTATCTTCGTGAGCTGGCGGGGCTGACCCGGCTGGCTTTCCCGATCGTGTGCGGCCTGTCGGCCTTCGCGCTCCTCAACAGCACCGATACGGCGATCGTGGCGCCACTCGGAACCGACGCCGTGGCGGCGCTGGGCCTGGCCAGCGCCGTCTGGCTCCTGACCTACGGGAGCGTCTACGGCGCGCTCAGCCCGATCAGCATTGCCGTTGCCCGCGCCCATGCCGGCCAGGATCTCCGGGCGATCGACCGCATCCTGCGGGCCGGGCTCCTGCTGGGTGCCGCCATGGGCATGGTGGCCGCCGTCGTCGTGATCCTGCTCTATCCGGCCATGCCTTGGCTGGGCCAGCCGGACGAACTGCTGGCCATGGTGTTCGGCTACTGGATCACCCTGGCCCTGTCGCAGATCCCGATGGGCCTGCTGGAGATGACGCGGGAGACCTATGCCGCGATCGACCGGCCCTGGACCGGCGTGGCGCTGGGGAATGTCGCGGTGGTGCTCAACGTCCCGCTCAGCATCGTGCTGGTGCATGGTGGCCTTGGACTGCCAGCACTCGGCCTCTTAGGTGCCGGGATCGGCACGCTGGCCGCGATGATGGTTGGGGTCATCGTGGCGTTGGCCAAGCTCAGGCGTGATGGCCTGCTTCCAGGCGGCACGCCGCTGCAGGACATCCTCGCCGAGGCCAGGAGGCTGCTGCTGCCATGCCTGGGTGCCGGGGTGCAGTACCTGGCCGAGGCCAGCGCGTTTTCCGGCGGCATGCTGCTCATCGGCCTGCTCGGGCCCGTGCCGCTCGCCGCCAGCCAGATCGTGCTGTCGGTCGCCACCCTGGTCTACATGCTGCCGCTCGGCATCGCGGTGGCGGCAGGCCTGCGGCTAGCCGGCGCGCTCGGCGCCGACGAGACGACCCGCCTGCGCCCGATCGCGGTCACGACGCTGCTGGGCACCAGCCTGTGGATGGGTATCACGGCGCTGGTGTTCGTGCTGGGCGGCAGCGCCTTCGCCGGATGGTTCAGCGACGATCCGGCGGTTCTCGTCCTGGCCGCACAACTGTTCGGGCTGGTGGCGCTGATGCAGCTGGCGGATGGCCTGCAGTCGGTGGCGGTCGGCGGGTTGCGCGGCCTGAACGACGTGCGCGTCCCCACAATCGCGACGGTGGTCGGCTACTGGGTCCTGTCACTGCCGATCGGCTGGGGCCTGGCTTTCCCGCTGGACCTGGGGGCTGCGGGCATCTGGATCGGGTTCTTCATCGGCCTGTCGGTCGCCGCCGCCGTGCTGGTGCCCCGGCTGCTGGCCCGGACCGGATAGCCGGCCGGGCGCGATCCGCTCGGAACCATGCGGTCAGTTCGACCGGGCCAGATTGTCCAGGATCGCGCAGTCCTTGCGGTCGTCGCCGGCGCAGCGATCGGCCAAGGCCGACAAGGTCGCACGGATCGACATGAGCTCGCCGATCTTGCTGTCGATCTGGGCGATGCGCGCCAGGGCCAGCGCCTTCACTTCGGCAGCGCTCCGGTCGCGCGCCCGGTAGAGCGCCAGGAGGTCCCGGCAGTCCTCGATCGAGAACCCAAGCGAGCGCGAGCGCTGGATGAACAGGAGCATCTGCACGTCGGTCTCGTCATAGTCGCGATAGCCGCTGATGCGCCTGGCCGGCTTGTCGATCAGCCCGATCTGTTCGTAGTAGCGGATGGTCTTGGCTGGCAGGCCCGACCGCTCCGCCGCCTGTCCGATGTTCACCGCCCGTCCTCCGCGCGTGATAGCCCTTCGCCACCATGTCGCCACGAGAACTGCCGAACGCAAGGTTCGGCTCAGGCCGCGATCCGTGCCGGCACGGACGGCTGTTCCCATTCCGCCCCCCAGACCTGGACGACATGGCCAGGCGAAACCTCGCGGTACTGGCGGCGCGGCGGCTCGTAGTCGGGTGGGCGGACCGGGCTCTTGATCTCGTCCACGGCGACGTCCCGCCGCTCGTGGCGCCTTGCAGGATCCGCCACGGGCACCGCGGAGAGCAGCTTCTTCGTGTAGGGATGCTGCGGATTGCCGAACACGGCCGAGCGCGGGCCGATCTCGACGATCTCGCCGAGATACATGACCGCGACGCGATGGCTGACCCGCTCCACCACCGCCATGTCGTGGGAGATGAACAGGTAGGCCAGACCGAACTCCGCCTGCAGGTCGAGCATCAAGTTGATCACCTGCGCCTTGATCGAGACGTCCAGGGCCGAGACCGATTCGTCGGCGACGATCACCTTTGGCTGCAGGGCGAGAGCCCGGGCGATGCAGATGCGCTGCCGCTGGCCGCCCGAGAACTCGTGCGGCAGGCGGTCGGCCATGTCCGCCTGGAGGCCCACCCGCTGCAGGAGGTCCGCGACCCTGGCACGCGCCTCCGCCGGGCGGGCAAGACCGTGCGCCAGGATCGGTGCGGCGATGGCCGCCCCCACGCTGCGGCGCGGGTTCAGGCTGCCGAACGGGTCCTGGAAGATCATCTGCATGGAACGCCGCATCAGGCGCAGCCCCGGCTTGTCCAGGCGCCGGACATCCTGCCCGTCCACCAGGATCGAGCCGTCCAGCGGCTCGATCAGCCGCATGATCGAACGTCCCGTCGTGGACTTGCCGCAGCCGGACTCGCCGACCAGCGCCAGGGTCTCGCCGGCCCGCAGGTCGAACGACACGTTCTCGACCGCGTGGACGCGACCGGTGACCCGCCCGAACAGGCCGGTGCGGATGTCGAAGCGCGTGATCAGGCCGCTCACCTCGAGCACCGGCCGCGTGCCGGGTTCGATCGTGGTCCCGGTCTCGACCGGGACGTCCGACAGCCCGGTGGCCGTGTCGACGACCGGGAAGCGCATCGGCCGTGTACGCTCGCCCATCTCGCCCAGCTTCGGCACGGCCGCGAGGAGGGCCCGCGTATAGGGCCGGGTCGGCCGCTGGAAGACGTCCAGCGTCGGGCCACTCTCCACCACCTCGCCGCGGAACATCACCACGGTCCGGTCCGCGATCTCCGCCACCACACCCATGTCGTGCGTGATGAACAGCACGGCCATGCCGTTCTCGTCCTGCAGCTCCTTGATGAGTTGCAGGATCTGCGCCTGGATCGTGACGTCCAGTGCGGTGGTCGGCTCGTCGGCGATCAGGAGCTTGGGCTGGCAGGCCAGTGCCATGGCGATCATCACGCGCTGGCGCATGCCGCCGGAGAAGCGGTGCGGGTACTCGTGGAAGCGGGACTTGCCCGCCGGGATGCGCACCCGCTCCAGGAGGCGCAATGTCTCAGCCTCGGCCTGGGTCCGCGACATGCCGCGGTGCTGGACCAGCGCCTCGGCGATCTGGAAGCCGATCGTGAGCACCGGGTTCAGGCTCGTCATCGGCTCCTGGAAGATCATCGCGATGTCGTCGCCGCGAATCGCGCGCATGTCGCGCTCGGGCAGGCCCAGCAGTTCCTTGCCCGCGAGCTTGACGCTGCCGGTGATCCGCCCGGCCTGCTTGGGCACCAGCTGCATGATCGACAGCGCGGTGACGCTCTTGCCCGAGCCGGATTCGCCCACGATGGCCACCGTCTCCCTGGGCGCCACGTCGAAGGCCACGTCGCGCACCACGCTGCGCCATTGGTCCTCGACGCGGAACGAGGTGGAAAGGTTGGAGACGGATAGGATGGGGACGGTCATCGGCGGGAGGGCTCCGATGGTTCGATGATCACGCAGGGCGGCCACAATGATGACAGCCACCGTCCGCCGCGTCCACGCCAGCCGAGTGGCCCCTTAGGCGTCGATGGCCATCACATGCTCGAACGGCGCCATCGGCTCGCAGCCGGAGGCCGTCACCCGCAGCATGTACTCCGACCGCACGCCGCCGATCTCCGGGTCGTAGGCGCCCGGCTCCACCAGCACGACCATGTCTTCCCGGAATTGCGTCGTCTCGTAAGGTACCAGGCGCGGCCATTCATGCACGGCCGTGCCGATCGAGTGGCCGCTATGGTGCGGGTAGGCATAGCCGGCCTTGCCAACGAAGCCGCGGATCGCCCGGTCGAACGTGTCGATCGCCAGGCCCGGCCGGATCATCTCGATGGCCAAGCTCAAGGCATCCTTGGAGGTGCGGAACAGCCGCTCGTGCCCCTTGCGCGGCTTGCCCACGACAGTGACGGCGCAGCAGTCGCCCCAGTAGCCGCCGACCCGCGGCGCCAGGTCCGCCATGACCGGGTCGCCCGGCTCGATCACCCGGTCGGTCGGCCAACCCGTGAAGCCGGCGGTTCGCGCGACACCAGAGATGAAGTCGCCGGTGAACGGCACCCGCTCCCCGGCGAACTCCTCGACGGCACAGCGGATGTCCGCAAACACCGCGAGTTCCGTCCGCCCCGGCCGCAGCGCCTTCAGGAAGGCCGCCTGTCCCAGCGCCGCCGCATCCGCACAGCGCTGCAACGCCACGAGCTCGGCAGCCGTCTTGGTCGCCCGCGCCCGATCGAGCCCGGTCACCATGTCGATGGCCGGATCCACCTCCAGGACGTCCGTCAGCGCCGCCGGAAAGGAGCGCGGATCCGCAGCGACCTTTCCGTTCACGCCCAGTCGGGTCACCAGATCCCGGACGGCATGGCGGTAGTTCGCCACGTAGGGCGCTGCGTGCTCGAACCCGAACCCTTCATAAACGACACGCTCGGCCACCCAGGCCTTTTGGGCAGCACCGGCCTCGACATTGGCGGCCACCAGCCCGGCGGTCCCGTCCTTGCCGACGATGGCCAGGGTGGGACCGCCGGCGAACGGCGACGGACCGGCCTCGACCGGCACCACGTGGCCGGTCGCATAGGCCACGGCATCCGGGCTGGTCAGCACCGCCCAGTCCGCACCCGCTTCACCGATCGCGCGCGCCGTCCGTTCCAGCCGCTCGTCCATCCCGTCCTCCGCCTTGGTCCTGTTCCCGTCAGCCGCAGGGATTGGGCGTGCTTGCGAAGTCGTAGCCGGGCGAGCCGGCACCCTTGCGGAAGTAGCCGTCCAGCATCTGCTCGCTGATCGGGTCGCTCGGCGGCACCGGGAAGATCGAGCCGGACTCGACCGTCATGCAGGGTGCCGCCCACTTGTCGAGATCCTCCTGCTTGATCTCCGGCACCGGCACGATGATCGTGTTCACGAGCGGCTGCTGGCCTTCCAGGAGCCTCGTCGCGGCACGATAGGTGTTCTGCGCGGCCACGGTCGGCAGGATGGCGCCGCCATAGAACTTGAACGTGTCCTTGTGCTCCTTCCAGTAGCCGAGCGCGTCGCCCGACATGGAGCCGGTGACCAGCGGGACCGGCCGGCCGGCTTCCTCGAACGCTTCGGCGACCACGCGGGTCTCGCTGCCGGTGGTCCACACCGCGTCGATCTGCGCCGGGTTCGTGGCGAGCGTCTGCAGCACGACGCTCTTGGTGACGTTGGCGGTCCAGTTGCCGCTCACCATGCCGACGATGGTGATGTCCGGATGCTCCTTGAACGCGCGCTCGCCGCCGCTGTTCTCCTGCGCGACGATCGGGCTGCCGGGAATGCCTTCCACCATCAGGACGTTGCCGGGCCCGTTCAGGTAGGCGGCCACGCCCTTGCCCATGTTGTAGCCCCAGACATTGTGGTTGTGCTGGATGTTCAGGGCATAGGGGCTGGTCACGGCGCTGGCCGTGGTCACGACCGGAATGCCGGCCTTGTAGGATGCCTCGATCACGTCGTTCAGCGCGGTCGACGAGCCGGCGATCATGGTGATGACGCTGCAGCCCTTGTCCATGAACGCGCGGATCTGGGCGATCTGCTGGGTCACGTCGCCGTTCGAATCCGACATTTCGAACTCGGAGACCAGGCCCGCCGTCTTGGCACCCTCGACGAGCCGCTTGAGCTCGTTCGCCATGTTCACGCGCCAGGGATTGCCCATGTAGGATTCGGAGTGGCACCACTTCCAGGGCTTCGACGGCATCTTGAAGTCGTCATAGGCCGAGGGGCCGACCGGGATGCCGTCCGTGTAGAGCGCCTGGAGTTCCTGGGGCAGGTCGCTCAAGGACTGGGCCGCGGCCGGACCGGCTGCCGCCGCAGCCAATGCGGCCGATCCCAAGGCCATCATCAAGGCCTGGCGTGACAAGGCGATCGTCATCATTCGTCCCCCTGGCCGGTCTTGTAGCTGCACCGGCTCTCGTCATGAAAACGATAACAGGGCCCACTTGCGCCTGCCAGCGCAAAGCTTTACGGCCGAATCGGGGCTGCCGGAGAACGGCAGGGAGGGGAGAGCGGATTGGCGACGGCGATGCTGACGATGTCCAGCGTCACGAAGCGCTATGGCGAGACGATGGCGCTTGCCGATGCCGATGTCGCCTTCGCCCCCGGCCACGTCCACACCATCCTGGGCGAGAACGGCTCGGGCAAGAGCACGCTGGTGAAGCTGCTCTCCGGCGTGGTCAGGCCCACTGCCGGGGAAATTAGCCTGGACGGCCGCCCGATCGAGCTGGGTCGACCCGTCGACGCGCACCGGCTAGGGATTTCCACCGTGTTCCAGGAAGTGCTCCTGGCACCCGAGCGAAGCGTCCTCGAGAACATCTTCATGGGCTTCGACGGGCTGCTGACGTTCCGGCTGAGCAAGGCGGAACGGCGCTCCAAGGCATCGGCCGCCCTCGCCTCGATTACCCGCACGCCGCTCGACCTGGACCAGCCGGCAGGCAGCATGCCGCTCGCCCAGCAGCAGCTGATCGTCCTGGCCCGCTCGCTGGTGCGCGATCCGCGCATCCTGATCCTGGACGAGGTCACCGCCGCCTTGGACTTCGGCGACCGGGACGTCCTGTTCGGCGCCATCCGTGCCTTCGTCGAGACGGGCCGCCTCGCCATCTTCATCTCGCACCGCATGGACGAGGTCCGCCGCCTGTCCGACCGCGTGACGGTGCTCCGGAGCGGCAGGGTCGTGGAAACACTGGAGGCCGGCCAGATCACCGGCCCACGCCTCCTGTCGCTCATGCTGCCGGACACCCGCATCCCCGTCGGGCACCACGTCTAGCCGGAGCGGTCATTCCACCGGGCTCAGCCAGCGCCGATGGACCCATCCCGCCGCGGCATCGGCGCGCGCGATCCGGTACCAGTCATCGTCCTGGCCACTGGTCTGGACGATCTCCCCTTCGCTGAGGAAGCCGACACGGTCGAACGACGTGCCGGGCCCGGCCCGCAGGCTCACCGCCCCGACCACGCGGAAGCTTTCGACCGATGGCCCGGCGGCTGGTTCGGCGGCAACCGGCGCCGTCGCGATTATGGAGGTCTCGGGCACCTTCGGTTCCGGCGCCGAGAGCACTTCCATCGGCGGGGGCGCCGTCACTGGCATCGGCGGGGGCGCCGTCACGGGTGGCACAGGTGGCGCCAACGGCTGGACCCGATCAGGCGGTGGGGTGTCCTCGACGGCAGCGACCACATCCGCCGGAGGGTCTTGCTCGGGTGCATCGGGGGGCGGCGGCTGGACAGGCGCCACCGTGGCCATCGCCGCGGCTGGCCCGGCCGGGGCGCCGCCTGCCGCCGGCTCGGCCGGAGGACCCTCCAGGGCGGCCAGTGCCCCGCTCGCCGCCGGATCGTTCGGCTGGAGCATCAGCACGTGGCGCAGGTCCGCCGCGGCGCCGACCAGGTCGTGCATCTCGACCCTGAGCAGGCCGCGCTGCCGCAGTGCCAGGATATCGTCCGGATCGATCAGGAGAGCCTGGTCGTAGTCGTCGAGCGCCCGGTCCCGATCCCCGTTCGCGACATGCCGCAGGCCGCGCTGCACATAGGCATGCGCCAGGTTGCCGTCGACATTGGCCGTCTGGGGACCGAGCTGCCTCGCCTTCAGATATTCCGCGATAGCCTCGTCATAGCGGCCGGCCTTGGCCAGCGCGGCGCCACGATTGTTCAGCACGACGGCCATCTGATCCTGTGTCAGCTCTCCCGACCCGATCGCCAGCCCGAAGGCCTCGGCCGCCGCCTGGAAATCACCGGCCTGATAGGCCCGATAGCCGGCCTGGACATCGTCGATCGCCGAAGCAGCCGCCGGGCCGGTCGGAAGCGCCAGCACGCCTGCCAAGGCCATGACCGTGAGCAGGGAGCGCACAGGATTTCGCAGCGTCATGCGCTGCGCCTCCTTCCGGACGTTCGGCATGTGGCTTTGCGATCTGCGTGACGATCCGGTCATCCTGCTTCTTCTAGGTCCGCCTTCCCGACATGGGACAGGCATGGGACGAGCCGCCTGCCCGTTCGCGCGATTGTTCGGTCATCCGTCCCCGGCGCGGCAAGGGTCCGGGTCGTCGCATGGGAATGCAGGCCCAGCAGTCCGGCGCATCTGCCGATCTTCGGGCTTGTCCTGGCGACGAACTTCGGCAGGATCGGAAGAGGAAGGTGCCGGCCGTCGTGACGCCGGCCAATGACGAACAAGAAATTCATGTTCAGGAAGCAGACGCTCCCCGACCCGCGCGACGAACCGCTCCTCACGGCGCGCGGCATCCGGCTGGCACCTGCCGCGGCACCAATCGACTTCGCGGTCGGCAAGGGCGAGATCGTGGGCCTGGCTGGCCTGGAGGGCCATGGCCAGGACGCGTTCATCCAGGTGCTGTGCGGCCTGCATCGGCCGCAGGCCGGCCGGGTCGAGCTGGTCGGCAAGGATGACAGGTCCGTTCCCGTCACCGACTTCGCCAAGGCGGCGGCGCAGGGGCTCGCCTATCTGCCCCGCGACCGCCGGACGACCGGCGTGTTCGGCGGGCTCTCGGTCTTCGACAATTTCGCCATCGCGGCCCTTCCCGATCATGCCCGGCTGGGTGTGGTCGCGCGCACCGGCCTGAAGGCGAAGCTGGCCCATTTCACCCGCGAGCTCTCGATGGTCTACGGCTCGCCCGACGCCTCCATCGGCACGCTGTCCGGCGGCAACCAGCAGAAGGTGTTGCTCGCCCGCTGGCTGGCCCGGGAGCCCAGGGTCATGCTGATGAACGACCCGACCCGCGGCGTCGACCTGGGCACCCGCATGAAGCTCTACGAGGTCTTCCGCCGCCTCGCCGCCGACCAGGGCATTCCGCTGGTCGTGCTCTCCACCGAGATCGAGGAGATCCTGCAGCTCTGCCATCGCGTGCTGGTGTTCCGCGAGCAGGCCGTGTTCGCGGAGCTGGACCGAACGTCGATGACCATGGACCGCGTGATCGCCGCCATGTTCGGCCAGGAGGCCGCCTGATGCCCCGCTGGCTCGCCGGACGCTCCTATCTCGGGCTGGCCGCGACGCTGTTCGTCGTGCTGCTGCTGGTGAACCTGGTCCTGAACCCGACCCGCTTCTCGCCGGCGAGCCTGGGCGTCACCGTCGGCCTCGCCTCCGGCCTGATGCTGGCGGCGATCGCGTCCATGCCGCCGATCCTAGCCGGCCGTGGCGGCATCGACATCTCGGTCGGGCCGCTGATGGGGCTGGTCAATGTCGTGGTCGTCCGCTGGCTGGTGGAAGGTCTCGCCATCGAATCGCCGTTCGTGATCGTGCCGATGGTGCTCCTGCTCGGCCTCCTGTCCGGCATCCTGAACGGCTTCCTCGCGACCGTGGTCCGCATCCAGCCGATCGTGGCCACGCTTGGCACCTCGCTGCTCTATGCCGGCATCACGCTGACGATCGCACCCTCGCCGATTGGAACGGCGCCGACCTGGATCAAGGCGCTGGCCGGGCCGGCCTCAATCGTGCCGCTGGTCCTGGTGGCCCTGGCCTGGCTGCTGATCAAGCGCCTGCCTTTCTACGAGCAGCTCATGTGCGTCGGGAGCGACGACCGTGCCGCCTATACCGCCGGCATCCCGGTGACCACCGTGCGCTGGCTGTCCTACGTCCTGGCAGGACTGTTCGCCTCGGTAGGCGGCCTGTGCCTGACCGGCCTGATCGGCTCGGCCGATCCCAACATCGCGAATACCTACACGCTGCTGGCGATTTCCGCCGTGGCGCTGGGTGGCGTCAGCCTGGCCGGAGGCCGCGGCGGCCTGATCGCCGCGGTGCTGGGCGCCGCCGACATCTTCCTCCTGCAGACGGCGCTGACCTACTTCAATGTTTCCACCTTCGTGCTGCAGATCGTCTACGGCGTCGTGCTCACGGTGGCGGTGGCGCTGAACGCCGATCGCCTGCGCCAGTACCTCCGCCGCCGGAGCCCCGCATGACCGCCGTCCTGGCCAGGATCCCCCGCCCGGTCGCAGCGCTGCTGATCGCGCTGGCCATCCATCTGATCGGCATGGCGCTGATCCGCGGCTTCGGCACGATGTTCGGCATCCGCGCTATGCTGGTGCTGGCGACCCTCCTGGCGATCGCCGCGATCGGCCAGACGCTGGTGATCATCATCGGTGGCATCGACCTGTCGATCCCGTTCGTGATCGGTTTCGCCAACGTCACGGCCGCCCAGCTTTATGGCGATGGCGTCCCCTTCGTCCTCGTCCTGCCGATCGTGCTGGGCCTGTCACTGTTGATCGGCGCCTTCAACGGTGCCCTGTCGGCCTCGCTGGCCATCCATCCCCTGATCGTCACGCTCGGGACAGGGACGGCCCTGCAGGGTGCTGTCCAGCTTTGGACCGCCGGCTTCCCGACCGGGGCCGCCCCCTCCTATGTCACCAAGTTCGTCTCGATCGGCGGCTCCATCGGCCCCATCCCGGTGCCATGGCTCATCCCGGCCTTCGTCGTGCTGGGTGCCCTGGTGATCCTGGCGCTGAGCCGCACGGTCTATGGCCGGCGTCTCTACGCGCTCGGCAGCAACCCGCGCGCCGCCAGGCTGGCCCTGGTCGATCCGGTGCGGATGTGGACGATCACCTTCGCGCTCAGTGCCGGCTTCGCGGCGCTGGCAGGCATCCTGCTGCTGGGCTTCTCCGGTGCCGCCTATGCCCGCGTCGGCGAGCCCTACCTGTTCCAGACCATCGCGGCCGTCGTCATCGGCGGCACGGCACTCATCGGCGGCAAGGGCGGCTATCTCGGCACGATCGCGGGCGCCTTGTGCCTGATCGAGCTGACGACGGTGCTGGTGGGCCTCGGCCTAAAGCCGCCGCTGGTCCAGGCGACAATGGGCGCTGCGATCGTGATCCTGGTCGCGATCTATGGCCGCGAGGCGCATGTTCGCGAGTTGATCTGACAGACAGCTTTGCATCGGCCGATCAGATCTATCCAACTACTCGGCCGCGCTGCTTATCACGTTGCCGCGCCGTAGTTGTGCTTTCGGAATGCTGGAACCTCGCGTAGGATGCCGGCCGGAGACGGTCTGGCAGCCGCAACGATACGAAGAGACGTGAGGGGATACGCAAGACCATGAAGATCGACGGTACACCCCGCGGCGACAATCTGAGCGGCACGAACGGCAGGGACAGCATCTATGGCCGCAGTGGCGACGACCTGCTGTTTGGCCGCAGCGGCAACGACTTCCTGAACGGCGGACTCGGCAACGACCGCCTCCACGGGGAAGATGGCAGCGACCAGTTGTTCGGCGGTGCCGGCAACGACCTTCTCCGCGGCGGAGCGGGCGGCGATCATCTCGACGGCGGCAGCGGCTTCGACACGGCGACCTTCGCCGACGAGGTGGACGGGGTCACGATCGACCTGTTCGCCGGCACGGCGGAAACGTCGACCGGCATCGACACGCTCACCTCGATCGAGCGTGTCCACGGGTCCACTGGTGACGACGACATCACCGGCACCGACATGTTCTCGCTGACGCCCCGGTCCGTTGGCTATGCTGTTTCCCTCTCCGGCATGGACGGTGACGACTACGTCATCGGCGGGGCCGGCAACGACCGCCTGGAAGGCAATGCCGGCAACGATCTCGTCGGCGGCGGGCCTGGCAAGGATGTGCTGCTGGGAGGGGCCGGCAATGACGGCTTCTTCCTCGACATCCTGCTGGATGCGAACGAGGGCCAAGGCGCCGACAGCAGCACGACCATTCTGGATTTCGCCCGGGGTCAGGACAGCTTCGGCGCCTTCGCCTTCGTCAGCTATCCGACGCTGCAGGAAGTCTTCCTGCTCGATGTCCTGGAGGAATTCGACAGCAACGGCGACAGCAAGCTCACCGCCGCCGACGAGGCGGTAAGTCTCACCAGCATCACGCCGTCGGGCCAGGCGGCCAAGTCGTCGCTCATGCTAGACTTCTCGGACATCGATCCGGTGAAGGGATTCGGCAGCGACCACACGGTGACGTTCTACGGGATCACGACACTAACCGGCAGCGACCTGTCGGTAGGGTAGGAGCCGCATTCCTGCCGTGATCGGCACGGCAGCGGATCATCCGGGAACAGGTGAGAGAAGGCAGGCCGGGTCGACCGGCCTGCTTCGCGTCAGAGCGTCTTCAAATATTCGAGCAGCGCGCGCTTGTCGCTGGGCGACAGAGTCGTGCCGTACTCGTGGCCGCAGTTGCTGTTGCCCGAGTCGAGATCGTCGCAGCCTGTGGCCTGGTAGATGTAGTTGAACTGGGTCTGCGTCGTGGCGAGGCCGATATTGGTCTGGTCATAGTTCGGCCCGACCGCGAAGGACTTCACCCGCTGTGCTGCCGGCGTGAGCAACTGCGCCAGGGTCGGCACCGAGCCGTTGTGCAGATAGGGTGCCACCGCCCAGATGCCTTGCAGGACGCGCGACTCGTAGGCACCTGTGGTCGAGTCTTCCAGGTTGTACACACCACCTTTCAGACCACCCAGATCCTGGCGCTGCTGCAGGGCCTGCTTGCTGCCATCGAGCAGGCAGGTGGCCGGATTTTCCAGGCAGTACTGTTCGATGGAGCCCAGCACAGCCATGCCCAGGATGTTGATCGACAGGTCGACCGGCTTGATCGGCGTCGTGTCGGCCAGCGTGTAGGCCCCGTTCATCACGCCGCTCTGGGCGGTCCAGGGCAGGATGTTGTACTGCGCCGTGTCGGTGCCGACGTTCATGATCGGCGTCAGCCAGGTCTTCTGGTTGATCGGCCGGGTGATGCCAGGCTGGATGCCATGGCAGTCGGCGCAACCTCCGCTCGCCGTGGGAAGGTTGAAGATGTCCTCGCCGCGATCGGCGAGCGTGTTGTTCACCGTCCACGGCCACTGTGGCGGGCCGAGATCCTCCATCAGATCCCCCAGGGTGAACAAACCCGGGAAGTTGGCGGAGTTCACCTCGAGATAGTCGATCCCGTACCATCTCTGCTGCGGCATGAAGGTGGCGAATACACCATAGACTTCGCCGACATTGCGCGCGAGCGACAAGATCGTGTTGCCGTTGGCAGCGAAACCCGGCCACTGCGTATGGTCCTGGATGTCCGCGTTCCAGAGGAACGGATAGCGCACCGGTGCTGTCGCCTGGCGGATATTGCTGGGGATCAGGTAGCTGGGTGGCGGACCGAGATCGAGGCCGGTCAGGCGGTTGAAGATCATGGACACCGCATCGAGACGGCCCGGCCCCCAGGGCTGGGGCGGCAGGGCGCCCTTGACCAGCGTGTCGAAGCGCAGGAACCAGGCCTGGACCTCGGCCTGGAGCGCTGCCTGCTGGGCCGGCGAGGGCGAGGGGCCGAGCACGCTGGAGGCGAACGCGCTGAAGGCCGTGTTGCTGCCGAGCACGGTCGCGACGGCCGTATCGAGGTCCTGGAGGAAGCTCTGGAAATCGACGATCGCGGGCCCGCCGTCGATCCGGTACTGGATCCCGCCAGACGCGATCTGACGGGTATGGCAGGCGGCACAGGTCATGCCCACCATCGTGGTGCTGCCCGTGCCGTTGACGGTGAAGCCGACCGGCAGGCCGGGGGTGGGGCTGGCCGGGTTCGGCAGGTAGCCGTAGCGGCTCAGGCTCTGGCCAATGAAGGGCTGGCCGTTCGGCTGCTTCAGCGCCACGAACCAGGACAGCGGCATGATCTGCGAGCCCTGGTCCTGGCTGTAGAACTGCAGGCGCGTGGCGGAATTCCAATTCGGGCCCTGCGGGACGGCCACCGGCGCGGACGCACCGCCCAAGGGGTTCCGGTAGAGCTTGGCCAGCCGCTTCGACGCGAGCCCGCTTTGCCCCTGCAGGACCAGCCCCGGCTGATTCCGCGTCAGCCGCTCGGTAGCGCCGGCATGCTCCGCCGCGACGGCCAGACCGACAAAGGCCAGCAACGCCGATGCCGCGCGCCGGACAACTGCCCAGGTCATGTCGATTTCCCCCCGTCACGGCCGTTCGCCCGTACCGAATATCGCCTACTGGATGGCGTAAAAACTGTAAAGGAGGCGAAACATGAAATGATTTGGCAATTACTTGAAGCCGGCAAGTAGGCTCAGACGTTGCGGCTGAGATGACGGTGCCGGGGCACGGCTCGCGTCAAAGCTGAACGAGCATTGGCAATGAGATGGAAAACATTGGTGGTCCCTTCCGGTCCTGCCTGTCCGGCAAGTGGAGTCCTGTCCGCCAAGCGCGGCGTCCAGGCCATGCCGAACCGGTCGACCAGCCGAGCAGCGCCGACTTCGACCGCCAGAGCTGCCGGCAGCGCAACCTGGCCGAGCGCCTGGTCGCCAAGCCCAGGCAGTGCCGGCTTGTCGCGGCCAGGTACGACATGACCTGGTCTGGCAATCCGTCGTGCACCGCGCGCCTCGCATTCCCCTCGATGGTCCCGATCGGGCGCGCTGCCGCCCGGCGCGTCACTCGGCTTCGGTGACGGCGCGGACCTGGTAGCGCTCGAAGGCCAGCGGCTCCCGCCGCAGGGGCGCCAGCCGGTCCAGCACGTCGAGCCGTCCCATGTATTCGTGCCATTCGTCCACGCTCTCGTCCTTGCCGAAGAACGAGACCACCACGACATCGTGGCGTTCGGGATTGACGAGGAAATAGTTGAGCCGGGTCTGGCCCATCCGGGATTGCGCCGCCGTGAACTCCTCCTCGACGATCTTCGCGCCCTGCTCGAAGTCCTTGGCGTTGAACCTGTGGGTGTAGACGACGACTTCGTCGCCGGCGGCGGGTGCGTGGATTGGCCGGTCCTGCGCCATCGACGATCCGGCAGGCGCGAGTGCCAGGAGACCCGCGATCGCGAGGGCCGCTCTTCGGACAAACGCCTTCATCGGTCATCTCCCACGTCGGTCAGGGTTGCGTCGAGAAGCTAGCCATCCCGGCACTTGGCAGCAATTGCGGCAACACCGGAAACAACGGCTCCCATGCCTTTAAGCTCAGGCAGCATCCATGGGTCGGTCGACCTCCCGGAGCCTGGCGCCACGGTCCTGGGACGGCCTGCCCGACAAGCATGCTGCTGAACGTAGCGAGGTCGCACCCCGACCCGCTTGCAGTCCTCGCAGGTCCCCTGCCCCGTCCCGATTCAAGCCGCGCGGGTATCCACCTTTCCGAAGAAGTTGGCCTTCAGCCCCCGCTGGTTTTCGTAGATCGACCCCTGGCTCTTGGCCGGTGGCAGAGGCAGCCGGACCGGCACGTCGGCCAGCCTGGGCGTGATCGGGTCGGTCTCGCCCGTCAGCATCAGCGCCTGCCATGCGTCCCAGTCCATCTGGTTGGACGCGCAAAGCGGCCAGGCATCTGCCGCGCGGTACTGGAACAGCAGGAGCCGGCGCATCTTGTTGGATGTGTTCAGCGCGGAACCATGGATCGTGCGCGCGTGGTGGATCGAGATGCTGCCGGCCGGCCCGATGCAGGGCACCGCCTTGTCGAACGCGATGTCCGAGCCGGTCGGGTCGATGGCACCGCAGAAATGCCCGTCGGCATGGTGGTCATAGACCGGGCCCTTGTGCGTGCCGGGGATGCAGAGCAACGGCCCGTTCTCGATGGCGCAGTCGTCCATCATCACGCCCACGGCGCACAGGTCGTCATTGGTGTGCGGATAGAATGCCCAGTCCTGGTGCCACTCCACCGCCGCCCCATAGCCGGCCGCCTTCATGTTCAGCTTGGACGTGTCGAACCGGATGGCCGGGGACACGAGGTCCTGCAGGATGGCAAGGATGGTGGGATGGCGCATGACGCGGTCGTAGATCGGTGCTTGCAGATGGGGGCTCTTGATCCGCCGTACCCGCGGCTCCGCCTCCGAATGCGTGGGCTCCAGGTCGTAGACGTCGGTATGCGCTTTGACATCTCGCGCCTTCTCGACGAAGTCGTCGGTCACGGTCCGCAGTTCCTCGATTTCCGCCGGGGAAAGCACGTTCTTGACAACGATGAACCCGTCGCGCTGGTACGCAGCGATCTGCTCGCTGGTGAGCGTCGCCATGGTCTGCCTCCTGATCCTGTCCCTGCTTGATTGCCGATGAACGTGCGCGATTGGAATGAAAACGTCAACATGCAGAATGTTCACGTTTTCATTGTAGATTCCATTGCTGTTCGGCATTGGCGATGAGCCTGTCTCGGCGTCCCACGATCCGCGACGTGGCCCGTGCGGCCGGCGTCTCGACGGTGACCGTATCCAGGGTAAGCAACGAGCCGGAGCTGGTTGTTGCCGCGACGCGTGAACGGGTCCAGTCGGCGATGCGGGCGCTGGGCTATGTCCCCAACCTCGCGGCGCGCACGATGCGCACCAATGCGACCCACACGATCGGTTTCCTCGTCCCCGACCTGACGATCTATCCCAACGCCGCCGTCGCCCAGGCGGCTGCCCGCCGCCTGGGCG
>JAESGR010000582.1_pt1 | contig 21111 bp, 21 predicted proteins | sample 9269771 | NCBI WGS metagenome assembly JAESGR01 (sample SAMN15739572, study PRJNA653492) | algae metagenome | isolation source: Chroococcus sp. CMT-3BRIN-NPC107 and co-occurring heterotrophs from well... | place: USA: Clark Mountains Wilderness, California | collected 2010-04-18 | reverse complement strand
GGCGGCGTCGGCGGGGGGGTCTACAACAACAGCAGCACGGTGACGCTGGAGGGGCCAGATCCCTCACCCATCGTGGTGAATAACTGTCAGGACAATTGCGCCGGCACCACGGTGGCCAAGTGCGCGGTGACCCCAGTCTCCTGTTCCTAACCCAGACGCCGTGTGCGGCCTCACGGCTCCGCTGCAGACGACGCAGGGACTGACCGCCGCACGCACCGCACACAGCGTCTGCTCGGCTGCGCGAGGATGCTGGCACCCCGTCTCGGAGCGGATAGATATACTGCTGCCTTCATCGCTCCCCATCGTCGTGTCGTCGTTGCCTGCAGGAGCTCTCGATGGAAGGGTCCCAGTTCGATGCCCTCTCCCGTACCCTCGTAACGGGTCGCTCGCGCCGGGGGTTTAGCCGGCTCCTGGGAGGGCTCGCGCTTGGCGGACCGCTGACGGTGCTTGGACTCACTGAGACCGACGGCAAGCGCAAGAAGAAACGGAGAAAAAAGCCACCGTCCCCCATGCCGTCTCCTACGCCGTCCCCGACCTGCAGGCCCAATTGCACCGGAAGGGTTTGTGGCAACGACGGCTGTGATGCGTCCTGCGGGAGTTGCCTCACAGGCGCGAACTGCCAGGACGGGCAATGCGTGTGCATCGCAGATTGCGTCGGCGCGACCTGCGGCAGCAATGGCTGTGGCTCACTCTGCGAAACCTGCCTAGGGGAATGTGCCGGTTCAGCATGCGTCTGCCCCGACACAACGGTCGGCTCGTTTGCGTTCCATCGCGAGTGGGGCCGCGGATCCGGGCCCGGCGAACTCTACGATCCGCATACGGTGGCGATTGCCTCGGACGGGTCGGTCTACATTGATGACTCAGGCCGCAACCGCATTCTGCGCTTCCATCCTACCGGCATCTTTGATACCTCGATTGGCTCCAAAGGGCCGGGCCCTGGGGAATTCTCGTTCCCGTACGCTGTGGCCATTGCCCCGGACAAGACCGTCCTTGTGATCGACAAGGGGAACGGCCGTGTTCAACGCTTCAGCGCGCAAGGCGCATTTCTGGCCGCATGGGGTGGTCCTGGAACCGAGCAAGGCGATTTTTACAATTCAACCGGTATTGCCGTTGCTCCCGATGGCACGGTCTACATAGCCGACCCCGGAAGTGATCGCATTCGCTGCTTTGCCCCTGACGGGACGTTTCTGACCGAATGGGGAGGGTTTGGGGATAACGACGGCAAGTTTAGTGTTCCCCACGCCGTTGCCGTTGGGAGTGACGGCTTGGTCTACGTCGCGGACACCTACAACAATCGCATCCAGTGCTTTGATCCCCAAGGGACCTTCCTCACCAAGTGGGGAGGCGAAGGCACCGGTGATGGTGAATTCAATCGGCCCTTCGGTCTGGCAATTGGTCTCGATGGAACGGTCTTCGTCGCGGATTCAGGAAACAGCCGCGTTCAGCGCTTCAGTGCCACGGGGGATTTCTTGACCGCATTCGGAGGTAGTGGGAATGGGCCGGGAGAGTTTGTCGCACCCCAGGGCATCGCTGTGGGAGCTGGATGTGGCGTCTACGTACTTGATTACTCCACGGGGAGCGTGCAGGTGTTCAGGCCGGAAACGTAAGGGTACGGCGCATGAGGATGCTCAGCATAAACGAGATCAACCTCATCAAGTGCGGATAATCGATATTGGGCGTATTATCCCGCAAGACTCGCGAGGCTCCATATCCCACAAGTGAGGCACGCCGGCCATTGCTTCCGCATCGATAGCGGCTTTTGTGTGCACAGTGCCTCGCATTCATCACTGGCAAAACGCCGGATAATCGGCCTGGGCGCGACTTCACTTTCAACGGTTGAGTGCAGATCAGCGATCAGGCAAAGATGAAGATCGTGTAGTCGAAATCCATATCTGACTCGAGCGCAAAGGGGCTTGCAGCGCCTGAACTGCGATAAGCCTCGCCCGCGCAGGCATCGACAACAGAGCGTTTGACCCCAGGATCCTTGTCTCCGGAATGAGAGAAGACAAGCGCCAGGCTGGTGCCGACCGCAACCGGAAGCGAGGGGAGGAACTCAAACCCGACCTCCTGCTCACCAAATGAAAGGGTTTCCGTCGCAACTGCCACGCTGCGCAGCGCGGTGTTGGTGGGCATCCCTGCTCCATCGAGGGCATGGATAGCAGCTACGAGATTTCCCGTCGTCCCCTGGGCAATTGAGAACGTCAGTTGAGCACGGACCAGTTCGCCGCTCCGCTGCACCGTAAAGCCCTGCGCCCAGCGTTCACTGTCATCGATGCCACTGAAGATTGATCCCCCGCGACATTGCGCATCCGGATGGACAATTGGTGGTGACGTGTGCGTCGCATTGTGTTTCTTCACCTTCTTGACGCACTTCTTCTTCGCGTCACCCGACTTCTTCTTGCACGCCTTGAGCGGATTGTGGGCCTCTGCCGCCTCCCACTGCACGCCAAGCAAACCGAGGGTGCCAATGAGCAGTCCACCAAGGGCAACCCGGCGGGAGCGACCTTCAGTCAGGGAGCGGGCGAGAGCATCGAAGCGGGAATCATCCATCAGAGTCTCTTTCCGATCATGCGGCGTCAATGGAGATCCCTCCATCATGCCGCAGACCACGCGCGATGCCTATGCGTAAAACTACGAAGTTTTCCCACTACTTGACACGTTCGCCGCGGTATTTGGGCTTGTGACGAAGTGTGAGGTCGCGGTGCCTTACGGATCTGATCGCCTCACCTGGGCCAGCGCAGCGCAGCCAGGCAGGCCCTCAGGCGTGGGGGCAGCCTGTCAGTGGTGACATCTGATGCCACCACTGACGCCCTGGGACCCAGGTGAGCCGGGCGCTGGCTAGTTCAGGCGACAGCGACCAGCGGTGCAGGGATAGCCATCACAACACTCGCTGCTATGCGTGCACAACCCGCCGTACTCCAGACAACTGCGGGGTGGCGCGCAGAACCCGTTCCGGCACAGGAGCGATCCGCAACAGTGGCAGTCCTCGGTGCAGCGCGCGTTCTCAAGGATGCAGCACTGCAAGCCCTGGCCGCCGGTTGGGCACTGTTTCGCCCCCTTCTGGGCATCGACGTGGTCACACGTCTCATACGGACAGGGGCCGGTATAGGTGCCACTGGTTTCGCCAGGACAGATCACGGTGTCCCGCGGTGCCCACCCACAACAGTTTGCCGGAGAACTGCAGGTGCCATTGAGGGGAGAGCACGGCACAATGGGGGATGGCTGAAAGCGATCATTGGCACGCTTGCGCTTCTTGCGCCGTCGTCGATTCGCTGCCTCGACCTCGTCTCCACTCTCCAGTGCGAGGGAGCCTCCCAGCGCAAGCCCTCCGAGGAGTCCGGCAAAGCCCCGCCGGGAGGTGCGTGCCGCGACGGCGCGAACAAGGCTCTCGAAACGATCAGCATCCATCTAACCACGCCCTCTCTGTCAGTGATGAGCACCACGACCCAGTGTGCAACCATCATGACAAAGCGACAAGTCGGGGGCATTGGTAAAACTACGTATTTTCTCCGGTGAGCCGGCGGATGTGCTCGTCGCACCGACCAGCCAGCGCAGCCACGCATGCCCTCGGCCGTGAGGAGCGGAACGCCACGGCGCCGGCGTTGACCTCAGCGCCGCAAGCACGATCAACCCCGGCCACAGGCACGCTCGCACCGTTCGGGCGTTACCCCGGCGGCCCGCAGAATGTAAGGCCGTGCTGAAACTGTACTGCCGTGAGAGTTCTGTCTCACCAAGGTCAGCAACGGCGAACAATGCCCCGTATCCGCAAGAACTACTGCACCTGCGGACAACAGTCCTTGGGCGCAATATCCCGCAGATGGCAACATGCAGCAGTGGTTGCTGACGTAGAGCCCGATTCGTCCTGAGGGGCAGGGGACCGACGCTTCCCTGCATCCACCGTGATTTGCACATCACCGTGCATGCACGCCATCAGGTGCCCTATGATGCGCTCCCTCAATTGCGGGGGCTGTGCCGGCCAGGGTAGCTGCCAGCGGAGACCGAGCAGAAGCTCCCCCTGCTTTGCCTGAAACGCTTCTGGGCAGGACTTGTTGGGCAGTGTTCCCCTCGAGTCGCTCAACCTCGTTTCATATCGGGAAGGTGCACCCATTCGCCGTCGGTCCGACGCACGCCGTGGTCACCCCTTCGTTCGCGCAGTCCGCACAGCGGATGCAGGCCGCCCGCTCCCCGCAGAACGGCACGCAATCGGCGTCTTTCGTGCAAGCGAAACAATCGCCGTCGGCTGAGCAATAGGGCGCATTCCCGGTCGTCGTGTCGCAGGCAGCTGTGTTCGCCCCGGTGCTGGAGACACAGGGCACCGCCGCCGCATCGTCGCAGGCGTTTTGCCCGGCCTGGCAGGTGCTGAAGTCGTGCGCGCCGCACCGGGTCTTGCCCTTCGGCCCCTCGCAGATGCCGGAGCAACACTGCGTGCTGTTCTTGCAGAAGCCGCCGAAGTTGACACAGCCGAATTCGTTGAACTTCGGCTTCTTCTTTTTCTTCTTCTTGGCCTCGGTCTCGGCCAAACCCACCAACCCCAGGGCACCACCCACCACTGCAGCAAGCGCTCCACGACGGGAACGAGGATTGGTCAAGGAGCGGGCGAGGGTATCAAACTCCTTAGCGTCCATCGAGTGAGTCCTTTCGTGTCAGATGCGTCGGTACAGTGCGGGCTATTAGGACGAAGAGCGCGGATGCACACACACCCCTCCGCCACAGCAATCGATGAACAGACACTCATCATTACCTGGGCAGTCGCCGTCCTCTTCACACCGTCTCATGCCCTCACATGACAGGTAGACAATCGCGGTGCCACCCCACGCTCCACCCCCCGAGAGACACGTGTCTCTCGGACAGACAAGGTCGTTCGCGACGATAAAGTTCCCATCAGGGTTGCAGCCTCCCGAGCGTGTGCAGCATGCGCTGCCTGTCCGGTGCGTGCACTGGGTCAACTCCCAGCCCGGGTCGCACTGCGCTTCTGGCAGGCAACCCCGATTATCCTGGCAGATACACAAGCCGCCAACACAACTCTCGCGCTGCGGGCAGTCACGATCATTGCAGCAGTGATCGGCGGGAATGCATGCCCCGTGGCAGTACTGCTCGTCAAGATTGCAGACGGTTTCACAGCGGTCGTCGATGCAATCAGTCACGCAGAGACCACCGATGCACCGGTAGTTGTTCGTGGGGCAGTCAGCACTGACGCAGCACTGGTACGCCTCGAGACACTCCCCGTTGCACAGACGGGTGCCAATCGGACAGGGATCGACGGGCGGTAGGACGGGCGGCGCTGGGGAGGGAGACGGGCCTTTCCCACCTTTGCCTTTCTTACCCTTGCCTTTCTTTTTCTTCCTGGCCTCGGTCTCAGCCAGGCCGGCCACACCGAGAGCACTCCCCAACAGGGCAGCCAGGGTCCCGCGGCGAGAGCGGCCATCAGTCAGGGTTCGAGCCAAGGCATCGAAGCGGGCGTCATCCATCAGGACCTCTTTCCAGAGCTGCGACACAGTTGCGATCCCTCCATCATCCCGCAGATCACGCGCGATGCCTATGGGTAAAAATACGCATTTTTCCCGTACAGAAGGCGAGACTACAGGGGGGGCTTGCGGATTCGATCGTCGCGCCCCGGCCAGCCAGCTCAGTCAGGCGTGACGGTAATAATGTGCCTCCAGGTATTACTCCCGCAGCCGCACTATCTAGGCCGGTTAGAGTGACCTGCGGCTGCAAAGGCGTTTGCTACAGCAACTCATGTACCGACACTCCACGATGCTGCTGCACTCCGCAGAGGACGAGAGGCGTTGCGGCTGCTACTCCGGCACCAATGAGATGCAAAAACTCTTGTTACAGCAGCTGCTGCGGTGAGATTTGTTGCCATTATGGCAGTCAGCGTCGTTGTTGCACTGCGGTCGATTCGAGCAGGTAGGCCCTATGTCTACCTCCCAATCAACTACACTAGTGTCCCTAGTATCATCCTCTCAATGTGGCAAACCGAAGAATGTCCAGGTGTTGTTTGCGTCGCGGTGCAATGGCGTGCAGCAAGCTGAGCCGGGACGTCCGGGCATTCCTCACAGATCCCGTCGATACACGCCTCATTCCCCGGGTAATCCGCATCACGACAGCACTCGTCGCGACAATGACTGGAGAATCCCACGCACCTGGCGCTGACTGGGCAGTGTGCAGCCGAACAGCCCTCACCTGACCGCCACACGCCGTTGCACAGGACCTGCCCGGCGGGACAGATGGTGCGAGAGTCGTATGGTCAGGGTATCGAAGCGGTCTGCGTCCATCGAGGTCTCCTGTCGCATTGGTGTGTTGGCTGTCGCACGAGCAACGGCTTGCGATATTTACATAAGCATGTTGGCGGTGCTGGCTACGGCTCAGGCTCAGACACCATGTCGGACTCAGGCACTGGCTCGAATACCACTTCCGGCTCAAGCACCGGCTCCGGCTCAAGCACCGGCTCCGGCTCAGGCAACGCTTCCGCCTCGAACACCGGCTCCGGCTCAAGTGCCGGTTCCGGCTCAGTCTCGGTCACGACCCCAACTGGCTCGGCCTCGGGTGCGACGGCCTCTGGCGCTGGTTCCAGGTCACTTGCTGCCAAGGGGGCTGATGCAGGCGGCGTGGTGCTGCGACACTGCCCTTCGCTGCACGCAAAGCCTGCGCCGCAATCGTTGTAGCAGGCCCCACAGTGTTGCGAGTCATTGGCGTAATCGACGCAGACGGATCCGCAGGTGCGCTTGCCTTGCGCAATGCAGACATCATCCGGAATAAAGCAGAGCCCTGGAGGATTGCCACTGCCCGTCGCGACGCAGTACGTCGGCGGTGAGCAAACCTGCCCGCATTGACCGCAGTTGGCATTGTCCTTCGCCAGGTCGACGCAGGTGTCGTTGCACAGCGTTAGCCCCTCCGCACACAACCGGGTGGGTGAGGGCCCGATCCCCGTGCACTGACCATCGAGACACTGGGTGCCGCAGCGGTTGCCGCAGAAGCCACAGTTATCTAGGTCAGTGGCCGTGTTGACGCAGGAGGCGCCACATGGCGTCAACCCTTCTGCACACGAGACGCACGTGCCACCAGTGCAGATGCCACCAGGGCACGAGTTCGTGCATGAGCCGCAGTAGCCGGGGTCGGTCTGGAAATCCCGGCAGATGCCGTAGCATCGCCCCTGTCCGGGCGGGCAATCGGGGGCTGGTTGGCAGGCACCGATTGCCAGACACGCGCCATTGCACAGTGCTTGCCCCGGTGGGCATTCGGCCGGCGGCGCGCCACCACCGGAGCACACAACACCGCCATCAGCAAGGGTAAGTCCATTGCGACATTCCGTGCCGCACAGGATCTGTCCCTCCGGGCAGGTTGCCACGTCTGGTGTACACGTGCCGCTGACGCACCTTTCGCCGGCGGCACACGTCACACCGCACGCGCCGCAGTTGCTTCGGTCAGTCTGCAGGTTGGCGCATGTCGTCCCGCACGGCATGAGACCGGTCTTGCATCCCCCGCCTCCACCGACAGGAACACACAGGCTGTCGCGACACGCCTCGCCGGTCTCGCAGGCGCGGCCGCAGGCGCTGCAGTTGGCGTTGTCGGACGTCGTATTGATGCAGTCGTCACCGCAGCGAGACTGGCCTGTGGGACATGTGGTCTCACCGGCGTTGCACCTTCCGTCGCGGCACGCTTGGCCGTCAGAACAGATACTGCCGCATCGGCCACAGTTGGTCGCATCGGTCGCCACATCGACGCACACGTTGCCGCATCGGTTCTGTCCCTCGGGGCAGGGCTGTACGCCATCCGTACATTCACCAGCCAAGCAGTTCTCGCCGGCTGGGCAGGCGTTGCCACACGCACCACAGTTGAGTGGGTCACGGTCCGTGTTGACGCAGATGTCGTTGCAGCGGGTCGTTCCCGGTGAGCAGGCGCAGTCTCCGTTGATACAGGTGCCAGCGCCAAGCTCACTGGCGCAGGTGCGGCCACACGCACCGCAGTTACGCGGATCGGTCTGCAGGCGGACACAGGTGTTGCTGCATCTCGTCTCGCCCTCGGGGCAGGCCAGCGCGGGCTCACTGCCCGTACTTTCCTGGCGTAACTCGGTGCCGGAATGCTCCTCAGCCGCCTCGTTCCCTGGTCGATTGTCGTCTCCGCCCCTTGGAGAACTGCCGCCGCTTCTCTCGCTCTCTTCGCTCCCCGCAGTGGGAGCTCGGCCGTCGTTCGGTCGGCTCCCGGTTCCATTCGATCCACTAAGAGGGCGGTTGCTCCCCTCGGTTTGGGTGTTTTCGCCTCTCCCACTAGGGATGTTCTGGACGCCAGCGGTGGCATGCCACTCACCGAGGTCTCCGATCTCCGTCCCGGTCACCGTGCCATCGAGCCGACCCAGGCAGCGAGTCACGTCCTGCTCGCCAACCCCAACGGCCACCAGTGCCCGCCCCTGGCCCAGGTCGATCCGTGCCTGGAAGCCATGCCCGATCGCCAGGCCGGCGACCGGCAAGCTACTGCCATCGTCGAGCAGCAGATCAGCGTTCTCCAGGCTCCCGTTCCCGGCCCGCGAAAAGCGCAGGTACCCCCGGAGTGCGCCAGGGGTGCCACCGGCGACGAGCGGCCGGCTCACGCTCGGCCCCTGTCGCACGATGGCCTCGAAGGCAAGGACGCAGGTTTCCCCTGTGCCAGCGAGGACACAGAGATCGCCTTGTCCCTGGGCGCGGGCAGGCTCTGCCCGGCCGAAGCCAAAGGCACTGAAGATGCTTCCGGCGACAACGGCACCAAGCGCCGACCGGCGGGAGCGGACGCCGGTCAGCGTCCTCGCGAGGGTGTCGAACCGATCGGCGTCCATGCGAAGTCTCCTACAGGCATCGTGCCATGGGTCGTCACTCCCCATGATGCGGGAGATCAACGCGCGCGACTATTCGTAGAAATACGTATTTCCTGGACCGCTCTCACCAGGACATGCGCTGTGCAGCCTTCGGCTGCCTGAAGAGTAGCGCGGGCAACTCCAGAGTAGTGAACGCCACCTCCGCTACCGGAAGCACTCCCGATGGTCCTGAACCCACGTTGACGCGGCAGTTTGCACGGTCCAACAAGGGGAATGCTGCGCGTTGTAGCGCGAAGCGGAAGCCCGCGCAGGGTGTGCTGTTTGGAACATGGCGTGGGCACTGGCTTTTTGCGGTAAATCCGCTACAGTAGGATCCGTTGTTTTCAGGCGAGGAGACGCAATTGTCCAGGCACGAACTCTTCGACGCGTACATCGCCAGAGAGATCAATCGTCGCGCATTTATCCAGGGGCTGACAGCCCTTGGCGTCTCCGCGGGTGTCGCGGCGTCATACGCTGTTGCGCTGCAGCCGGTCGCCGCAGCAGGCGGTGACCTGTATGACATGTATTACGACGATGATCCCAATACGCCGCCTGCTGGTGGCGGCTCCGGTGACAAGAAGCGCAGGAAGCGCAAGAAGGGCAAGAAGGGCAAGAAGAAGCGCTAGCGTGACCGTGCCAACTGGCGGGGAATGCCCCGCCAGTTGGCGTCCCACGCTTACGACGCCTGAATGGCCGTCGTGTTCGGTGCAGCAGTATCCTCTGCTGGCGACTGCCGCAGGAGTTCAAACCACGTCCCCGCAGTCCAGGCCAAACAGCCCACTACCACGAGCGGAAAGACCACCACGTAGCGTGTCGCCAGGCGCGGACCGGCCCAAGTACGGACCTGGCGGCTAATCATCTGCAGGCGTCCTACCGTTTGCTGGCGGAGCAGGCGAACGCCGCGGCGGGTCGCGAGATCGCGGTGGGTCATTCCGTCACGGTCGCGCAGGATCCGCCCGTAGCCACGGCCGCGGGTGAAGTGGTGGCTGGCCAGCTTCCTGACCGTGCGGCAGGGACTGCGGTGCACGAGGACGACCTCCTGGGCCCGGTAGGCCCGGTGGCCGCGCCGGACTAGCTCCTGGTTCACAACCGTGTCTTCGCCGGCTCGCAGATCTTCCGGGAAGCCCCCGACATCCTCCAGGGCACTCCGTCGGTACGAGCAGTGCGCGGGCGCGCTCCGTAGCTCAGTTGATGGACGGCCAGGTAGTACGGTGGAGTGGTCCAGGAAGTAAGAGGCCCATCCGGCTGGAGTACGTCTCCCGTTGAGGGTCGTGCCAGTGACCATGGCGTAGCCAAGATCGTGAGCACGCAGGCGCGCGGCCAGGCTGCCTTGTCGCAGGGTGACGTGCGACCCTGGAAACGAGATGAAGTCGCCACGAGCCACGCGCAACCCCGCGTTGCGCGCTTCCCCTGGTAGGGCAGGCTTGGGCAACTCCACCACCGTGACCTGGGGGAATTGCTCTCGTACCAGGGACGCCCCATCGCCGGAACCACTGACGACGACGATGACCTCGAAGGGCCAGGGGCACTCCTGCTCGACCACGGATTGCACCGTGCGCAGCAGCCGCGGACCGTCGTCACGAGAGATGATGATGGCGGAAAGCGCCGGACGGCCAGTAATTTCATCGAGCCCAGGTTGCTCAGCGTCATCCAGGCTGGCTTCCAACGCTTCTGCTGAGACATCCAGGACGGGTAAATTGGCCGGTCGCGGTTCCCATGCCCGTAAAGCCAGCGCGGGGTCGAGCAGATCCCGGTACGAATGCTGGAACTCGTTATTGGGATCGACCTGGCGGTACTTCTCGAACCGGGCCTGCCGGCGCTCTTCTGTGAGGCCCCCCAGGTGCTGAATGCGGATCGTGGTGTGGACCCGGTGCGAGCGGGGCAGGTCATCGGGGAGTGGAACGAAGTGCAAGCGCCGGTCCGGGAAGCGCTGCCCGGGCTGCCACGCAAAGAGCCGGTACACCCAGAGGCCGGCGCGGTCGTACTGATTCAGGTCGTCCCACATGCGGTAGACCTTGAAGCCGTAGCCCAGGCCCGGCATGGCGTCCGTTTCCAGAAATGCGCGCAGGGCCACGCCGTCATCGGGGGGGATTCGCTCGTCGGCGTCCAGCGAGAGAATCCAGGCCGGCGCGAGCTCGGCTGCAGCCTCCAGCAAGCGGTTGCGGTTCGCGGCGTCGTCCCAGCCCACGTAGTCCGGCCGCGGCGGGTTCTCCAACACGATCTTGACCAGCGGACTGGTCTGCAGGATCTCACGCGTACAGTCGGTGCTGCCATCGTCAAGGGCGATGACGACATCTGCGAAGTGGGCAACCGAGTCCAGGTACCCCGGGAGATCGGCCTCGCTGTTGCGGACGGGCAGCAGGCAGACGAGCAGCGGGTTAGTCATGGAGCGTGTTCCTGTCCAGGCCCCGCGGTGTAGCCAAGATCCATCAGGATCTGGCGTGCAATCCCCTCTTCATCCCAGGGATAAGTGGTGCCGAGCACCGTGAGTTCGTCTTCGACTCCCTTGCCCGTGAGCAACACGCAGTCCCCGGGCCCGGCCAGGTGCAGGGCTTGGGCAATCGCTGACCGGCGGTCGACGACTCGGGCGAACGTTGCGTCCTCTATTCCACCGGCCGCTCGTGCGCTGTCCGCCAGTTGTGCTACCAGGAGGGTGGGATCGGTTTTTCGAGCCAGTTGGGTTGTGAACACCGCGTAGTCCGCCACCAGTGCCGTGACCTCGCCTTTCTGCTCTACCACCCCAGGTTGCGCACCGTCTGAACTCCCGACGACCGCAATGACACGCCCTGCTGGAGTGAGTTGCCGGGCTACTTCCAGCGCGGTCACCAGTTGAGGTACGGACTTGGCTTCGTCGATGAGCACGAGGAAGGGCTGTCCGGCATCAACGCGCGTCAGCAACCCCGGTATCGGCGGCGCAAGCTCGAGCCCCTCGATGATCTGCGCCAGGGACACCCCAGCGGCGAAGGCAACACCCGCGGCGCATAACGCATTGGCGACATTGAACTCACCGAGCAGGGGCAACGTGAGCGTGGCTGAGCCACTGGGGAGTGAGAGGGTGAAGCGCGTGCCAGCCGTGTACGGTTCCACCGCCGTGGCACGAATATCGACTGGTCGCCCGGTGGCACTGTAGAAGAGCACCTGACCGTCGCTGGCATACGCCGCCATGGCCCGGGAGGCTGGATCGTCGGCATTAAGGATGGCAACGCCCCGGTTGTCCGCCACGCGCTCAAAGAGGATCGCCTTGGCCCGGCGATAGGCAGCCACGCTGCCATGAAAGTCCAGATGATCCTGGGTCACGAAGGTCATAGCGCCAATCGTGAAGGGCACCGCATCGAGGCGGTGTAGGGCCAACCCGTGTGACGTTGCCTCCAGAATGGCGAAGCGATCTCCAGCATCCACCATCTGTCGCAGCAGATGCTGCACCTGGGGCGCTTCCGGGGTGGTCTGTGTTGTCTGGTGCTGAAAACGGGTATCGCCGACCCGCCATTCCAGGGATCCCACCAGTCCCGGACGGCGACCAGCGGTGCGCAGGATGCTGTCGATCAGCAGCGTGGTCGTCGTCTTGCCGTCCGTCCCGGTGACCCCGATGCAGGTGAGTTCTCTCGCCGGGTGCCCGTAGAAGGTAGCGGCTACCTGAGCCAGGGCTGCGCGGACATGCGGGACGATGAGTTGCGGAATCGGGATGTCCAGCGTCTGTTCCAGCAAGAGTGCCGCAGCACCACGCTCCACGGCTCGCGTCGCGAGGGCTGCCGTGCGCGTTGATGACAGGTCGAGCGGCGCAAAGAGTGACCCTGTCTGCACATCGCCAAGTCCGGTGTTGCAGGCGATGCCGGTGATGGGAATTGTGGCATCACCATGGATGACGCCGGTTCCCAGCACGTGACGCACCCCGATCAGGCTGGGGCAGTGCTCGTGGTTGTCCAAGTCCTGGATCCTACCCATGCCTCGGTTCACCGATCCGCGACAGACCCAATCACGGCGAGGAAGACGTGACGTCTTCTGGAGAATTTCTGATCTTCCGAAGAGGTCCAGCGTTGATCTATCGCATGATAGAGGTTGACGACACAGTGCACGATGCCCGGAGGGGGCATGTCGTGGACGCCTAAAGGACGCCGACCCAGTGGGACAGCCCACGAAGGGCTGTCCGGAAGTGAACGCTTCGTAGCAAGAGTCGCTGTGAGCGTGGCTGTTGACGCCACTCGGACAGGTGGTGTTCTCCCACTCGGCACCGGTCAAGTCGGCTTCGAAGAGGACACCAGTGGCGGCAGCTTCACAGCACGCTGATCCTGCATTAGAGGAACAGGTGCCGCCACGTCGGCGGTTTTCCTGTCACTGCCGGAAATACGTATTTCTACGGATGTGCGTGATCGGCGACACCGGTATTGTGGGCTAAGACGCGAGTAACGAGACGACAGGGGGCACCAGTGGACGCAAACCGGTTCGATGATGTCGCACGTGCACTCCATATTGAAGCGCCGCGCCGTGGGGCGCTCAGCCTGGTGGTGGGTGGAGCCTTGGGCCTGACCGGTCTCGCGGAGACGGCTGCGAAAGGCAAGGGCAAGGGGAAGGGGAAAGGCAAGAAGAAGAAAAAGAAGGATGTCTGCGGGAAGACGAGTGCGGGCTGTGGGCGCAAATGCGGCCTGGGCCAGGCGTGCTGCGTTCACCTCGACTGTGATTCCTGCCTGGGGCTGTGGTGTAACGGCACGGATGGCGGGACCAAGGCCGGGGTTTGCGGCTGCGACGGCACCGATGAGATGCACAACGGTCGCTGTGGCACCAAGCCTAACTGCATCCCGGCGGGTCAGAAGCGCGAGTTCTACCAGGTCGCCTGTTGTAGTGGGAGCGAGGTGGTTGACATTAATAACCCCGCGAACGGCACGTGCCTGCCCGGGACGCTGCAGTGCCTGTCGGATGCCGATTGCACGGGAGGGTCGTGTCGCGGCTACTTCTGCTCTGCGCCCGAGCTCGACTGCCTCATCTAATCCGTCTGATCGGGAGCATCGGCAATCGCGCAAGCAGCAGGCTATGCAGGGGTGACGACGTTCCTGTTGCCCCGCACCTCCGTCGGCTCATCTCCGCCGACGGAGGTCAAGCTCCTGTCCTCGCGAGGAGTGTGACCAGCCAGCTCAGCGAGGCATGCCTGTAGGCATAGGGAGCAGGCCGGCATGGTGCTGGCCTGCCCTGCCTTGCACGCCAGACTCTATCCACAACGGTCTCAAAAACGACCCAGCCTGTTGAAAAAAGCGATCCGACAGTCAGCATCGGGACCGATTGCGGGTTTGGTGCCCAGGTTTGACCAGGATTTCTCCGCGGAATGACGCGTATTGAGGGATCAAAAGGCCTCAGAAGTGGCTCTCGGGGAGTTTTTTAACAGGCTGGACCCTTTTTGAGACGCATTGAACTCACCGGTACGGGCAACGGAAAGCGTCTCTGACGCAGGCGGATGGTGGTCCGCGTCCAAAACCAGCATTCGACGCGGTCACCCGGAACGCGGCAAAAGAGGACGATCACGGCGATCAAATAGGAAGGGCCAGAGTGCCTCTTGGTGTCAATGCTTCTTGCCCTTGGCCTTGCGCTTCTTGACGCACCGCTGGCCTAGACTGCAGGTGCGACAGCGAAAGAGGACCTCATTACTGCTCCGGGCTGATGCATCCGCTTTCTCGTGCATGGCGTGAACCTCGTCGAGGATAGGCGGACAGGCGCGGCGAGGAGGTCAGTGGGTCAGCGTCCACATCTTTTCGGCAGAGATCACGGTCACCTCGAGCCAGGCGTTCGACATCACTGCGCAAGGAGCATGGCCATGCGACGCGCAATCGTCACCATCATGATGCTGGGACTTTTTGTCGCTTCACCGACGATGCAGGCGACGCAGGCGAGGCAAGCAACGCCAACGGGGCAGCCGGTCTACACCATCGCTGAGCTGCCCGACCTTGGTGGCGATGCGAGCCGAGCCTTCGCCATCAACAACATGGGCAGCATCATTGGCCACGCCGATGACCCGCAAGGGCGGCGACGCGCGGTCCTCTGGAAGGATGACGAGATCATCGACCTCGCGACGCTGGGCGGTGATCATGCCACTGCGCAGAACATCACCGACTCCGGCCTGATTGTCGGCCGTTCGACCGTCGAACCGGGGGGCTCGCTCAATGACCTGCCGACGCACGCCTTCCTCTGGAAGGATGGCCAGATGACCGACTTGGGTACGCTCGGTGGCGATACCAGCTGGGCGCTGGCGGCTAATGACGCTGGACAGGTTGTAGGCGCGTCCACCGTTCCAGGCCAGGTCGGCGACGACGCCGGAACTGAGGCATTCCTGTGGGAGAACGGACAGATGCGCAGCCTGGGCACACTGGGCGGCGCGTATAGCATTGCGTTCAGCATTACCAACGATGGCCAGGTCGTGGGTGAGGCGGAAACCGCCACTGGTGAGATACATGCCTTCCAGTGGGCAAACGGTCACATGACGGACCTGGGGGCCATCACCGGGACGAGGAGTACGGCGTTCGACATGAACGCCGCCGGGCAGACCGTTGGGCTGTGGTCCAAGGTGAAAGACCAGAACCGGACCGCGATGTGGGTCGGTCCGAGCGGCTTTGATCTCGGCACCCAGCAGGGGAACTTCGCCTATGCCCTCGACATCAACAATCGCGGCTGGGTCGTTGGGATCCAGGAAGGCGAGACCCGAGAAGATCAGCACTGGAAGAGTTCGTTCCTGTGGATCAGCGGCGAGAGCTGGGATCTGCGCACGCTCATCGACGGGGAACCAACCTGGGTCGTTGACGGTGCCAATGGGATCAATGAAGCCGGGCAGATTGTTGGCTACGGCACGTTAGCGGATCACACCCGCGCCTTTGTCATGCGCCCGACGTTTGTGGTCGACACGTTTCATGTCGATCTCTGCGACGGCGTGGCCGCCTGGGACGCGGAGATGGAACCGATCATGATGCGCTTTTTTGACGCCCTCGAACCGAGCGGCCTGCTGAGTGGAGACCGCGAGCTGACGCACGATGAATGGCAGGCGGTGTTCGACGCGAGCCAGGAAGCGATCGCCGCATTGGATGCGATCACCCCGCCACGGGCGCGAAAGGCATGGCAGGCCGCCCAGAGACAGTTGGTGGCGACAATTGAGTCTATGGCGAGGTCCCACCTGGATGACGGCAACGCGGCGGCAGAGCCCTCCGCGGCGACGTTGGTGACGACCGTCATCGCCATGGATCGGGCGATAGTCTCAGCACCCACATGCCCCCACCCGTAACTAGGCTGAATGCATCAGCGGTTTCCATGACGGAGTCCACGTGATGCAGATGCGGCGCGCGCTCACGTTCATGTTCGCTGATCCCGCCTGGCCTTCCAGGCTCGGGCTGGCGTTCCTCTGCAACCTCCCTGCATCGCTCCTGACCATGCTGGGCCAGACCGCACTACGACCATTCGTGCCCCTGCCACTCCAGGATGCCGTGAGTTCTCCGCTGTGGCCTATGGTGATCGTAGGGCTGGCCAGAGTGCCATTCTCCGGCTACGAGCTGCGACTCCTGCGACAGGTGATCGCTGGTCATGATGTGCCGTTGCCGGCATGGTCAGATGGGGGAAACCTGGTGCGCGACGGGTTGCGCTATTGGGTCGTGACATCCCTGTGGCTGCTACCGGGAGACATCTTCTTCCAGATTGTGGGTGATGTTCGGCAGCTTCCGGGTGCGCTCCTGCCCGTGGCGCTCATCATGACCCTGTTCTCGTTGGTCGCCATCGTCGCCTTGCCGGCAGCACGAGCGCGGTTGGCGACAACCGGTTCAGTCGGCGCAGGACTCAGTGTGCAGCAGGTGTTGGGATTCGTGCGCCGCAACCTCGGTGGGTATGTGCTCCTGGCCGTTGTGACGCTGGTTGGCGCGGCGATGATCTTTTATGCCGGAGTCCTCATCACGCGCTCACTCTCGTCGCTCGCCTTGATGCCGCTCATCGGCGCAGCGAACCCGCCAATCCTCCTGTGTGGGTGGTACCTGGCATTGGTCCTGGCACACCTAGCTGGGCAGGTTTATGCCAGTCCAAGGCGCGGGTGACGTAGACGAAAACATGCTGAGAGACGCGTATGGGGACCTGAAAGCTCTAGCCCTTCCGATCCAATCGTGGTGCTGCGCAGCACACTCGGCCAGCTTGTCCTGGGCCTCCCGTGGAAGGCGACCGAACTGCGCTCAGTCGCACGCTCCCTGCCGTCACCGCTTGCCTCTCCACAACCGTCGCCGCGGTTGCTGCTATCTCCTGTGACTGCAATCAAGTCATTCTAGATTTCCCGGGGGCTGGCCTCACCTGGTCGGCGCTGCCTCTGGGGTCACGGATGGCAGTGGGGGAAAGAGATCGGCGAACCCCGGACACGCAGTGAGAGCGAGGTGACGTGCTTGCTCAAAGTCTGCCCAGGGATTCTGATCGGCAGGGACTACAGTGCTTGCTGCTTCCGCACGCGAGAGACCTTGTGCACGCAGAACGGCCATCTCGGCATCCAGTCTCCAAAGATGGACATCCCTGTCATGCCATGCCGCAATGCCACCCGGGGGGTCAAGGCGGTCGAGGTCGGATGCCAACGCCGTGTAGTGCTCGACCAGGAGGGCCAACTCTTCCGGCGTCGGATTGTCCGGATAGAACTCTTCCAACCCGTCGGCCTTCATCGCCCGTAACCGCAGGACCTTCGTCCGAACGTTATCTGTCAGATAGGCGTCGAGCCCATCACAATCCGCGCCTTCCGAGCGTCGCCTGACAAACACCACAATCGCGAGACAGGCAAGGAGCACGACAGTGAGACCTCCCGCGTGCAACCACCCCAGTTGTGAAGCTCGATCGCTGCTCATGGGAGTCTTTCCACGGCTTGCATTGTGCCCGAGGTATTCCCGAGCACATGGAAGTCAGGACGCCAAGAAGGTATCCGGATTGCATCATTGCCTACCGGTTCTGCAGGGCGTAGACGGCCCTGGCACAGATTGCGGGTGAAGAGCAGCGTCCGACATCTCCGCAAACGCGGCCTGATGCATTCTCTACCCGCCCGACGACAGCGGTACGATGCAACGCGATCACGATCGAGCTGTCGTTCCCAGCGAAGAGGTGATGCCATGAAGGAGGACGCATCAGTGATGCCCGGCCGGACCGATTGGAGCGGATCACGCCGGACGTTACTGGGCATCGCTACCGGCCTGTGGTTGTCGACGCGGCTGCCGCAAGAGAGCATGGCGACGCCCGTGCCTACGCCGGTGACAGGAGGTCTTCGCGACTTCGCCTATGTCTGCGCCGCGCTCATCCTAGCAGGGCAGGAGCAAGCCGACCTGGAGCCACTCGCCGACGTGCGGTACCAGCAGGCATATCTCTTGCTCACGCCAGAAGCGACTGTCGCCCAGTTGGCCTACCCGGAGGACGTGGCTGAGGGCATCTTTGCGGCTGGCGCCACGCAACTGTACGCCTATGTTGCCCTGAACCAGGACCAGTCGCGAGCCCTGGTCGTCAATCTCGTGGAAGCGACGACGCCGGACGGCGCCGAGACCATCTTCCAGGCAATGCGCCAGCTCGTGCCCCAGCCTGACTCGCGTTCGGCCACGTCGGAGGAAGCGCCGGATGCCGACAGCAGCTTCGTGGGGAAGGGATACGGCGCCCAGAACGGGATCGAACAGTACGAGCCACGGAACTGGGTCTTCGGTGGCGTGCGCTTTGGTCGCCTCGTCGCGATCTGGCAGGTGGGGTTTCAGCCCGAGACGCCGGATCCGGCTCTGACCGCGCCCATCAACCGGGTGCTGCGCGACTACCTGAGGGACCAGGATGCCTCCTCCCGCCGCGGCGCCAGCCTGGCGTTCCTGCTCACCATCCCGGAGCAGCCGCGCATCAGCATTGTCCAGACCATGCTTGACGGCACCGTGCTCGGCTACTGGAACTGGGACGCGGCCGAGATCGCCCGGCGGCAAGCGCTTGCCGCAAGACTTGGGATTGTCAACGAACTCAATGGTTCCTTCCATGGTCCGGATCGTCTCATTCTAAACACGATCATCGACGAGTTGGCGACCGCGGAACAGGCCGGGCAATACATGGCCTCATTGAGGCGTGATCAACCAGCCATCGACCAGCGCCAGGGTATGACTCGTCGGCTGCTCGGAGCCGATGAGTTCTCGCTGACCGGCTGGGACGATTGGCAGGCCTCCGCCATTCTGATCCAACAGGGAGACCATAGCGCGCTCGGCGTTGACGTCGTCGCACGCCTCGGGACCTTCTTGGTGTACGTCGAGGCTCTGGATGACACGTCAGGAGAAGCCGCCAGTGCGCCACCTGGTCGTGGCCATGACGCCTTGCGCGAATGGAGCGCCATCGCGTACCAACTCTTGGCGCCGATGCCCGCCGTCGCTCGGCATCCGCCAGATGCTGTGGCACGCGCGGTCTTCCCGCCGCCGCTGCCAGCGTTCGCGGACCCGCTGGCCAGCCAGGGGTGAGACCGTACCGCCGATTATCGCCCTGCTGCCGCTCCTGATCACCGCTGGCGTCCTGGTCCTCGTGCTGTAGTAATCACGCGTGTGCTCAGGGCTCTCAGCAGCGCGCCTGACGGTCGATATGACCTTTGCCACCCGTGCGCTCTCCGGGCGGTTTTTTTTGGCTGCTCAGCGCCTGCCGTGGTGAATGAGGAGCGTCCGCTTTCCCTTCCGGCCTCAGCCCGATGGGATGTCGAGCCCACCCTTGGCTCATCATCGCTGCCATCCGCCTGAGGGATCACACCATGGACGACCGTCAGGTAGGTTCGAATTTCTGGATCCGATGGTTGTTCGTATCCACAAGGTAGACGTTGCCTGCGCTGTCCACCGCGATGCCATGAGGCTCCTGGAACTCGCCATTCCCGATCCCGTAAGTGCCCCATGCCGTGACAAAGGCTCCGCCAGCACTGAACTTTCGGGGCCATGAGCTGTACCTCGACGCCACCAGGGTTCAAGCCAACGCCGCCACAGATTCACTCCAGCCCCGCTTCGCCGTCGAAGCCCACCTCTCGCACCTCTTCGCTACCGAGGGAGATGAGACCGGCAGCGGTGAGGCGAGCGACGGTCCGGACGCGCCGGCGCGGCTACCGATCGCCCGCACTGAGCAGGCGCGCGCCGAACTCGCCGCGTGCGCTGCCGACCGCCAGGACTGGATCGGCCGAGCTGGTCGCCCCGATCGCGCCAAGACGAGCGGTCCGTACCGGCGCACCGCCGATTTCCGCATCAGCACGACCGATCCCGACGCCACGCCGATGCCGTATGGGGAACGCGGCGCGCGGTTGGGCTACCAAGATCATTACGTTGTCGATGGTGGCCGCGCCCGGATCATTCTCACCGCCTTGGTGGCTCCGGCGGAGGTGCAAGAGAACCAGCCAGCGCTCGACCTGATCTGGTGGACACGGTTCCGATGGAAACTCCGGCCGCGCCAGGTGATCGGGGACACCAAATACGGCACCGTCGAGAACATCGCTGCCATTGAGGGACAGGACATCCGCGCCTATTTCCCGCTCTCCGCGGCCGGTCGCCGCCCCGGTCGCTTTGCCACGAATGATTTTGTCTATGACCTGGCGACCGATACCTACCACTGCCCCGGGAATCAGAAGCGACGGTTTCTCTCCCAGTGCGAGATATCCCGGCGACGGGTCTACGAGGCCACGGCAGGGGCTTGTGCCGCCTGCACCCTGCGTGCCCGGTGCACGACATCAAAGCGCGGCAGACGCGTGAGTCGCAGCTTGGAGGAGACCTATCTGGATCGGGTGCGCGGCTACCACGCGACGGAACCCTATGCGAAGGCGATGCGTAAGCGGCAAGCCTGGGTCGAACCGCTCTTCGCGGAGGCCAAGGACTGGCATGGCCTACGACGGTTCCGGTTGCGAGGGCTGGAGAAGGTCAATGGCGAGGCGTTACTGATCGCAACGGGACAGAACCTCAAGCGGCTGCTGAGTCGCTGGGGCTGGGGTCGACGTCCATTCCCGAGCGGAGCCGCCGGAGCCGTCCTTTTAACCGTCCCGCCGGGATTGGCCTTCGCGCCATCACCGTGACACGCCACCCGGATCGGTACGCCGTGACTCCCGGCGCTGCCTCGCCTCCCCCCCCTTTTTCAACATGCTGGGTCGTTTGTGAGACCAGTGAACGCGGACAATCGGCATTACGCGCGCAACAGTCCTTCGCCGCATTATCCCGCGACCAGCTATAGGCGCCATATCTCGCCAGTGAGGCAGCCGACCCTTTCTTCCGTGTTGAAAGTGGCAATCAGGATGTCCGTGCTTTGGTGGCGGTACGAGCGATGATCACGCG
>JAESGR010000581.1_pt1 | contig 21145 bp, 18 predicted proteins | sample 9269771 | NCBI WGS metagenome assembly JAESGR01 (sample SAMN15739572, study PRJNA653492) | algae metagenome | isolation source: Chroococcus sp. CMT-3BRIN-NPC107 and co-occurring heterotrophs from well... | place: USA: Clark Mountains Wilderness, California | collected 2010-04-18 | reverse complement strand
ACAACTTCAGTGCTGTGGCAATGAGGACATTCAACGGGTAGCCAAACGGTCATAATACTTTACTAAGCTCTCTACTCGTTACTCCTTACTGATTATAGCCAAACAACTGATCTATAACACCACCCTTTCACTACAGTTGTACTTAATGAAAGAAGCACAATTTCAAGGTTTCATTAGCGATCTCGAAGATTCGTTAGCTGCCATAAAACCCAATCAAGAACAATGGAATGAGCCTTTCAGATTCTAATCTGACCATTCATAGCTGTGGCGTAAGCTTCCTAAAATTATCTACAACTGTGGTGCCTTTATCTTTAGATTTGTGTAAAGTATTGTACCATTCATCTACGGTTTCCAAACCCGCCGCCGGGTCTAAAGAACTTAAGTCACCTTGCAATAATTCTAGGAGTGAATCTAAGTTTTGATTATCTGTAGCTGTATCTTGCTTAGAATCTTCTTTACTAGCCATACTTTCTTACAGTTCATTGATTTTTACATCAATTAGCATAGAAAGCGAAGTTTTTAACTTCCTCATCCTTAAGTTGAATCTCTATTGGTTTATAGCGAAAACAGTTCTTTGATACCAGCGCTACCAATTTCTACGGCTAAAGCCGCTAACAAAAAGCCGAGTAATTGAGTAACGATTACAGCGCCTTCTGCACCAATAAATTTATCAATGAGGCTTGCTTGGCGAACAATAAACCAAGTTACCACCATCGCCGCAATAATCCCGATAACTACGCTTATTCGCGCTTCTGGTGATTGAGACATCAGCAGCATAACGGTAGTTAGCGTACCTGGGCCGGCTAACAAAGGAAAAGCCAGGGGAGTAATAGCGACATCTCGCTCTTGTTCTACAATCGGGGTATCAATTTCTCCGTTAAGCATTTGCAAAGCAATTAGCAGTAATAACAATCCTCCAGCTACTTCTAAAGAACCGATGCTGATATGCAAATAATCTAAAATAGCTTGTCCAGCAAAGGCAAATGCCATGAGTACCGCCGTTGCTACTACACTAGCTTTGTCAACTACTTTATTTCTTTGTTCTGGTTCCATACCTTTTGTAAGCACGAGAAATAGAGGTGCATTACCTAAGGCATCAGCGATCACAAATACGGCAATAAAAGCTTTGACTAAGACAGGAAAATTCACTGGGCTACAGGTAAAAAGGTCTTTAATAACCTTAACGTGATTTTTGTTTGAACTATTAGAGTTGTCTGGGTATAAGCCAGCCAAATATTTGAGCAACGGTTAGTTGCAAGTTTATAAATTCTGGCATAAGTAGTATATCTTGTCCTGTAAGCTCTACAGGCTGCTGACTGGGAAGAAATGCGATTGCAATTTTTTCCCTTGAATCGATAAACCACCCTAATTGAGTGCCATGTTTTAGGCAGTGCAGTATATTACTAATAACTTTAGTGGCGTTTTGGTTGGGGGAAAGAATTTCTATCGTCCAGTCTGGATAGATTTTGAACGCATTGCCAATTTCTCCATCAGCATCAAAGGGTATTCGTTGCCAAAAAAACACAGCTACATCTGGGACAATGGAACGAGTGCCAAAAGTACACCGCAATTGGGAAAAAGCAAGAGCAATTTGTTGTTCTTCGGTTACTTGATTTACAGCAGTGCAAAGTTTAAGTTGCAGCCTTGAATGTTTGCCTTGAGGCATAGGTTTTTGATAGATGCGTCCGGCGATAAACTCGTACTCTGGTTGAGTTTCAGGCAATTCTAAAAACTCATCTAGAGTAAGTAATCGATCTATTGCAGCAGTCATAGGCGATCGCTATAAAATCGTAATCTTATAGTTCTAATTATTCACTACTTGTAATGTAGAATCCGCCGATCGCCCAAATTCTTCTGGTGCGTATTGTAAATGTACTTCTGCGCCGGGATAGATAAATGTACCGGGAGTTACAGAGCGGACTAAGTAGTGCAGGGTATACACTCCAGCGTTGTAAGAGTTGCTATATGCCACAATGCGATCGCTATAAATATTTTTATAGTCAATTTCCCAACTATCTTGTCCTGCTTGAAAGTAAGGAGTTGTAGTTTGGAAACTTGTATCTACGGCTTCAAATCCTGCGGGTATGGGGTCAGTTATTACTATATTATTTACCGGATGGTCGGTAGTAATTTCTAATCCAATATCAAACACTTGTCCGGTGCTGACTTTTAATGGCTCTTTAGTATCGTATAGTCCAAAGCGGCGCAGGACTTGGTTGTTATTAACCGCTCGTATTTCTCGTACTACGCGCAAACGATTTAAAGCACCGCTTTGGTTTCCTTGGAGGCGATAACGGTAAGCAATTAAGTAATGCAATAAGCCTTTACCGGATTTTTTGAGCAACAAGTCGTGTTTCCCGCGCGGTAATTTAGCGATTGGTACTTGCACGTCTAAGCTAAGGCGATCTTTTGTAAGTTGCGCTTGTCCTAATTGCTTGTTTGCTAGTTGTACTGTAGCTTTCAAGTTTTGGGGTTGCGGTTGAATTTGGCTGTATTCTACCAGTGCTGTCAGAGCTTCGGCGTTATCGTAAGTCGTTGACCAAGCTCCCTCTCGTCGCAGGCTCAAAAGTCCCTGCAATACTCGGTCTAGCACTTCTGGAGAGCTTTTTTGAGCAACAAATAGGCGTAATACTTGAGCTTGAGCAGTGGTAGGCGAGTTTAGCCACTTCCAGCTAGGAGGTAAATTAACGGTGGCGTTGCGCCCTGTTTGGGAAACTGTTTCTTGGAGTTGGTCAAATAGTACCTTAAATTCTTTTTGCCATTGGGGAAACTGGGAAAGATAACGAGCTAGTTTTATTTGGGTAACAAAGTCAAATTTGTTTCTAAATTCATAGATATCTGCCAAAAAGTCCGTCCGTTTATTGTTTAAAGCTATCAAAGCTTCTAGACGCAGTTGATTATTGCACAATTGTTGTTTGCAATAATCGTATTGACCGGGATTAGCAAGTAGTTTAGCTAAATAACTCTCTAAACGGCTAACCATTGCTGCATTTACTGGTATTCCAATTTCTACAGCTTGCGCCAAACTTTGCGCCGCGTAGGCTGAAACAAAAGGATCGGAAAGTTCTTGCTGAGGAAAAGAAGCAAAACCGCCATCGGGTTTTTGGAGATTTTGCAGTACAGCTAAAGCTTGGTTTGCTTGCTGTTGGGGGTTAAAGTCTGCAAAAAAGTTTTGGTTGTAGGTTTGGCTTAAGTATGTCAAGTTAGATGCGATCGCAAGTGAACTTGCTGCTGGTTCTAAAAATGGTAATTCATCATCGCCTAAAACTTGTTTTGCGGGGGCGGTTATTTGCGAAATTAGCGTACTTGCAAGAGAAACTTCTAATCCTCCGGTATCGTTGACAACATTTTTAGCTATATTTAGGAGAATTTTTACTTGTTTATCGGTTACTCCAGTTTCTATAACTTGTTCAGTAACTGGCAATAATTTCACTTCTAAAGGAACATTAAAAGCATCAGTTTCATTATTTAGTTGCGTTGTAAATTGAACTTGCGTTTTACCTGTAGTATTTGCCACCATTGGGAAACGATAGGTGCGAGTACCTGACTCTGATGCAATGTTTTGGCTACCAGAATTATTATTAAATCCAACTCCCCCGGTAAGATTGCCTTTTATAGCCAGCGTTGCAGATTGTCCTGTATTGTTTGTAACTGATAAACCACCTTCAAAACGATCGCCTGGGCGGACAAATTGCGGTAATACTGGGTTAGATAGTAAAGGTTTGGTAGTTATAAACGTTGTTTCGCCGTTGCCAAAATGCAGCTTTCCATCGGTAGCAACTACCATTACCCGCCAAGTGGTTAAATTATCAGGTAACTTGAAAGTTATATTAGCTTTTCCATCAACATCTGTTAAAACTGAGCCGTTGTAGTAAGCCAAAGCTTGAAAATTCTCTCTCAGTCGCGTACTTGCAGCACCATTAGACAAACCACCACCATAACCCCAACCTTTTTGTAAGGGAGAAGAAAGCGGTTGTAAAACTACATCTGGGCGATTATCTGCAAACCTGGTAGAAATTGGTTGCTCTGCATATACTGTTGATACTAAATCGGGTATTCTATAACCGCTTAGTTGCAATACAGCCTCATTTACAACCATCACAGTAAATTGTCCTTGGATAGGTTTATTTTCCTGATCCATCATTTTTAACTTTACGGTTTGTTCTGCGCCAGGTTGTAAGCTTTGATTAGTAGCCTTTGCTTGCACCGTTAAATATTTATCGTCCAAATTAGTATTAAAGGGTGCAAAACCAACTTTCATTAATTTATCTAATAATCCTGTTTCTATTTGCGCCAACCCCTCGCCTTGACGAACTAAAACCGCTTCTACCGCCGCATTTGGGAGCATATCTGCGGTAACTTGAAATTGAATTTGTGGTGCTGCACCTTTAACTTGTACTATACGGCGTTCAATAAAGTTGTGGCGAATAATTGCAAAATGCAACTCTCCTTGAGGATAAGGAGATTGAATCAAAACTGTTGCTGTTTCACCAGGTTTATAAGTATCTTTATCTAACCGAAGTTCTAAACGATTGTTGCGATATCTATTTCCCCAATCTACCGGACTATCACCCGCTACCCATATCTGCGTATCTGTCGCTGTTATCTCATTGGCATCGATAAAATTAGCTCGAATGCGGTAAGAACCCGATTTCGTAGGAGTCAGAGAGACGGTTTGCGATGCCATAGTTGACGTTAATTCGGTTTTTTCAACGGTTTTGTACTCAACTTGATTTTTAGGCGTTTGGCTGCCTTCTATAACCTGAGTTACACTGCTGTAGATAATTTGCTGTAATTCCAAACGTACAGATTCCCCAGTTAATACTTTTCCCGTATTGTAGGTAGCAATTACTTGCACGGGAAAAGGCTTACCAGCTTCGGCTACAAAATCGTTTTGCAAACCAATTAGGCGAGCGCTCGGTAATACTGTAAATGTCTGCGAATTAGCAACAGATAGATTCGAGACATCTGTAACTTGCGCGTCTACTCTGTAACTTGTCGGGAATGGTACATCTTTGGCTACGGGGATAATTTGACTGCTTTTACCTTCTTTATCAAGCAATTGCTCTGATTGCAACACATCGGTAGTAATTTCCGGTGCTTCTTCTGGCCAAAACCACTGACGACCAAAAGAGAATTTTTCCCAAGCTTGGGGTGTAAAATCTGTCTGCTGGCGAGTGACGTAATATTGAACTTTTCCCCCTTCTACAGGAGATCCAAATAAATAATTGCTACTAGCATTTGCTGTTACTTTTTCACCCACTGCAACGATATCTTTATCTAAGGCGAGATCGACCTTGAAATTCGGCGGTTTAAACTCAGCAATCCGTATTTCTCCGGTTATTTCTGCTCCATTGCTGGCTTTTGCTTGAATATTGTAGTAACCTAAAGCTCGATTCGGCGCGATCGCATATTCTAAAGAAAATGTCCCAAATTCGTTAGTTGTCTGACTACCCAAATCTGTCTTTTTACCTTCAGGATCTTCTAACGTTACTTTATAAACAGTATTTTTATCTTGCCTCAACGCGCCATTTTGCAGATGGTACGCCATCCCGGTAAACCAAGCTTTTTCGCCGGGTTGGTACAACTGTCTATCGGAAAAAATGATTCCTCTAGACTGGGGTTTTCCACTATCCCAACCTGCATCTATACCAAAGTCGTAAGCACCGCTATACTCAGAAGAACGAGCAAAAGCCCAATCTCGTGCTTCACGTGCGATCGCAAGCAATGGTGTTGCTTCGTCAATATTGGTATAACATTGCTGTAAATCTTGGTTATTAAATAATACTGTGCCAGTTACGTCGGTTAGGGACTTCGCGCAAGGTTGCGGTTGAACTCTAGATTTTGAGCCTAACTTAGACTGATAAATTTCTACCATTGCATTGCTAACTACCGCACCATCGCTTAAATGATGCACTCTTACCATTCCCGAATCGGGAAACCATTGGGCAAAAACTCCTAAATTAGTTAACTGTACCAATCCGTAATTAGTAGATTCTCGCCATTGTTGTTTACCCTCATCTTGATAAGTATTAGTCCGCGCTTCCACTCCATAAGCCAACATTCCCGTTGCTGCGCCGAGTTTTTCTTTTAAAGGTACAGCAATGTCTTTATATTGATTTTTCTTACTAGAAACCTTAAAACTCTGCCAATTGGTAGGAGTTGGGAGTAAATCATTACCTTCTCCTCTGGGGTAAGCGGAATCAGTATAGACTAAATCCGTAGGTTGAACTACCTGATAAGCCGCTTTATATCTCGATTCTGGCAGATTGATTGTAGAGATATTTAGCTGTAAATCCTTACCAGACGGAAAAATATTTAAGTCTGATGGAACCCATATATCCCCCGCTAAATCCCCGGTTTGATATTTTACCGTTACAGGTTTACCTAAAGTTTGCCCAAATTTATCTTTAATATTTGCGCCGAGGGTAACTGTATAAGTAGTGTCAGGATCTAAAGCATAGGGGTTGAGATTGACAATCCTATCGCCTTCATAAACTTGGACTAATCGCGGAGTTTTTTTAGGTGAGGGAGTAACAGTAATATCTTCGCTAGAGGATGCTAATAAAGGATTGTTAAATTGCAATTGAGCGCTACCAGCCGTAAAACGTCCAAAAGTACCGCCAGCATCCGGCTTTCCGATAAAATTAAGTTTCTCAAAAGCAAGCGGTGCGTAAGTTGCAACCTTACTTGTAAAAGGCATTTGACTAGGTAAATTACCATTCAATGGACGCAAACCAGAAGCCACTTCCCAGCGATAACTTGTTGCTTTAGTAAGAGTTTGACGCGGTTTTAAGCTATAAACCCAATTTCGAGTAGAGGAATCTAAGTTTTCTTCTGGTGGGGAATCTATTAATCGTTCCTTATTTTCTAAAGCAACATCAAAAGAAATACCATCTTTTTTTCCTTCAGGCATCAGCTTGACACGATCTTTAACTGTATTAATATCTAGTTCTACATTTGATGTAAATTTTAACGTAGGCTTGATATCAATCGGTTCAACTTCGCTACTTTCAGTAATTCCTGGCAAATTAGTTAATTTAATTGCTTCTGTATTAAAAGTCCAAGCTAAATCTTGCTCTAAACGGTGATTTTTTAAGTCTGCAAGTCCAGCTTTCAACGTTACCTGTACTCGCGTGGCTTTAGGAAGTGCCGATTCTACCTGAAAACCGACCATCCGGGGAGTAAGAAAGCGAAACTGACCTTTTAAAGCTGGAAAAATGGCTATTTTCTCTAAAATTTGCTGTTGATTAGGACTATCAATATTTTCAACAGGAATTAAAGCTTCTTTAAATCTAATCCGAATTTGCGATCGCACTTCCGTTTCGCCGATTGGACTAATTTGTTCAATCCAATCTGGTAATTGCGGCGTAGGTAGAGCAGAAACCGTCGGTAAAGGCTCATTTCCAGAGAGATTAGCAGTATTACAGCTTGCTATTCCAAGTAGAATAGAAAACGCTAATAAGACTTGTATCCCACATTTAACAACAGCTTGCATAATTACTCTCACACCACACCTAATCGATTAAAGCTTAGAACTAGACCGAATGGTGCGATCGCAAAGTTCCTTAACGGGTGTCGCTATCCCTAAGTTTGGGTTTTTGCTGTTTTCATTGCTACGAGTGACTTTCAGCCACAGGTTTAGGAGCAAAGACTGTTTTTATTTGTAGCATCTAAAATTAAATTGATACTTTGCGTAAACTTTTGCCTACTTTGGAGAAAAATAAACAAATATCATTGAAGAAACGGCAAATCCGTTCTTTTTGGATAAAAGCTAAGGAAGCACAAGGGCAGAAATTGGTACTTTCATCGGGTCTACCAATAACGCGTTCTGCCCACTGCTCAACTAATTGCTACTATTCGCAAGGAATCTAGCGTTAAAGTTTGGTTTTTAAGCTTAAGCGCTACCTGTAAAGGCAATTTCTGGAAATTTTAATTGGGCTTCAGCAATGGGTCGCCTTCTACCTTCTTCTTGCCAGTAATTAATCACTTCGGTAGCTTGATTGAGTACTGCTACTCGATCTTGCTCGGCTATCCAATGTTTAGCTTCCATTTCGCTCTTTAATTCTTCCCACGCATCGTTGCGCGGCCAAAAAAAGTAACGAGTTAAAGGGCTAGTTCCTTTTCCAACTATTTGATCTACTGCTAGGGCTACGTTTTCGTCTAACCACAGAACTTTTAAAATAAACTTGGTCAAATCTTACCTCCGCTTGTTTGTGCCGGACTTGCTTAAAACCGTGCGATCGCTTATTGTAGCTCAATACCGATTTATCTGCCCAAATACTGTGACTACAGCGATCGCAATTTTTGATATTGATGGTGTTGTCCGCGATGTGGGCAATTCTTACCGTCGGGCGTTGGCGGATACGGTAGAACGCTTTACTAACGGGTATCGTCCAACGGAATTAGATATAGACACTTTAAAATCTGAAGGTGTTTGGAATAACGATTGGGAAGCTTCTCAAGAATTAATTTCCCGTTATTTTCTCGCTCAAGGGCGCAGTATTAAGACCGATTACCAAGAAATTGTGGCTTTTTTTCAATCTCGCTATCGAGGCGAAGATCCTAATAATTGGAATGGTTACATTTGCAACGAACCCTTGTTGTTGCAACCAAGCTATTTAAACGGGCTAACTAATGCTGGTATTCCTTGGGGCTTTTTTAGCGGTGCAACTCGCGCCTCTGCTAACTATGTATTATCAAAACGCTTGGGTTTGCAGTCTCCCTTACTAATTGCGATGGAAGATGCGCCCGGTAAGCCCGACCCTACTGGACTTTTGGCAACAGTAGAGCAATTAGAACGCAATCAAAACATCGATAAAATGCTGCCTGTGGTGTATGCGGGAGATACGGTAGGCGATATGTATACGGTAGAAAAAGCGCGATCGCGTTTTCCGCAAAGAACATGGATTGGTGTGGGTATTCTGCCGCCTCACGTCCAAACAACCGCCCAACGTCGCAGCGATTACACCAAAACTCTAATAGAAGCGGGAGCGGCGATCGTTTTTAGCAACGTTCAAGAACTTACACCCGCAGAAATTGAGCAATTAGTGTTACTGTAGTTTTTGGAATTTTTCTAAAGCTGCAACCATTTTTGACGGCCAACGGCGCACTTTAACCACCCATTCTAAATCCTTGTAGCGCTTGTCTAGTCCAACGGCAGCAACCCAATTGCTTTCTGCTTCCCCAGTTTTTCCTTGTTCCCAGTAGGCGGCGGTTAATGCTGCACGCATATCGGCAAAATTAGGATATTTGCGAACTATATTTCGCATATTACGGATAGCTTCATCAGTTTGACCGTTTTGATAAAGAGCGATCGCATAATTAGCTCTAGCAAAGGCAAAGTTGGGCGCTAAATCGGCAGCAGTACGGTAGTCAGAAATCGCTTTTTCCCAATTACCTAAACCAGCTTCCGCATTACCCCGGTTGTTGTACGCCATTGCATCTTTAGGATCGAGTTCTAAGATTTTATTGTAATCGGCGATCGCTTCATTCCATTTCCCCAAACCTTCCAAAGCTGCACCGCGATTGAGATAAGGGTCTGTGGCGGTGGGTGCAAGTTCGATAGCTTTATTGTAATCGGCTACCGCTTCAGTTAATTTATTTTGGCTGACTCGCGCGTTCCCCCGATTGCTGACGGCGGCGGGATTGTCGGGAAATTGCTCGATAATCTCTGTCCAATAAGTTTCGGCGGTGGCAAAATCCCCAGCATTGGTAGATTTAATTGCTTTTTGAGCTAGGGTGTCTAGCTGTTGGAGTTGTTCTGGTGTAGGTTGAACTTGCGCCCAAGAAAGATCGCTAGAGCCAAATACTAGAAATATACAGAGTAAAATAATTGAAATTAAACGCATCATAATAAAGATAACTGTTGATTTGGTGGAGTAAAACCCAAGTGTGTGTAAGCGGCGGCGGCAGCAACTCGTCCGCGCGGAGTCCGGTTTAGGTAGCCAATTTGCATTAAATACGGCTCGTATACTTCTTCTATTGTCTGCGTATCTTCCCCGGTAGCAGCGGCCATTGTTTCCAATCCCACCGGGCCGCCGTTAAACTGTTCGATCATTACGCTTAACATCTGTCTATCTGTCCAATCTAAGCCGCAGGGATCGACCTGGAATAGCTCTAAAGCAACGGATGCTACAGCTTGATCGATTGTGCCAAAACCTTTGACTTGGGCGTAGTCTCTCACTCGTTTTAACAATCTATTAGCAATTCTAGGAGTTCCGCGCGATCGCCGAGCAATTTCTTGGGCCCCATCATCAGTAACCGCAGTTTGCAATAGTTGAGCGGTACGTAAAACAATTTGGGTGAGTTCGTCGCGCTCGTAGAACCGCAATCGTTGAATTAAACCAAAGCGATCGCGCAAGGGTGAAGACAGCGCCCCTACCCTCGTTGTTGCCCCGACTAGAGTGTATTTTGGCAAGGGTAAAGAGCGAGTTTTGGCACTCGCACCTTTGCCAATTGTGATATCTAGGCGAAAGTCCTCCATTGCTGGATAAAGTATTTCCTCCGTCATCCGCGATAATCGATGAATTTCATCAATAAATAGGACATCGCCAGGTTTAAGACTATTTAATAGCCCAACAATATCTCTTGGACGTTCTAAAGCTGGCGCGCTGGTAATTTTGCAATCTACCCCCATTTCGGAAGCTAAAATCAGCGCCATGGTGGTTTTTCCAAGGCCCGGAGGGCCATATAGTAGTAGGTGATCTAAAGTTTCATTTCTAGCAAGAGCGGCTTTAATCGCAATATTGAGAACTTCTTTTAGCTCTTTTTGCCCGATATAATCAGCAAAACGGTGAGGACGAATGCTATCTTCTTGCTTGTCTTTTTCCTCGGCGGTAACTTCCGGTTTAAGTAAGGGTTGCGATAAAGGGCGATCGCGTTTTACAGTTTCAGAACGCTGTTTATTTGGTTGATTCGGATCTTGTTTTGAAGAAATAATTGCCATATTGCTAGCTATTAGACTTTTTTAGCTTGTATAGGGTGCAATCAAAAATTTTGAATATAGTTAAAGCCTTTAAAAATTATTATGCTTGCCAAAAGAATTTTACCTTGCTTAGATGTCAATGCCGGACGAGTAGTTAAAGGTGTCAATTTTGTTAATTTAGTTGATGCTGGCGATCCGGTGGAACTTGCGAAAGCTTACAACGAAGCGGGAGCGGATGAACTGGTATTTTTGGATATTACGGCAACTCACGAAGATCGGGACACAATTATTGATGTTGTTTACCGAACTGCGGAACAAGTTTTTATCCCCCTAACTGTTGGTGGTGGTATTCAATCATTAGAACATATTAAAAATTTGTTAAGGGCGGGAGCCGATAAAGTTAGTATCAATTCCGCCGCCGTGCGCCAACCAGACTTAATTAACCGTGCCAGCGAGCGCTTTGGCAATCAGTGTATAGTTGTCGCTATTGATGCTAGACGTAAGATCGATCCTACAAATCCCGGCTGGGATGTATACGTGCGCGGCGGACGCGAAAATACGGGTTTGGATGTTTTAAGTTGGGCAAAAGAACTTGAACAACGCGGCGCTGGAGAGCTACTACTTACAAGTATGGATGCAGATGGAACCCAGGCGGGGTATGACTTAGAACTAACAAAAAGAGTCGCATCTTCGGTACAAATTCCCGTTATAGCTTCTGGTGGTGCGGGAAACTGCGAACATATTTATGAAGCACTAACCGAAGGCAAAGCCGAAGCGGCGCTACTTGCTTCCTTGTTACATTATGGACGTCTTAGCGTCTCTCAAATTAAAAATTATCTGCGAACCCGCTCTTGTCCGATCAGAGCTACTTGACAAAATCCCCTTTGCTGCTGATCTTTTGTACTTATGTTAAGCTAGATTAATAAATTTAATTTTCTTAATATATGCTCGTTTCTATATTAGTTTTTGATGTGGCGCTGGTGGCTTGGTCGCTGCACCTCATGGATGCGGCGGTGCAGAAGCGAGAATTTTCTTTAATGTTAGCAGGAACTTTAGTTGCTTTTTCGGCGGCAGCAATGCTAGTAGTTTATTTTCTCATGCACAATTGTCTTAATTATTTGCTAAAAACTTCTTAACAAACTTGCTAGTTTTAATAAAAAGATTGACAAACAAACAATTATTGAGAGATAATAACAAAGGACTGAAAGGGATCGCAAGTTCAGTTAGTAGATTGTCATCATTGCCTGAAGTGTTAAGAATAGGTTGTATACCTAAAAGACACGCAGGGTAGAAGTTCGGGGGATTAGCTCATTTGGTAGAGCGCTTCCATGGCATGGAAGAGGTATGGGGTTCGACTCCCCAATTCTCCATTAATTTTAGATTAGAGGCTACTTCTTGCAACACTAGCAGAGTGAACATAAGCCGCTTTTATCAAAGCATCAACCGATTCGTCAGTGGTATCGAAAGCAGTTACAAGCCGCACAACTGTTGAATGCTCTCCTTGCCAACGGTAAAACTGAAAACCATCTGCTATCAAGCCAGCAATAACAACTTCAGGTAGCTGAATGAATACTTCATTTGCTGCTACGGGATAACAAAGTTCTACTCCTGGTAAATTGGTGAGTTCCGTTGCTAATTTATCTGCCATTATGTTGGCATTAGCAGCATTTTTCAGCCATAAATCGTTAGTTATATATGCCTCTAACTGCGCTGACAAAAACCGCATTTTTGAAAACAAGTGTCCGCTCCGCTTGCGCCGATAGCTAAAGGTTGCAGCTTTATTGCGATCGAAAAATATTACTGCTTCCGCCGCCATCGCGCCGTTTTTAGTCGCGCCAAAACACAACACATCTACGCCACAACGCCAGGTAATATCGGCGGGAGAACAACCTAAACGTGCGATCGCGTTCGCAAATCGCGCCCCATCCATATGCAAGCTAAGATTATAGGTAAGAGCAACTTCAGCTATTTGTTCAACTTCAGATTTGCTGTAAACTGTACCTGCTTCTGTTGCTTGGGTAATACTGATAGCCGCAGGTTGGACGTGATGAACAACCCCAATGCCTGAAAGTGCGATTACTTTTGCTAAGTCTTGAGCGGACAATTTGCCATTACTGCCAGGAAGTGTAACTAATTTTGCTCCACCTGTATAAAATTCTGGCGCACCGCATTCATCTACATTTATATGGGCAGCTTGATGACAATATACTGCTCCAAAAGGTGGAGCGATCGTAGATAAAGCTAAAGCATTAGCTGCTGTTCCGGTAGCTACTGGAAAAACTATAACCTCTGTTTCAAATAATTCTGCAAACTTGGTATTGAGTCTTTTAGTACATTCATCTTCCCCATAAGGCATAGCTGCGCCTCTGTTTACATTAGCTAATGCTGTTAAGATTTCTGGCGATATTGCCGTTACATTGTCGCTGCAAAAATTCATGTGTGAAGTTCCAGTTTAAAGATTTTATTAACCATAATAAATAGGAGCATTCCCAGATTTCCATTTGATATTGCAACCTACACTTGGTTTTTGCTCTATATCAACAGGTTTACCCGCTAAAACTGCCTCAATTGCGGCGCGTAAATCTGCACCAGTGACAGGCTTACCGTTACTCGGTCTGCTATCATCTAGTTGTCCGCGATAAACTAGCTGTAAACTTGGATCGAATAAGAAAAAATCTGGCGTACAAGCCGCCGTATAAGCTTTGGCTATTTCTTGAGTTTCGTCATAGCAAATCGGAAAAGTTAAGCTAAGTTCTTGTGCCATTGCTTGCAAGTATTCCGGCGCATCGTCTGGATGCTTGCTGACATCGTTAGCGCTAATCGCAATAATTCCTAAATTGCTGTTAGCGTAATCGTTACCGAGTTGCGCTAATTGAACCTTTATATGCTTGACAAACGGGCAATGTTGACAAATAAACATTACTAAAGTTGCTTGTTTTTTGGCATAATCTGACAACGAAATTAGCTTGCCAGATCCAACATCAGGTAATTTAAATTCTGGCGCTTTAGTACCTAATGGCAACATCGTTGAAGCTGTCAAAACCATAATATTTTTACCTTTTTGAATTTATTTAAGATTAGTAGTTAACAATGCTCATTTCTACCACCGTCAAGGGGTAGATTGCTATCTACCTGCCTTAAAGGATAGGAGAATTTTTGACACTATTAGACTAATTGCGGTTTCTACGTAACATCTTATACAGACAACCTTTTATAAGTTTTAACTATCTTTTTGTCTAATTACACTTCTGCTTATCTACTCAATAGGTAAATTCGTGGAACCTTTATCGTAGGTTTAGCATCTTTTTACAAAACTGTGAGATGGGTAAGTGATAATTAGTGATTGAATTAACTAAATTCATGTAACTATTTACACTTTTTATCAATAGTGGTGTAGGAGACTTTGGACATATAATGAATGAATTTTCTGCTAGTGATGTTAATAAATTAAATGCTGAGTGGAGTTTGCACCAGCAAATAGAACTGATTAAGGGAGAAATTTTAGTCAAAACGCGATCGCATTCGTCTTGGGGTGGGGCGGTGACAGCTACAATGTACTTACCTTTAGTGCGATCGCACGTTTGGCAGCAAGTCACAGATTATCCTCGTTGGGTGCAGTATTTTCCTGATATCACTAAAAGTGAAGTTTTGCACCGAGGTGAGGTGAAGCGTTTATATCAAGCGGCGAAAAAAGCCTTTTTGTTTTTTACGGCGCAAGTAGAAGTTTATCTAAGTGTGCTTGAAGTAGTACAGCAGCAAATTCAGTTTCGTTTAGAAAGAGGGACGTTTGTTGATTTTGCCGCCGATTTACACTTGCAAGATTGTCAAGATGGAACTCTGCTTACCTACGCCGTGCAAGCAACCCCGAATATTCCCATCCCGACGATGTTTATTCAGCAAGCAATGCAATTAGAATTGCCTGCCAATATGCGAAAAATGCGCCAAGTTATTTGTAGTAGTCAGAAAGTTTTGGAGCAATAATTATTACTAAAGCAACCTATCGATAAATTGCTCCTTTTCCTCAAATTCCTGCTCATCTAGAACTATTTGTTTTTTAGCAGTTTCAATCTTGACATAGATTTGTGCCATCCAAACCCGAATTAATAGCAATGTTCCTAAAACCAAAAGGAAGACACAAACAGCCAGAATTTGTTGCCAGGGGATGTCTAGCGCTCCACGAATAATAACTTCACGTAGTACCGATACAATAGAAACCTCCACTGCTACCCCTACAGAAATACGTTGTTCTTGTAAGTAAATGATTAGCAGGCGGAAAATCTCGACTAAGATCAAAATAAACAAAATGTCCGAAGTAACGCTTTGAAAGTCAATCGGGATAAACAAAGAATAAAATAAGTCGCCTAACCGAATGACCATGACAAGAAATAATCCAATTGCCAAAGTAACTACAATTAGATTCTGGACTAATTCTAAGTTATGAATAATTTGCTCTTTTTTAAACCATTTGCGCCATAACTGCGGGGGATTATTTTTTACCTCTGTCTGCATGACCTATGATGTTGGCTTAGTTTTCATAAAAAATTAGGAGTGTCAGGTTGAGAAATTTACGCTCCCTGACACTCCTAATTTTACTCAACAGTAACTAATTCCGACGGTAAACGTTTGAACGCAATCCGTTCGTTTTCGACATCGACAAAAACCGTATCGCCGTCGTGAAACTCGCCGCGTAAGATCGCTTTAGCAATTTGAGTTTCTAACTCTTTTTGAATTGCACGTTTGAGCGGACGCGCACCAAATACAGGGTCGTAGCCTACTTCTGCTAAAAAGTCTAAAGCAGAATCAGAAAGTTTTAACGATATTTTGCGATCGCTCAACCTGTCTGCTAGTCTCACTACTTGCAACTGGACAATTTGCCGCAACTCTTGTTTTTGCAAAGCGTGGAAGATAATTGTTTCGTCAATCCGATTGAGAAATTCAGGACGGAAACTAGCTCGCATTGCTTCCATTACCCGCCGATACATTTCATCGTAGTGAGAATCATCGCCAGCTAAGTCGAGGATGTATTGCGAGCCAATATTGCTAGTCATGATAATAATGGAGTTTTTAAAGTCCACCGTATGACCTTGAGCATCAGTCACGCGCCCATCATCGAGAATTTGTAGCATGATGTTAAATACATCGGGGTGCGCTTTTTCGATTTCGTCAAACAAAATTACAGCGTAAGGACGGCGGCGCAGCGCTTCAGTTAGTTGTCCCCCTTCGTCGTAACCTACATACCCTGGAGGCGCACCAATTAGCCTAGAAACGGCGTGTTTCTCCATATATTCCGACATATCAATCCGAACTAGCGCTTCTTCGGTGTCGAATAAGTAGGCGGCTAAGGCTTTTGCAAGTTCGGTTTTACCTACACCTGTAGGCCCAAGGAAGATAAAACTAGCGGTAGGACGGTTGGGATCGGCAAGTCCGGCGCGCGATCGCTGAATGGCATCAGCAACGGCGGTAACGGCTTCATTTTGACCGATAACGCGGTTATGCAACTCGTCTTCTAAGTGCAGCAACTTGTCTTTTTCCGATTCTACTAATTTGCTAATCGGTATACCCGTCCACTTAGAGATAACTTCGGCAATATCAGATTCGGTTACTTCTTCTCGTAGCAAAGATTGACCGCTTGTTTGCGCTTGGCTAAGTTGGGTTTCCGCTTCCTTCAACTGTCGTTGCAATTGAGTTAATTTGCCGTATTTTAGCTCGGCGGCTTTGTTGAGATCGTAGTCTCGCTCGGCTTGCTGAACTTCGATGTTGACGCGATCGCTATCTTCTTTGATTTTCTGAATTTTAGAAATTACATCCTTCTCCGATTGCCATTGAGCGCTCATTGCTCTTTGATTTTCTTTAAGATCGGCAAGTTCTTTCTCAATTCTTTCTAACCTTTCTCTAGAAGCAGCGTTTGTTTCTTTTTGCAGTGACAACCGCTCCATTTCTAGCTGTAAAATCTTGCGATCGATTTCGTCTAATTCTTCTGGTTTAGAAGTAATTTCCATTTTCAGCTTGGCGGCGGCTTCGTCTACAAGGTCGATGGCTTTATCGGGTAAAAAGCGATCGCTAATATAACGATTAGACAAGGTAGCGGCGGCAACTAAGGCACTATCAGAGATTTTCACCCCATGATGAACTTCGTAACGCTCTTTCAAACCGCGCAAAATTGATACAGTATCTTCAACGTTAGGCTGTTCAATATACACCTGTTGAAAGCGTCTTTCTAAAGCCGCATCTTTTTCAAGATACTTGCGGTACTCATCTAAAGTTGTCGCACCAATACAACGCAATTCTCCCCGCGCCAGCATAGGTTTAAGCAAGTTCCCCGCATCCATCGCACCTTGACTTGCACCCGCACCAACAACAGTATGAATTTCGTCAATAAATAGAATAATATTCCCGCGCGAATCGGTAACTTCTTTGAGTACAGCTTTTAAACGCTCCTCAAATTCTCCCCGAAACTTAGCACCAGCAATTAACGAACCCATATCTAAAGTAATGAGCTTGCGACCAGAAAGAGATTGAGGTACGTCGCCCGCAACGATTCTTTGAGCTAATCCTTCCGCGATCGCCGTTTTACCTACACCCGGTTCGCCAATTAGTACGGGGTTATTTTTAGTTCGACGCGACAAAATTTGAATTGTGCGGCGAATCTCCTCGTCGCGTCCAATTACGGGGTCAAGTTTGCCTTGTTTTGCAGCTTCTGTTAGGTCGCGTCCGTATTTTTCCAGTGCTTCGTATTTGCCTTCTGGACTTTGATCGGTCACTTTTTGACTCCCACGAATTTCTTTAATAATGTTTTTGAGCTTAGTTTCATCTAAACCGAATTCTTTAATTAGGCTTTTGCCAAAGCGATCGTCTTTGACATAACCCAATAGTAGATGTTCTACAGAGATAAACTCGTCGCCATATTCTTTCCGATAAGCATCAGCGCGATCTAATAGTGTATCTAGACTGCGTCCTACATAAACATTGCTGCTACTTGATACTTTCGGCTGTTTTTGAATAAATTGGTCAGTGACTTCGCGGAGTTTTTGCACCTTTACTCCCGCTTTCGTCCAAATACTGTTAGCTAATCCTTCTTGCTCCAAAAGAGCCTTCATTAAGTGTTCGCTTTCGATCTGCTGTTGGCTATTAGCTTTAACTATATCTGGAGTATGGGCGATCGCTTCCCAGGATTTTTCTGTAAATTGGTTAGGATTTGTTGGTTGCATAGTCTTTATGGAACCGCCTTAGCATAAATAATTCTTTATAAGCTCATTGTAGAAACAGATGAGTTGGTGATAGATCGGACTTTGCGTACTATTTAAGGCGTATTTCCACCCAAAAGAGCTTTCTAAGCGTCAGGATCGATGCCTAAAGCGCGTAATTTTGCTTCTAGTTCTTTTGCTCTTTGTTCGGCAGTTTCTGCTCTTTGTTCGGCAGTTTCTCTTTGCCGATCTAATTCTACATAAGTTGCAAATGGTCGCCCATCTGGTCTATAAATCTGCATAGTTTCTGACGTTTGCTCAAATCTAACGCCTAAACGCGGGCTTACCCAACTGGAAGTTTGTTCAACTACCGTTAAGCGTCCTTCAAGCCTTTGCCAAATACTTAGGTCGTTTTTATCTGGGTCGTATAAATAATATTCTTCTACACCAAAGACTTCGTACAACTCTAGCTTTTTCGCCATCTCAGTCAAAGTATTACCTGGCGAAAGAATCTCAAATACTACTTGTGGTGCAATATTGTCTTCTTGCCATTGTTTGTAAGAACCTCTATAACCTTTGGATCGTCCAAAAGCTACCATCGTATCAGGAGCAGCTCTAAGCTTATTATTGCCTTCAACAGGATACCAAAGCAGATCGCCCGCTACAAATACATTCGGGTCATCTTTAAATAGAGCGTCTAGTCCCCCCTTGATGGTTACTATCCACTCAAATTGCTTTGTATTGTCCGACATTGGGTGTCCGTCACTATCTGGGTAAATAATGTCTTGGTCTACACTCAGATTTGCTGCGGCAGTCATAGTATCTCCCGGTCAATATATAAGGTAGCGATTTCTTTTATTGTATAGACCTCCAGCTTGAAAGAAAGATTTGCCCTCATTCCTCAATTTTGGCAAAAGGTCTGATGTTTATACCTCCAGATAACTTGTAAATTATGCAGAAGAAACAAAAATTTCCTTATTTAGTCGGCTCTAAATGGACAGCACAACAAAAAATAGACGGTTGGCGGCATTTTCAAGTTGTCAACCGCAAAAATCAAGGTAAATGGGTATTTGCCGAAATGGTCGCTGCTTGCGATCCTCTGGTACGTTTTTGGGTAAATGCTAAATTGCTTAAAAATGCTTCCCAATGGCAAGCTGGTTGGCAATCTTTACAGGAAATAGAAGCAGGTGTGGGCGATGTTTCCTAGAAATACAGCTATTTAGACAAAATTTATTATTTTTAACATAAGTAGCTGACTTCGCTCTTATCTTGTCCTTCTAGCCGTTACAAACACTAGCCAAGACTATCTATTCTTTACACAAATACTGCTCGCAGGCTATTTACACTAGCTTCAGCTTTCGCTAGTTAGGTTTTGGCGATTTTCATCCTTAATATTTAGCCCTATCTCCTGGAAGCTTCCAAGACCTATCCCTGTTTGTTTTTTATAACTAATTTTATAAAATTAATAACTGAAATTTTGATTTGACTCTTTTTTAGAGCTTAAAATAACTTTTTAGGGAGTTTTAAGCTCTAAAAGCACCCTAAAAGCTTATTAAATTTGATTTAAACCCTAAACTAACCTACAACCCCCTTTCTTTTGTGACGGAGTTGAACAATAATTCAATCAAAGACCAGAGCATAACAAACAGGCTGTGAGAATTAATTTTTTCTCTAGCAGTTCGATAAACAACGATAGGAGCCAAAAATAAAGTGAAACTTGCAGTTTACGGAAAAGGTGGCATCGGCAAATCTACAACTAGCTGTAACATCTCTGTTGCCTTAGCCAAGCGTGGCAAGAAAGTATTGCAAATTGGCTGCGACCCCAAGCACGACAGCACTTTTACCCTGACTGGGTTTTTAATTCCCACTATTATTGATACGCTTCAGGAAAAAGATTACCACTACGAAGATGTTTGGGCAGAAGATGTCATTTATAAAGGCTACGGCGGCGTTGATTGCGTAGAAGCTGGCGGACCTCCGGCGGGTGCTGGCTGCGGCGGCTACGTAGTTGGGGAAACGGTAAAATTGCTCAAAGAACTCAATGCTTTTGATGAGTACGACATCATCTTATTTGATGTGTTGGGTGACGTGGTATGTGGTGGGTTTGCTGCACCCTTAAACTACGCTGACTATTGCCTGATTGTTACTGACAACGGTTTTGATGCTTTGTTTGCTGCTAACCGGATTGCCGCTTCTGTTAGAGAAAAAGCTCGTACTCACCCCTTGCGCCTAGCGGGATTGATTGGCAACCGTACATCAAAACGCGATTTAATTGAAAAATACGTAGAAGCTGTACCAATGCCAGTATTAGAAGTATTGCCTTTAATTGAAGATATCCGCGTATCTCGCGTTAAAGGGAAGACTTTGTTTGAAATGGCGGAAACTGACCCCTCGCTAAACTATGTTTGCGATTACTACCTCAGTATTGCCGATCAAATTTTGTCTCGACCCGAAGGCGTTGTTCCTAACGATGCTCCAGACCGCGAATTGTTCTCCTTGCTATCAGACTTCTACCTCAATCCCACAACTCCCGCCGCAAATCAAGAAGAAAAGCTAGATTTGATGATGGTTTAATCCATTTAGCTTTGAAGATGAGATAAGAAACAATGGCTTTTTTTGGTAGCCTCAAAAACTCGTTAAAACAGAAGTGGTTGCAATATTTTCAAAGCAATCGCTTCTGGATTAGCTTACATTCTGGCGTTGCTACTCCTGATGGTGGTAAACGCCCCCCGTCTTACCTCATCTTGGGAATAATCAATGCGCTAGAACCGCAGCTTGCCGAATTAATGTTGCCCTTCTCAAAGTTGAATCAGAATGTAGATACTTTGATGGATGTATTAGGGTTAAATTTCGATCCAGATTTGATGTTAGGTAATAGTTCTCCAGCAATTGAGGTTCAAGAGCCTCAACAAATCCAAGGAGAAGATTTATTGCTTGACAACAATGAGTCTGTTGTAGTTATGAGCAAAATGGCAAGCTTAGAGGACAGTTCATCCGTCACTAAGGCTTTTCAAGAAGCGGAAAGCTTGGGGGG
>JAESGR010000580.1_pt1 | contig 21218 bp, 18 predicted proteins | sample 9269771 | NCBI WGS metagenome assembly JAESGR01 (sample SAMN15739572, study PRJNA653492) | algae metagenome | isolation source: Chroococcus sp. CMT-3BRIN-NPC107 and co-occurring heterotrophs from well... | place: USA: Clark Mountains Wilderness, California | collected 2010-04-18 | reverse complement strand
GCCTTCGCCGGCGGCGCGATCGTCGCCGGCCTGCCCTTCGGGATCGCCGACAACGTGCAGACCGCCTTCGGAGCCATGCGCGGCGGCCGCGCCCGCAGCGCTGCTGAGCTGGGAGACCTGGTCCGCAGCGCGGCGCCCGCCGCGGCCCGCATCCCCCGCGTCACCGTCTGGCACGGCGACGCCGACCACACCGTCAACGCCAGCAACGCGACCGAAGTCGCGAAGCAATGGGTCGCCGCGCACGGACACGGCGGTGAGCCTGACGGGGTCGAAAAGCTCCAGGGACGCACCCGCGTGACCTGGCGTTCGCCGGACACGGGAGAGGTGCTGGTGGAGTCCAACATCGTTCACGGGCTGGCGCACGGCGCGCCGCTGGCGACCCTGGGCGCCGAGGGCCTCGGCGCCGCCGCGCCATTCATGCTGGAGGCGGGCGTTTCCTCGACGCTGGAGATCGCCCGGTTCTGGGGGATTGCGCCGCCGGCTGAGGCCCTTGCGACTGCCCCGGCCACAGATACCCGCGTGCTGGAGGGCGAGGTCCTAGGGCCGGAAATCCCCGCCGACGCGTCCGTCGCCTCGCTCGGGGCGCAGGTGATGACGTCGGTGGAGGGTCGGGTGTCGCCGGATGTCGCAGCGGTGATCTCCCGGGCGCTGAAGAGCGCCGGTCTGATGAAGTGAGCGCGCGGCTGGACGAAGCGCGACCGGGTCGGCGATAGTGACGCTCTACCAGGGGAGTTGATGCAAGAGACTGTGCGCGAGCGCCGGGCCTAGAGCCGACCGGCCTCACCTTCCGATCGGCTGATCAGGCCCGTACCGCCCCGCGCCCCGCGTGGGGGCGCGGTCGTTTTGCGCCTGAACACGGACTCTTCCTTGAACATCTCCAAACCGCAGCAACGGACGCTGCACGCGCTCGCCCAGGGCGGCGCCATTCATCTCGAACGCAACGAAAGAGGCGACATCGTCGCCGCCGAGTGCATCACCCGGGAGGGCTGGACCCTCACCGACTGCGACGTGGCGGTCTTCAGGAGCCTGAAGAAGAAGCGGCTGATCGCCAGCCGGAACGGCGGGCCTTACCGGATCACCCGGGACGGGCTGGTCAATCTCCGCAGCCAGCTCGACAACCGCGTCTCAAGCCGCGGGTGGTGAGTAGCTGAGGAAATGGACGCGCGCGGCGCCGTAGTCGCGCGCGTCCAGCTTCTCGTAGGCGGCGATCTCGAAGTCCGCCTCGCCGGCGCCGCGCTCGAAGACGACGAGGGCGCCGGGCGCCAGCCAGCCGCCCTCGGCCAGTCGCTGCAGCGCCGTTTCACCCAGGCCCTTGGCGTAGGGCGGATCCAGGAAGGCGATATCGAAGGCGGGGCCGTCGGCGCCGGGCCGCACGCCAAGCTGGGTGGCGTTCCGCCGGTGGACGCGGGTGCGGCCGAAGAGGCCCATGGCCTCGACATTCTCGCGGATCGCTCCGCGAGCCGCTTCGTCGGTCTCTACGAACAGGCAGAAGGCCGCGCCGCGGGAGACCGCCTCGAAGCCGAGCGCGCCGGAGCCGGCGAACAGGTCGATGACCCGCTTGTCCCTCACCCCGTCCGACCAGGGGGCGTGCTCGAGGATGTTGAAGATGGCCTGGCGGGCGCGGTCGGAGGTCGGCCGCGTGGCCTGCCCCGCCGGCGCGGCGAGCGTCTTTCCGCGAAACTCCCCCGAGACGATGCGCACGGGGCTGCGCTTAGACGATCGGCTCGGCGAACATCAAGGCCCGGGCGTAGCGGACCGGCGGGGCGCCGAACGACAGCACCTTGTCGTTGAAGCGCTTGAGGTTGAACCCCGCGCCCTCGCGCCGCTTGGCCTCGGCCCGCAGCTCGTCGTGCTCGGACGCGCCGACGAAATAGGTCGGCAGTTGGGCCGATGAGAGCTGGGCGCGCACCCACTTCCCGGCCGCCTCGCGCTCCTGCTGGAAGGCGGTGACGGTGAGGAACTTCATGACCTCGGCTTCGCTGGCGCCCTCCACGTGGACCATCTGGTCGAGGATGGCGTTGGTGATGGTCCTGACCCGCATCTTCAGCTGCTGCAGGCGGAACAGCGGGTCGCCGTCCAAATAGCCGGCGTCGGCCATCATCTCCTCGGCGTAGACCGCCCAGCCCTCCACGAACGGCCCCGACCAGAGGACGGCGCGCAGCACGCTGGGGTGCTTGTTGCCGTGCCAGAGCTGGGTGTAGTGGCCGGGCACGCCCTCGTGGATGGCCACGTCGTGAATGCCGAAGATGTTGTATTCGCGCAGGAAGCTCTGGGCCTGCTCGTTCGTCCACTCGTCGGGGATCGGCGAGACCGCGTAGAAGGTGTCCAGCTGCTTGTCGAGCGGGCCGGGCGGGTCGCAGTAGGCGACGGCGAAGCCGCGCTGGAACTCCGGCATCAGGATCACCTGCACCGGCGCGTCCGGCAGGGTGACGAGGCCCTTCTCGCGGGTGAAGCGGGTGGCCTGGTCGAGGGCCGTGCGGCTGGCCTCCACCAGCTTGTCGCGCGGCGCGCGGTCGGCATAGACCAGCTCCAGCGCCGCCTCGATGGCCACCTGCTCGCCGTCAGGCACGGGCTTGCCGCGCGCCGTCAGCACGGTCTTTGAGACCTCGTGCATGCGGGCGCGGGTGGCCTTCAGGGCTGCGTCGGCCCGGCGGCGGATCTCGGCCCGGTCCAGCGGCGTCATCAGGGCGAACGCCAGCTTCTCGTCGTAAAGCTTGGCCCCCAGGCTGAAGTCGCCATTGGCCTGCGGGACCAGGGTCTTGTCGAGCCAGGCCTGGTGCTCGGCGGAGGCCGCGCGCAGCTTGTCGGCGGCGGCCCGCAGGCGGGCCTGCTCGGCCCCCGGCAGCTCGCCGGACTTGGGCAGGATCATGTCGTCGACGATGGACATCAGGCCGGCGTTCTGGCGGGCCACCGTCTGGGCATGGGTGGGCGGCACGCGGGCCGGCTGCAGCTCCGCCCGCGCCTGGGCGAGGAAGGCGGGCAGCGCCTCCATCCGGGCGATCGCCGCCCGCAGCCGCACGGGCGCGGGGGCGAACTCGCGGGCCATCAGGCCATACAGGGCCGAGCCGGCCAGGTCGTTGTAGATCTGCGGGTCCCAGGCCCAGTCCTGCAGCACCTCGGTAGACCAGTTCCCAAAGGCGAGGTTGTTTTTCATAATCGCCAAGTCGACCTGGTTCTCGGGGCTCAGTTCGCGCACCGGCAGCGCCTGAGCCTCCTTGAGCAGCGTCTTGCTGGCGGCTAGCTCCCGCGCCCGGGCGGCGGCGGAGACGTCGTCGAGGCGATGGTCGTTGCGGTGATCGCCGAGCGTCGTGGCGCGTATCGGCGAGGCGAGCAGCAGCCGGTCCAGAAAGCGTTTCGCCAGATCGGCGAAGTGGGCGTCGGCGGGGCTGGCGGCGTGGGCGACGGCGGGGCGCAGGCCCATCAGCACGAGGGGGAGGGCGGCCAGGCCGCGGCGAGTCAGATCGTAGGACATGGCCGCAGATGAGCATGCGCGGCGCCGCTTCGCCAGCAACCCTCCGCCGCCTCCAAGCGCTTGTAGTGACGATGAACTCCTGGGATGTCCGCGCTCCGTTGCCCGCCGCCGCCTTGCTGGCCTACGCCCTCGTAGGCCACGGCGACTGGCCGTTCCGGTGGTTCGTGCTGGCGGGCGTGGCGCTCTGGTTCACCGTCACCGCCATGACGGGCGTGACCGCCATGCTGGCCTCCGCCAAGGACGACGCTGAGATCCACCACGAGGGTGGCGTCGCCCGCAACCGCAGTTCCTGGGCCGAGATCCTGAGCGACGGCCTGCGCCTGGGGGCCGCGCCGTTTTTATGGCTGGCGTTGGCCTGCTTTGCGGCCGCCGCGCTCGGGGCCGAGGCGATCCCGGAGCCTGGGGCGGTGGCGACCCTGGCGCTCTCGCTGGCGATCCTCTCCTTCGCCGCCGGGCTCACCGCCTACCTCGTCCACGTCCGGGCCTGCGAGCGCCGCTTCCGCGCCCGCTAGCTCAGCCGCGCCGCTTCGGACCGCCGCCAGCCCTGGGCGCCGGAGGACGGGACGGGCCGTTGCGCCGAGCGGCGCCGCCCGGACCGGCGGTCTTGCCACGCGGGCCGTCGATCTGCTTGGGCTTGGGCTTCACCGGGCGCGAGGGCCCCGGCTTGATCTTCGGCTTGGCCCAGCCGGCCTTGTAGGTCTTCTTCTTCGGCGGCTCGGCGGCGGCGGCCGCCTCCGCAGCGGCGGCGCCGGGCGCCTTGGGCGCGCGGCGCGCCCCGGCCGCCCGCTTGGGCGGCGTCCATTGCGGGCGGTCGCCCTTGGGCAGGTTGTCAGGGTCGATGTGGGCGGCCAGTTGCTCGCGGATCACCCGCGGGCCCACCTCCTCGAGTTCGCCGACGCCGAGCGTTCCCAGCGCGAACGGGCCATAGGCCAGCCGGATCAGCCGGTTCACCTTCAGGCCGAGCGCCTCGAGCACCCGCCGGACCTCGCGGTTCTTGCCTTCGGTCAGGGCGACGCTGATCCAGACGTTAGCGCCCTGAGGACCTTCCTTGGCCTTGTCCAGTCGCGCCTCGATGGGGCCATAGCGGACGCCCTCGACGGTGATGCCGTTCTTGAGCGTGTCGAGCTTCTCCTGGGTGATCCGCCCGTGGGCCCGGGCCCGGTAGCGGCGCAGGATGGCGGTCTCCGGCAGCTCCAGTGCGCGCGCCAGGCCCCCGTCGTTGGTCAGCAGCAGCAGGCCTTCGGAATTGAGGTCCAGCCGGCCGACCGAGATCAACCGCGGGAGGCCTGGCGGCAGGGCGGCGAACACGGTCGGGCGGCCCTGCGGGTCCTTGTGGCTGGTCACCAGGCCGACCGGCTTGTGGTACCGGAACAGGCGTGCGGGCTCGGGCTCGTTCACCACCTCGCCATCGACGGTGAGGATGTCGCCTGGCTCGACCTTCACCGCCGGCGTGGTCAGCACCCTCCCGTTCAGCGCCACTCGCCCGGCTTCGATCAGCCGCTCCACATCGCGCCGCGAGGCGACGCCGGCGCGCGCCAGGGCCTTGGCGACGCGCTCGCCCGCCCCTTGACCTTGAGGGGCGGCGTCGTTGTGTTGCGGATCGTGGACCATGACGACCGGACAATGCGCATCGCGCTCGAAGCCGCGCAAGACGCCGCCGCGCGCGGGGAGACCCCCGTGGGCGCCGTCGTGGTCGATCCGGCGACCGGCGAGACGATCGCCGTGGCCGCAAACGGGCCGATCGGCCTTTCCGACCCCACCGCCCACGCCGAAATCCTGGCCCTGCGCGCCGCCGCCGCCCGGCTCGGCAACTACCGGCTGACCGGCCTTACCCTCGTCGTGACGCTCGAACCCTGCGCCATGTGCGCCGGCGCCATCAGCCACGCCCGCATCGGACGGCTGGTTTTCGGCGCCGAGGACCCCAAGGGCGGCGCCATCCTCCACGGCCCCCGCTTCTTCGACCAGCCCACCTGCCATTGGCGCCCGGAGGTGACCGGCGGCGTGCGGGCCGGCGAGAGCGCCGAGCTGCTGCGGGGGTTCTTCCGCGCGCGGCGGAGCAAGAGAAGCGCGCGATGATCATCGCCGCCATCGCCGCCGCCGCGCTCTGCGCCAGCGACGCCGACGTCGCCGCCTTCGAGTGGATGAGCGGGACCTGGATCGCCGAAAAGCCGGGCGGAGCGATCGTGCGGGAGACGTGGACGACCTCGAACGGCCGGGCGATGACCGGCGTCGGCCAGACGGTGCGGGCGGGCAAGCCGGCCTTCACCGAGTTCATGACCATCACCGCCGAGCCCGCCGGGATCACCTTCACCGCCTATGTGGACGGCCAGGATCCGACCCCGTTCGTGCTGAGGCCCGGCGGCGAAGGGGCGGTGTTCGAGAACCTGGCCCACGACTTTCCGCAGCGGGTCATCTACCGCCCGTGCGGCGCCGACCTGTGCGCCCGCATCGAGGGGCAGGTGAAGGGCGAATTGAAGAGCGAGGACTGGCGATTGCGCCGGGTCGGGCCGCCAAACGGAGCCTTGCCACCCGAAAAATGACGCCGGATGATGGGGGACACTTAAAACCATAAGGAGGACGCGATGGGTTTGCTCGATGGTAAGGTTGCGATCGTCACCGGGGCCGGCGGCGGTCTGGGCGAGGCCTACGCCAAGCTGTTCGCAAAGGAAGGCGCCGCGGTCGTCGTGAACGACCTGGGCGGGGCCCGCGACGGCACCGGCGCGGACCGCTCGGCGGCCCAGAAGGTCGTGGACGAGATCATCGCAGCCGGCGGCCGTGCGGTGGCCAACGGCGACGACGTCTCCACGATGCAGGGCGGCGAGAACATCTGCAACGCGGCGCTGGAGAACTTCGGCCGCGTCGACATCCTGGTCTGCAACGCCGGCATCCTGCGCGACAAGACCTTCGCCAACACCTCCGAGCAGGACTGGGATTCCGTGGTCAAGGTGCACCTGAAGGGCACCTACTGCTGCGCCATGCCGGTCTGGAAGTGGATGAAGGACAACGGCGGCGGCACGATGGTGTTCACCTCGTCCACCTCCGGGCTCTACGGCAACTTCGGCCAGACCAACTACGGGGCGGCGAAGGCCGGCATCTATGGAATGGTCCGGGTGATGTCGATCGAGGGCCGCAAGTATAACATCCGGGTCATGGGCCTGGCGCCCGGCGCCTACACCCGCATGACCTCGGACCTGCCCGGCCGTAAGGACCGCGAACCCGATCCCATGTCGCTGCCCGAGAACGTCGCCCCCGGCGTGCTGTACATGGTCTCGGACCTCGCCAAGGACCATTCGGGCAAGATCCTTGGCGTCTCCTCGCGGGGCGTGCGGGAGATCAAGATGGTGCAGACCGCCGGCTTCGAGCCGGGCCGGCCCTACACCGCCGAGGAAGTGGCCAAGAACGCCGACAAGGTGTTCTTCCCCACCGACGAGCGCACGGTCACCATCCAGCCGGTCGCCACGCCCCAGCCGCAGCCGGCGTAGGCGCGAGCCAGACCTTCGTGAACGCCCTCTCTGCTCCGCAGGGAGGGCGTTTTCACATTCGCTGGCTTGTCAGCCTCAACGCACCGCTTGAAGGTACCCAGCTGTTCGGACGCTTTGGGAGGGCGCGATGGGGCTGAGCCGGCGCGGATTCCTGCATCGCCTTGGGGCCGTCGGCGGCTATGGCGCGACCTACTCGGCCATGGTGACCATGGGCCTGTTGGCCGCGCCGCCCGCGCTGGCGATGCCCCAACTGCCCGCGAGCCTGGGCGCCGGCAGGAAGGTGCTCGTGCTCGGCGGCGGGATCGCCGGCCTGACCGCCGCCTACGAACTGGAACGCGCCGGCTTCTCGGTCACGCTGCTGGAGGCCCGCGAGAGGCTGGGCGGCCGCAACTGGACGCTGCGCGGCGGCTCCAGGATCGAGATGGTCGGCGAGGCCGACCAGACTGTGAACTTCTCGGACGGCGTCTACATGAACGCCGGCCCGGCCCGCATTCCCAGCCACCATGAGCACCTCCTGGAGTACTGCCGCCGCCTCGGCGTGCCGCTCGAGGTCGAGATCAACACCACACGCTCAGCGCTGCTCGCCAGTTCGAAGGGCGGCGCGCCCATCCAGATGCGCCAGGGCGTCAACGACACCCGCGGATGGATCTCCGAGCTGCTGGCCAAGGCGCTGAAGCGGGGCGCGCTGGACCAGGACCTGAGCGCCGAGGAGAAGGAGAAGCTGCTCCCCTTCCTCCGGACCTATGGCGACCTCGATGCGCAGCACGCGTTCAAGGGCACCGAACGTTCCGGCCTGGCGAGACATGCCGGGGCGGCGGACCAGATGGCGCAAGGCCGCCCGCCGGTCCCGCTGAAGGAGCTGCTGGCCAACGACCAACTCCAGGCGACGCTGTTCGAAGAAGCCTTCGACATGCAGGCCACCATGTTCCAGCCGGTCGGCGGCATGGACCGGATCCCCGCCGCCTTCGAACGGGCGATCCGAAGCCCGATCGTCCGCGGCGCCGAGGTGGTGAATATCCGCCAGGGCCCGAAGGAGGTCACCGTCGTCTACCGCGATCGGGCCAGCGGAGTGGAGAGGGCCGTGAAGGCCGACTTCGCCATCGCCACCTTGCCGCTGAATATCCTCGCCAAGATCGACGCCGACTTCGACCCGGCGGTGCGCAAGGCCCTGGCCACGCCGATCGCCGTCAGCACCAACAAGATCGGCTTCGAGGCCCCCAGGTTCTGGGAACGCCAGCAGATCTACGGCGGCATCTCGTTCGTCGGGGGCGAGACGAGCCTGGTCTGGTACCCGTCCAACGACCTGCACAGCGCAAGGGGCCTGCTGCTGGCCTGCTACGCGGCCGGTCCCCCCGCCACGCGGTTTGCGCAGCGCCCGATCACCGAACAGATCGAAATCGCCAAGGGCGTCGTCGCCCGCCTGCACCCGGGCCACGAGACGGAGCTGTCGAGGCCGGCGGTGATCAACTGGAGCAAGATCCCCTTCAGCCTGGGCGGATACGCCTGGTGGAGCGCCCCGGAGGGCCATATCGAAGCGCCCGCTCATCGGCTGCTCAACACGCCGCAGGGCCGGGTCTATTTCGCCGGGGACAATCTCAGCCAAATGCCGGCGTGGCAGGAGGGGGCGGTGCTGTCCGCCCACCGGGTGGTCGGCCTGATCGCCGACCGTGTCCGGCAGCGCGCCGCCGCCTGATCAAAGAGAAGGACAGACCATGCGCATCATCCTTTCGACCGCCCTGGCCCTGGCGCTCGCCACGGCGGGCGCCGCCCAGGCCCAGAACCAGCACATCGGCCCCCCGAACTCGCCGATCTCCCAGGCCGTCAAGGTCCCGGCCGGATCGGAGATGCTCTACGTGTCCGGCATCACGCCGCCGCAACTGCCGGCCGGCGCGCCAGGGGCGCCGGGGTTCGGGGACACCAAGACCCAGACGCTCGGCGTTCTGAAGCGCATCGAGGCCATCCTGAAGGCCCAGGGCTACGGCTTCGGGGACGTGGTGATGATGCGCGTCTCCCTGGTGGGCGACCCGGCCAAGGGCGGTAAGATGGACTTCGCGGGGATGATGGAAGCCTACAATCAGTTCTTCGGGACGGCGGACCAGCCGAACAAGCCCGCCCGGATCACTGTGCAGGTGGCCGCCCTTGCGGCGCCGGGCATGCTCTCCGAAATCGAAGTGCAGGCCGCCAAGCCGCCCGCCAAGTAGGCGGTGTGGCATCTGAACAACGCTCATTTTCGGTGTAAAATTTTTTGCTGCAGAGGGTTGCTTCCGGGGGCGGGGGGCCTATTTGAAGCGTGCCCTTCGGGGCGTTTCCTCCCTAATGACTTGGGCCGCGGTTCGCCGCGGCCCTTTTTTTCATCCGCCGCCGGCCAGATAGAGCTGCAGCGCCTGGGCCAGGAACGTCCCGCCGATGGCGGTGAAGATCCACCGCCGCCAGCGCCGGAAGTTCTCTTCGCTGACGTGGTCCAGCAGCCTGCCGCCGAGCGCCGCACCGGCCAGCGCGCCCAGCGCCACCGCGACGAGCAGCCAGGGCGGAACGGCGCCCTCCCCCGCCCGTTCCAGCAGCGCGCCGCCATAGAACAGGATCTTGGCCACATGGCCGAAGACCTGCAGCGAGGCTTTGGTGGCGATCACCTGCCGGGCCGGCATGGCGCTCCGCACCAGGAAGAGCTCGGTCAGCGGCCCTGACACGCCGGAGGTCAGGGCCAGGGCCGTCGTGGACATGCCGGCGATGAAGGCGTGCGCCGGCTTGGCGGCGTCGAAGGGCGACCAGCGCTCGGGAATCCAGACCAGGATCGGCAGCAGGCCCATCGCCAGGAACACCAGCGCCTTGGACGGGGTGAAGCTGACGAAGCTCATCAGCCCCATGGCCAGCACCGCGCCGATGGCGAACACACCGACCACCGGCCAGCGGATGTGGCGGAAGTGGATCGCCGCCCGGGCGCCGTTGGAGGCCAGCTGCGCCGCCCCGTGCAGCACCATGGCGCTGGCCACCGGCACGGTGAGCATTAGGAGGCCCATCAGCAGCGAGCCGCCGGCCATCCCGAACAGGCCCGAAATGGCCGCCGTGGCGACCACCGCGGCCAGCACCATTGCGACGGTGGCGGGGCTCAACGGGCGGCCATGAAGAGCTGCGCGGCCTGAACCAGGTAGAGCACCCCCACGCCGGTGACGATCCAGCGGGTCCAGCGCTTGAAATTAACGTCGGTCATCGCATCGAGGATTCGCCCGCCGACTGCGGTGCCGGCCATTGAGAGCGGCACGGCCAGGGCGAACAGCCAGACCGGCGGCATGTCCTCCGTGCGGCTGGCGATCAGCGGCGCGCCGTAGACGATGATCTTGGCCAGGTGGCTGAACACCTGGGTCGCGGCCTTGGTGGCGACGATGGCGTGCCGAGTGAGGTTAGTGCGCACGAAGAAGATGTCGAGCAGGGGTCCCGCCACGCCGGCGGTGAGGTTCAGGCCCGTCACCACCAGGCCCGAAGCCAGGGCGTGGGCGGGCTTGGCGGCGTCCAGCTTCAGCAGGCGCTCGGGCAGCCAGACCAGGCCCGACACCAAGCCCAGCAGCAGGAACAGCAGCGGCTTGGACGGGGCGAGCGCGATGGCCGCCGCCGCCGCGCCGGCGACGAGCGAGGCCAGGCCGTACCAGCCGACGATGTCCCAGCGCACATGCTTGCGGTGCAGCACCGCCCGCCAGCCGTTGGCCACCATCTGCAGCAGGCCATGAGTCACGAAGGCCGCCGAAACCGGCAGCACCAGCGCCAGAGCGCCCATCAGCACCAGCCCGCCGGCCATGCCGAACACGCCCGACAGCAGCGCCGTGGCGAAGGCGGCGGCGAGCACGAAGACGGCGGCGGCTGCGCCCAATGGCGGCTCCTTCTCGAAGGCTCCCCTCGTAGAGCGTGCTGCGCAAAACGTCCAACAGCCAAGCCTGTCGCGGCTTGGAAGAGGGCCGCCTCTATTGCCGAAAATTAATGCTCGGAAGCTGGGCCGATGGTCGCATGGTTATTCCAAGACGCCGCGCGCATCCCCACCGTCCGAGCCACAATGAATCAGCTGCCGCTCAGACGCTCTTGGGAGCTCGAGGACCCGCCGGAAGCCGGGTTCGCCGAACCTCCCCTAGAACCGCCTCCGCGGCGGCGACGCCGATGGGCGTGGATCCTGCTGGGCCTTGCCGCGCTTATCGGCGCCGGTTTCCTTTGGCTGTCCTGGAGCCTGCCGCTGGAGCGGGCGCTGGAGCCGCTGCCCAGCCCGGCGGTGATCCTGGTCAGCGCCGACGGCAAGCCGTTCGCAAGGCGCGGGGCCTACAAGGAAGCGCCGGTCGACGTGGAGGCGCTACCCGCCCACGTGCCGAACGCCTTCATCGCCATCGAGGACCGACGCTTCTACCGTCACTGGGGCATCGACCCCCGCGGGATCGCCCGGGCGGCGCGGGAGAACATGCGGGCCGGCGGGGTGCGCCAGGGCGGCAGCACCATCACCCAGCAGCTCGCCAAAACCACCTTCCTGACCGCCGACCGCAGCTTCAAGCGCAAGGTCCAGGAGGCCTTCATCGCGCTCTGGCTGGAGCTGCGGCTCTCCAAGAACGAGATCCTCGAACGCTACCTGTCAGGCGTCTATTTCGGCGACGGGGTCTATGGCCTTAGGGCCGCCGCCCGGCACTATTTCGACAAGCCGCCGGAGGCCCTCACCCTGGCCGAGGCCGCCCTGCTGGCCGCGACCGTCAAGGCGCCCTCCAGGCTGAACCCCGGGGACAATCCGAAGGGCGCGGGCGCGCGGGCCCGGCTGGTCGTCGACGCCATGGTCGAGACCGAGATGATCACGCCTGAGCAGGCCAAGGCCTGCTGCAAGGCGAAGGTGAAGCTCAACCGCGCCAACCTGCCTGTCGGCGGCTACTTCGCCGACTGGGTCTCGCCGCAGGTGAAGGACGCCTTCCCGGCCGCCTACGGCGAAGTGCGGGTCACCACCACGCTGAACTCGCGGCTGCAGGCGCGGGCTGAGCGGGTGGTCGCCCGCGCCCTGGCGGCCCAGGGCAAGCGGCGCAACGTCAACCAGGCCGCCCTGGTGGCGATGCGCAAGGACGGCTCGGTGGTCGCCATGGTCGGCGGCCGCAGCTATCGCGCCAGCCAATTCAACCGCGCCGTCCAGGCCCGCCGCCAGCCCGGCTCGGCCTTCAAGCTGTTCGTCTACATGGCCGCGATCCGCGACGGCGCGCGCCCGGACATGGTCGTCAGCAACGAGCCCCTGACGCTGGGCGACTGGTCGCCGAAGAACTTCGACGGCGGCTCGGGCGGCTATCTCACCCTGCAGGAGGCCTTCGCCAAGTCGAGCAATCTGGCGGCCGTGCGGGTGCAGGAGACCGCCGGCCGGCGCAACGTGATCAAGGCGGCCCGCGACTTGGGCGTCACCAGCCCGCTCACCGACGATCCCACCCTGGCGCTCGGCTCCTCGGAGATGACCCTGCTGGAGCTCACCGGCGCCTACGCCGCCATCGCCGGCGGCGAGACGGTGCGCCCGTATGGCCTGCAGGGCGTCGAGGTGCCGGGCGGCCGCCCCATCCCTGGCCGGGTGCAGGAGCAGATGACCGAGCTGCTTTACGAGGCCGTCGAGCACGGCACCGGCCGCGCCGCCCGCCTGCCCGGTCCCGTCTACGGCAAGACCGGCACCACCCAGGACCACCGCGACGCGATCTTCGTCGGCTTCAACGAGGACCTGGTGGTCGGCGTCTGGGTCGGCAACGACGACCAGTCGCCGATGAAGGGCGTCACCGGCGGCGGCCTGCCGGCCGAGATCTGGCGCGACTTCGTCGGCAACGGCGCGCGCCGCGCCGACCCGCCCCCGGCCCCGCCCGCCCCGCCGGAAGAGGACCTCGACATGCCCGGCTGGCTGCGGCGAATGTTGGGGCGCTGGGGGTAGCCCCCTCACGTCATCCCGCACGGCCGCAAGGCCGATCCGGGACCCAGCGCTACGGTTCGGCCTCGGATCCCGGCTCTCCGCTTCGCTGCGGCAGGGTTGACGGGATGGCTCAGGCCGCCCGGCGCTTGGGTCGGGTGAGGTCCAGCAGCAGCTTGCGGGTCTGCTCCACGCGCTCGGGCGCCGCCTCGGTGGGCCGGGCGAGGACTAGGCGGCCGTCGCGCCAGGCGAGGTCGGGAGCGGAGGCGGCGGACTCGCCGAAGCGTCCGTCGCGGAAGGTCAGCGCGATGGCCTTCGGGCCGGCGTCGATGCGGGTGACGCCGGCGGCGCGGGCGAGGACGCGCAGCTCGGCCTGGTCGACGAGCATGCCGACCTCCTCCGGCGGGGCACCGAAGCGGTCTTCGATCTCCTCGCGGAAGGCTTCGACCTCAGCCGCCTCGGTGAAGCGGGCGAGGCGGCCGTAGAGGTTGAGGCGGGTGGTGGGGTCGGGGACGTAGGCCTCCGGGATGGCGCCGGAGAGGCCAAGGTTCAACTCGGGCGTCCATTCGGCGCCCTGCTCCTCGCCCTTGGCGACCCGGACCGCGCGGGCCAGCAGGCGCTGGTAGAGCTCGGTGCCGATCAGCTTGACGTGGCCGGTCTGGGCCTCGCCGACGATGTCGCCGCCGCCGCGGATGTCGAGATCCCGCGCGCTGATCGCCAGGCCCGAGCCCAGCCGGTCGAAGGCCACCAGTGTGGAGAGCCGCGCCCGTGTCGACTCCGGCATCTCGGTGTTCGCCTCGGTGAGCAGATAGGCCACCCCCTGCGTGCGGCCGCGGCCGACTCGGCCCCGCAGCTGATGCAGTTGGGCGAGGCCGAACATGTCGGCCCGGTGGACCAGCATGGTGTTGGCCCGAGGCACATCGAGGCCGCTTTCGATGATGTTGGTGGCCAGCAGCACGTCGCCCTCACCCTCGGCGAAGCCGACCATCACTTCGTCCACCTCCTCGGCCGGCAGCTCGCCATGGGCGACGCGGACGGTCAGCTCCGGCGCGATCTGCGCGAGTTGGGCGCGCAACGGCTCGATGTCCTCGATCCTGGGCACGACGAGGAAGCTCTGCCCGCGGCGCCGCTTCTCGCGCATCAGGGCGGTGCGGACAGTGGCGGGGTCGAACGGCGAGAGGAAGGTGCGGATCGGCCGGCGGCGGGCTGGCGGCGTGGCGATGACGCTGACGTCCTCCACCCCGACCATGGCCGCCTGCAGTGTGCGCGGGATCGGCGTGGCGGTCATCGTCAGCACGTGCAGGTCGGGCGCGAGCTCGCGCAGCTGCGCCTTCATCTTGGCGCCGAACCGCTGCTCCTCGTCGATGATGACCAGGCCGAGCTCGGCGAAGGCGACGTCCTTTGAGACAAGGGCGTGGGTTCCGATGACGATGCGCACGGAGCCCTCCGCCAGGCCCTGCTTCACCTCCCGCGCCTCGGCGGTGTCGACCAGGCGCGAGAGCTGGCGGACCTCCACGCCCAGCCCGGCGAAACGGCGGCGGAAGGTCTCGAAGTGCTGGCGGGCAAGCACCGTGGTCGGGGCGGCGACAGCGACCTGCTTGCCGCACAGCGCCGCCGCGGCGGCGGCCCGGATCGCGACCTCGGTCTTGCCAAAACCCACGTCGCCGCAGACCAGCCGGTTCATCGGCCGGCCGGAGGCGAGGTCCTCCAGCACCGCCTCGATGGCGGCGGACTGGTCAGGTGTCTCAGGATAGGGAAAGCGGGCCGCCAAGCGGGCGTAGGGGCCCGGGGGCGGGACGAGCTTCGGGGCGGTCTGTTCGGCGCGCGCGCGGGCCAGGGCGACCAGCTCCACCGCCGTGCGGTCGATCTCGGCGCTGATCTCCACGCGGCGCCTGGCCCAGGCGTCGGTGTGCAGGCGGTCGAGGCTGACGGCGCTCTCCTCGGCGCCGTAGCGCCAGATGCGGCCGAACTCCTCCACAGGCGCGAGCAGCATCGCCCCGCCGTGATACTCGATCCGCACGGCGTCCCGGAGCGCCCCCTCCACCGCTACCGGACCGATCGCCCGCAGCACGCCCAGACCGTGATCTTCGTGGATGACCACGTCTCCCACCCGCAGCTCCGGCTCGGGCAGTAGGCCGGCGGCGCCGGTCCGCTTGGCGACCCGGCCGCCGAGCACGTCGGGCGCCGCGATCACCGTCAGCTTGGCCTGCGGATCGGTGAAGCCGGCGTCGAGGTCGAACGGCGCCATCAGCAGCGCGCCCGCCTGCGCCGCGCGAAGCCCCGCCCAGTCGGTAGACGCGTCCGGCGCCCGGTCGAGGCCGCGCTTGGCCGCCCTGGCGAGGGAGCGCAGCTCGTGCGGCAGCCCGGTCAGCAGGACCCGCTCGCCGGCTTCGAGGCGGGCCTGGACGTAGTCGGCGAAGGCGCGGCCCGGGTTGCGCTCCAGGGCGAAGATCGGGATCGGCGCGACCGCGTCGAGCTCGAGATCGAGCCGATCGCGGCGGGCCGCCTCGGCCTCGAAGGCCTTGGGATCGAGATAGAGGCCGGCTGCCGGCAGCTCCTCCTCGCCAAACAGGCGCCGCGCCTCGCGCGCGTCTTCCAGCTGTTCGCAGAGGCCCGCCGTCCGGGACGGCGCCGAGGGATCGGCGGCGAGGCGCGCCTTCGGCAGCAGGCTGAGGACGCTTACGAGCTTGGGATAGTGGTCCGCCAGGCGGTGCTCCAAGCCCCCCGTCCGCTCCACCGGCTCGCCGTCCTTGGCGATGACGAGCTCGGAGGCGGGGCCGATCAAGGCCGACTCCAGATCCTCGTCTTCCGTCCGCTGCGAGAGGGGATCGTAGGCGCGGATGTCGAGGACTTCGCCGCCCTGGGAAAGTCGAAGGCGCAGCGGCGCCTCGGCGGCGGCCGGGAAGATGTCGACCACTTCCCCCAGCAGGGCGATCTCTCCGGGCTCGTCGATCCGATCGTCGGCGAGGTAGCCGGCGGTCTGGGCGAAGGCCTCCAAGCCCTCGCGGGTCAGCCTATCGCCCTTGCGGATTTCCAGCCAGCCGGGCTCCAGGGCGTTGGGCGGCGGAACCCGCTGCAGCAGCGCCTCAACGGCGGCGACCAGCACCCGAGGCCGCTCGGCGGGCCTGCCCAGACACCGCAGCACCGCGCACCTTCGGCCCATCACCTCCCGCGACGGCGAGGCCCGGTCGAAGGGCAGGCAATCCCACGGCGAGAGCATCAGCACCTCTACGTCGGGCGCGAACTGGCGCAGCGCACGGCCGATCTCGTCGGCCCGCCGCTCGCTGGAGGCCACGTAGACGAGGCCGGAGGGGCCGGCCCCGCGGGCGGGCTCCACGAGCGCGGCCGCGACCGCGCTCGGCGGCGGCTGCCGGCTGGTGTTGCGCGAGGGCGCGGAGAGGGCTCCGGGCACGAGCGGCGGCTCGGCCGCATCCGCCGGCTTCGATCGTTTCGAAGATGTCTTGGTCACGCGGCGCGGCCCCCCATCGCCGAAGCGAACACGAAGGGTGGGCCAGGGTTCCTGCGGCGACGCTACTCGTCGAGGTAGGTCCAGGTGTCGGCGCCGTCCAGGCGGCGCACCTTGACGGCGGCGACGACCTGCGGGTTAAACATCCGGGCGTTGACCCCCATGCGCTCGCCGCCGCCGGGCTCGAGGCTGCGCCAGTGGGTGGTGCAGCCGCAGGCCTCGCAATGATGCAGCGCCAGCGTGCGGTCGCCCTGGACGTAGGGAACCGTGGCCCCCTCCCCCTCGATCCGCACCTGCAGCGGATGGGGGTAGAACCACAGCCCGCCGAGCCGGCGGCAGATCGAGCAGTTGCAGTCGGTGACCGCGGTCGGGGCCTCATCCACCTCGATCCGCACAGCGCCGCAGTGGCAGCTCCCTTCAATCACCGCCGCCTCCTTCATTACCGATGTTCATGTTGCGCGACGCTGCGGAAGCGCGCCACCCTCCTCTGAATGTTCGGCCCGTCAGTGGCCGGGGCGGAGGAAACAGGATGAAGAGCCTTCTCATCGGGCTCGCGACGGGCCTGCTGGCGACCAACGCGCTGGCCGGGACGCTGAAGGTGGCGCCCGGGCCGGACGCCCAGGAGCGGCTGCAGACGGCGCTGCTCGACGCCAAGCCGGGCGATGCGGTCGAACTCGGGGCCGGCCGGTTTGAGCTGGTCGACGGCCTGTCGCTCGACATTGACGACGTGACGGTGCGCGGCGCTGGGCCCGGCGCGACCATCCTGTCGTTCAAGAGCCAGAAGGGGGCCGGCGAGGGGCTGCTGGTCACCTCCGACAAGGTCGTCCTGCGCGACTTCGCCATCGAAGACAGCCGCGGCGACGGGATCAAGGCCAAGGGCTCGGACCAGATCAGCTTCGTGAACCTGCGCGTCGAGTGGACCGGCGGGCCGAAGGAGAGCAACGGCGCCTACGGCGTCTATCCGGTGAGCTCCAGCAACGTGCTGATCGACAAGGTGACGGTGCGCGGGGCCTCGGACGCCGGCATCTACGTCGGCCAGTCGAAGAACATCGTGGTGCGCAATTCAACGGCCGAGTTCAACGTCGCCGGCATCGAGATCGAGAACTCGATGAACGCCGACGTCTACGACAACGTCGCGACCCGCAACGCCGGCGGCGTCCTGGTGTTCGACCTGCCCGGCCTGCCGGTGATGGGCGGCCACTCGGTGCGGGTGTTCCGCAACCGGATCGTCCAGAACGACACGCCGAACTTCGCGCCCAAGGGCAACATCGTCGCTTCGGTGCCCACCGGCACGGGCGTGATGATCATGGCCAACCGCAACGTGCACATCTTCGGGAACGAGATCGACGGCAACGGCTCGGCCGCGGTGCTGCTGATGAGCTACACACGGCCCTACGACGATGCGACCTACAACCCCCTGCCGCGGGACGTGGTGGTGCGGAACAACAGGATCGGCCGCAACGGCTGGAGCCCCGGCTTTCCGGGCGGCGACGTGCTGCTGAAAGCCATTGGCGGCGAGGCGCTGCCGCCGGTGATCTGGGACGGGGTGACCAACTTCACGCCCAAGGGCATGAGCGCGCCACAGGTGGCGCGAGTGCGCGCCCTCGACGGGCCGGTGCTGAGCCTCAATCTGCCCGCGCCCGGCGCGCTGATGAAGGCTGATCCGAAGGTGACGCCGACCCTGGACCACGGCGCCATCGAGGAACCGAAGCCGGTGGCGCTGCCCAGCGTCCAGGCGGCGCTCGTATCGTGAGGCGCGCGCTCGCCGGCCTGGCCGCCGCCGCGGCGGTCCTGGCGGGCGGGACGGCCGCGGCGCCCGCGCGCGTGGCGCAGGAGGCGCTGCTGGCGGAGGCGCCGGCGCCGACCATCGGGGCCTATCGGCTGTTCGACGCGGCGGGCCGGCCGGCGGCCGAGTTGGTCCCCTTCGCGCCCGCCACGCCGCTGTTCAGCGACTACGCCGAAAAGCAGCGGTGGCTCTACCTGCCGGCGGGAACCAGGGTCCGCTACACGTCCGAGGGGCCGCTGGACTTTCCCGTCGGCGCGACCCTGGTGAAGACCTTCGCCTACCCCGCCGACCTGCGCCGCCCGAACGAGGCGGTGCGGCGGCTGGAGACCCGGCTGCTGATCCGCAAGCCGTCCGGCTGGGTGGCGCTGGCCTACGTCTGGAACGCGGCCGGGACAGAGGCCGTGCTGAAGCGAGCCGGCACGCGGATCGACGTGGCGTTCACCGACGCCAAGGGCCAAGCCCGGCGGATCGACTACGCCGTGCCCAACGCCAACCAGTGCAAGGAATGCCACGCCCGCGACGAGGCGCTCGCGCCCATCGGCCCCAGCGCGCGCAACCTGAACGCCGACTTCGCCTACCCCGATGGGCGCGAGAACCAGCTGAAGCGCCTCGCCCGCTACGGCCTGCTGGAGGGCGCGCCGGAGCCGGCGAAGGCGCCGCGGACGCCGGTGTGGGACGATCCGGCCGAGCCGCTGGACCAGCGGGCGCGGGCCTACCTCGACGCCAACTGCGGCCACTGCCACAGCCCGACCGGCATCGCCGACAACAGCGGCCTCAACCTCAACCTCGAGGAGACCCGGCCCTACGCCCTGGGCGTCGGCAAGGCGCCCGTGGCGGCCGGACGCGGCTCGGGCGGGCTGGAGGTGGCCATCGCGCCCGGCCGTCCCGAGGCCTCGATCCTGGTCCACCGCATGGCCTCCACCGAGCCCGGCGTGATGATGCCCGAGCTCAGCCGCAGCCTGGTCCACGACGAAGGCCTGGCCCTCGTCCGCGCGTGGATCGCGGCGATGCCGAAGCCTTAGATCCGGCCGCTGGTCACCGGGGCGCCGACCGCCGGCGGCTCGCCGGACTCGGAGGCGGCTTCCACCCGAGCCATCGCCTCGCGGGCGGTCTTCAGGTTGCGCTCGTGGGTCTTCTGGTCGATCCGGAAGAAGCCCCAGGTGGCGATCGACAGGGTGGAGATGGCGATGGTGACCGGCAGGTAGATCATCACCAACTCGCGGGCCATTTGGTCGGTGACGGCGCCGGGGGCGGGACGGTCCGGGAAGTTCACCAGCGCCAGGATCAGGCCCGGCAGCATGGCCGACATGGCCGTGGTGACCTGCTGCAGGAAGCTGTCGGCGCTCATCAGCAGGCCCTCGGACCTTCGGCCGGTCTTGGCGAGGGCGTCGTCGGTCACGTCGGCGATCATCGAGGTCACCACCACGTAGCCGCCGGCCGTCAGGGTGTCGCCGAAGAAGCGGAAGCCGATCAGCAGCGGCAGCAGCTCGGCCGAGCCCTTCTCCGGGAAGAAGCCGGCCAGGGCCAGGGCGTAGGGCGCAGAGTTCAAGGTAACCGCGGCGAAGAACAGGCCCATGCAGGTCCGCTTCTTGCCGAACCGGCGCGAAAGCGGCGGCGCAACGAAGGCCGCCAGGATGGCGCCGACCAGGCGGGCCATCTCCAGCACGCCCACCTGCTGGGCCGGCAGGCCCCAGAAGTAGGTGGCCAGATAGAGGCCGAGGCCGGAATAGACGCCCGCCGCCATCCCCGAGATCATCGCGGCGACGACGACCACGCCGACGTTCCAGTTCTTCAACGTCGCGGCCACGTCGCCGAGCGTGCGCTTCAGGCTGGCGCGCCGCACGGGCGGCTGGTGCAGACGGGCGATGCGGTGGTGGGTGCCGACCGTGCAGATCAACATCGCCACCAGCATCATCACTCCGACCGCGAGGGTCAGCGGGCCCCAGGCCTCCGGGTTGAGCTGGCCGTGCGGGTACAGGGGCGTCGGCCGGAAGAACCAGAAGTAGCCGAGGCTGGTGGCCACCGCGCCGCCGCCGATCAAGAGCGCGTAGCGCACGCCCATCATCACCGTGCGGTCGTGGTAGTCGGGCGCAAGCTCAGGCCCGAGCGCCGCGGCCGGCACCTCGAACAGGCTGACCGAGAAGCGGGTGAGCAGCAGGAAGGTCAGCAGCCAGGCGAAGGTCTGCCAGTGGGTCAGGGCCTCCGGCGGGCGGAACAGCAGCACGAAGAAGACGAAGAAGGGGACGATGGCGAGGTACATCAGCATGTGCCGGCGCCCCAGACGGGTGCGCAGGTTGTCCGACACGTGGCCGATCATCGGATCCCAGAAGGCGTCGATCAGCAGCGAGACCGACAGAGCCAGGCTGACCATCGCCGCCGGCAGCCCGACGATCTGGTTGTAGTAGAACAGCAGCAGCCCCATCACGAAGATGCGGGCCCCGTACTCGATGGCGCCGGCTCCGTAGAGAAACTTGACCTTCAGGCTCAGCTTCTCGACCGCCGGCCCGCTCGCCGCCTCGTCCGCCACACTCGGCTCCTTCTGCGTATCCCCATGTGAGCCCGTGACCGGCTCTTGCCGCGACCCTAAGGGGAGGATCGTGCGGGACGCAACAGATATCGAAGGTTCGGTATGGCCGCCTCAGCCGAAGACGGGGCCCGGAACGCCGAGCAGGCGAGCTCGGTCCCCGCCAAGCCTCTACAACCCCGCCGCCGCCTGCTAGTCGGCAGGTGTGAGGGGTCCACTCAAGATTGCGGTGGCGGGGTGCGGGCCCGCCGGGATGGCCGCGGGGCTGCTGCTGCACCGGCAGGGCCACGAGGTCGTCATACTCGAGCGGTTTGAGGCGCCGCGGGCGATCGGGTCGGGGCTGATGATCCAGCCGACCGGGCTGGCGGTCCTGGAGGCGCTCGGCCTGGCGCCGGCGCTGGCGAGCCTGGCGGCGCCGGTGCGGCGGCTGTTCGGCCGGGCGGCGCCGTCGAACCGGGTGGTGCTGGACGTCCGCTATGCGGCGCTGGGCGGTGGCGCGGTCGGATTGGGCGTGCACCGTGCTGCGCTCTTCGCGGTGCTGCACGATGCGGTGCTCCAGGCCGGCGTGACGGTCGAGACCGGGCGGACCATCGCGGGAAGC
>JAESGR010000579.1_pt1 | contig 21225 bp, 25 predicted proteins | sample 9269771 | NCBI WGS metagenome assembly JAESGR01 (sample SAMN15739572, study PRJNA653492) | algae metagenome | isolation source: Chroococcus sp. CMT-3BRIN-NPC107 and co-occurring heterotrophs from well... | place: USA: Clark Mountains Wilderness, California | collected 2010-04-18 | reverse complement strand
GTTTTTATTGCAAATCAAAATAGTTATATTTGTTAAATTTTCTTTTAAAATGACCTCAAACCTTTACTCGACAAGAGTTTCAAATTTGTTATTTTTATTGCCTCAAAATCCAATCACCGCTACAGCAGATTGTCTTTGCTCTGGCGTTACTTCCAAGTAGCGCTGCAACGTCCCTAAATCGTTATGTCCTGATATCTCTTGAATGTGACGTAAAGGAATGCCAGCGCTGGACATCTGGGTAAGGGCAGTTCGCCTAAAGCTGTGGGTACTTACTCCGAATAACCCAACGCGATCGCAGGCAGCCTTAAGAATCTTGTCAGCCATGAACCGAGTCAAGGTAAGACTTCGCCCCCCGCATACCAGGAAACAACGCCCCTGGTGACGTTGGGTACTCTGCCAACAATTGGGCTAGTCCTGGTTGGATATCCACGACACGGGTTTTGAGCTTGCCTTTGGTGGTAGACTTTCTAAAAGTCAAAGTTCCACCCTTGATATCAGTAGTCTGGAGTGCTAGGGCTTCAGAGACACGACAGCCAGTAAATAAGCAGATGCCAAACAAAGCGCGATCGCGTGACGAAACAAACCCCTTGACAAACAGTAACTTCAATTCTTCTGGGGTTAATATTTTCCGTTGCCCGTTTCCTGCTACTTTCATTAGATAAATTTGTCTGATTTTACTAGATTACACGAAATCTACAATTTGTAACATTAGGGCAAGTACATTGCGCTGCTATCGTCGGGTCTGGCGTGGAGGTAGCGACTGGTAGTAGTGATATCGCTATGTCCCAATGTCGCCTGTACTAGATGAATTGGCGCGCCATGCTCCAGTGAGTGGGAGGCGTGGGAGTGACGCAGCCAGTGAGGTGAAACGCAAGCCTCAATACCAGCGCGTTTCGCCGCTGCCGCCACAATTCGATATACCTGGGTGCGGTCTAGGTGTCGCCCTTGATCGTCCCCTTCCCTAGAGCAGAACACGGCATGGTCAGAAGTCGCACTACCACGCAGGTGCATAATTTCATTCCAGACATGATTTGGCAGCCGCACTGTCCTGGTTTTACTGCCTTTGCCCAACACCGTCACCTGTCCTGACTCACCGCGCGGTTTCAAATCTTTCCACTTTAGTTGACACAGTTCGCTCACTCGCAAGCCACTGGAGTAGAGCAGGAGTAGTATGACACGGTTGCGATCGCTGCTCTCCGCAGCAATCATTGACTGAACTTCTGCTTGTGAAAGTATCCGTTCGTGCAGGCAGTCCTTGGCTTTGGGCGATCGCATTTGTAAACCCACATTCTCTGACAACACCCCGATTTTATGCCCGAACGAGAGCAAGCTTTTAATGGTGGCGATCGCAGTCCGCTGGCTGCTGGGGGATAGATTCACCATCGTCTGCTGCCAGCCTTGGATATCTGCCAGAGTTACCAAGTGCAGGGGCTTATTGACAAAATCCAAGAAACGCCTAGACGTAAGACGGTAACGCTCAGTAGTCTGTGGTGACAAACCGTGCAACCACATTTCTACCAGCCGCTCGGTGATATCGCGCGGCAATACCTCTTGTTTTACGCTTGACTTAGTGTCAACTTTTGCCATGCCTTAATTATCCGGCATGATGGGTACAACAATTCAGTTAGTATTGTTGTACTGACACAAAACTAAAAACCTTGGCTAAAACCGTGGGGAAAGCATAAAACCTCATGTACGAGTGCTAGACTGCTCGGAGCAGTTGAATAATAGTTAGATCCCACCCAGGTTTTAAACAAGTGAGTATTGACGACGTTGTAAAGTTACTTGATGCAATTACAAAGTTGCTGAATGTGCTTGTTTTGCCAGGCATACTTTTGTTAATTTTGCTCCGGTTTGGTATAAATTTGGCTGAGTTCTTCTCAAGTTAGGGAGAGTTTTCTCTTAAAGGAGCCGGATTCGAGGTCTCGGCAAAATTAATCTTATAGAATTATTACAAAAAATCAACATCTTGCGTAAAAGGAAAGGGGGTAACTGAGTTCATAATGAGTGGCTCAGAAGCTTCTTTACTAAGTAATCAATAGATATTCACAGATATCTAAGCATTATCCATTTACTAAACTTGATATGAGAAAAACTATGAAGATATTCAATTTACTCTATTCTACTCTTATCGGTGTAGGATTTTGTGCCGCTGTTAGCTCATCCGCTCAAGCAAGTGATGTGTTGTACTACGGAGGCTTATGTACGCCGGTGCTATCTGACATCAACAAGATTAATCGCAGTCCTTTGTACGGTGTTTACAATGTATCGAGCAGCGTGGCGCAAGTTCAGTGTCCGTTTAGCACTAGTTTTAGTGCTTTTAACGTAAACGATGTTTGGGTGACAGTTTATGACAGGAACCCCACTACAAACGTGAACTGCTCGCTTTATGGTGTTGGACCGAATGGCATCCTCCAATGGCAAACTTCTAGGTCTTCGAGTGGATCAGAAGCAGGGGCTCAGTCTATTCAACTCACTCCACCTTCCGGAGGGAAACTGATTGGCACAATGAATATGGCTTGTTCGATTCCGAGTAACAACAGCGCTGGTCTCTCTTTCGTTAATACGTACCGTTTGATAGCAACGCCATAATCAGAGAGAAAGCTGGCAAAGCTGTCATATGACACTGAGAATAGTTGTAATAGACCTCCTGCATGAATAAAGGAGGTCTACTGTACAAATCTCGCCCCAGGTCGTAAGAAAGCGAAAATTGTTAGGGATGCGATCGCTCACTATCTAAACCAGAATGACCCCAGTAGCATAAAGGGTGTGATCGCCGATCTTCAAGAGCGAGTAATTAATCTTGAGCGGAAGTTGGGTCGATTGGCTGGTTAGTACGGCTGTACTTCACTGGACTTTTACTGTGGGGTATTCGCTCCTACCCCGAAGCGCAACCAACGTAGTGAATTATTGCTTGGATTCGCAAGGCGGCGGCTGTTAAAGTCTGCCACTAACCCTATACGACTCAACTCCTGTGGTATTAAGTCAGCAGCAAGCGCATTCTTCAAACAGCGTCGAAAAGTTACGTCACTCTTATCAAAACCTCGCGCTACTGCAACTTGGTAAGCCTCCCCCACAGTCAACCACTCGCTAGGGCTGCTTTGTTGTGCCTGTACCTTTGCTTCTGGGGAAAAACTTTCTTTTATTTCTAATTGCTTGAAGAGTGAGTCTCGCTCCTGCTTAAGAGATTTAGCCTGCTCCCTCAAGCGTTGCACTCCCCCAAAATTGTCTCCATCTCTTTTTGTATACAAGATTGTATACGGCTGTCTACAATCTCATAAATAGTTGTTTCTATTCGAGCATCAACAACGGATTGAACGCGCTCAGAGAAGGTGTCTACAGTTGTAAACAAATCTGTAGACGCACCGATAATCTCACGTAGCAACCTTTGAGCGATCGCATTTGTACTTTCATCTGGAGTAAGCGATCGCTGCCTTAAAAGCTCTATTTCTTGGTCTGTGAAGCGGAAGGAAATAACCTGGCTAGCCATCTTCTAAGTTCTCTATTTACTGAGGTCTACAGTTAGTATACGTTTTGTAGACAACTGTCTACAAATTTAGCAATGTTGTATACAGCGCGGCGATAAGTCTTACACAGGCTAACATTAAGCTGTATACAAATTGTAAACATTTCTTGACCACTAATTGCTACCATTCAATAAGTTGCAATCGCACCTTGGCTCGTCCTAAATTTAAAACTTTCAACTTTACCAGAGGACAGAATGATGGAAGCAAAATCAGAAATCACGCTTAAATTCAACGAACTGCCCCCAGCTACGCCAGCACCTAACAAGAAAGTCCAACTTTTACTAACCGACTAAAATGGAGTTACCTTCACCGCTCTGATCAATGCTAAAAGCTGGCGTAAGGCTGAAGCTGATGCCACAGCTTTTAGTGATTGGGGCGGGTCTGTAAGTGGCAAGCTACGGCAGCGTACAGAAAAGGGCTTTGAAGTAGTTGACGCTGGCATCAAGGTTTTTGAGAAGAAAGCTAAAGAACCAAAAGAGGAAGTCACCGCAGTTAATTCTGAAGCTATGCCCGTTTGATAAACAGCGATCGCACTGTGCAAGTGCCTGGCAGCGCAAAAAAGAAAACCCCTAAACTTTTACAGCTTGAGGGCAATTCTCCATCGAAAGGTTTTCGTCTCTACCGCAATAATGGTGACTTGCATGATTTATACTTCTCAGACATCCTCTCAGAGACATAGGATTGATGCACATCAAGCAGTTGGGCTACGAAGTGGCACTAAATTACTCGTAACTCGGCTTAAATCAGTTTACTCATGCACTCCCTGCGGTTTAAAACGATTCCCTTTATCCCTAAAACCTAAGTACAGGACAAAAACTTGCAAATGAAGAGAGAAAAAGGGTTTCATGAGAATTACCACATTCAGAACATAAAACCCTATGAATCAGGTTACTCTACGCGCGAGATGCCTTGCGTCCTCATTTAGCTTGGCATGGTGCGCGACTGAGCTTTGTAGCAGCATTTCTCATAGCACTGTTACGAGTCAAAACTATTAATTTTAGTGAATTAGCAACTGGGTTCAGTGGTCAGGCTCAAACCGATTCTCATTACAAACGACTCCAACGATTTTTCCGCCATTATGAAATGGACTATGCTGAAATTGCTACTGCTGTTGTTACCCTAATGGCAATTCCTGAACCCTGGGTCCTGTCCATCGACCGCACCGAGTGGCAGTTTGGAGAGTGTGTCTTCAATATTCTGATGCTGGGAGTTGTGCATGAGGGAGTTGCATTTCCTGTGGTGTGGTGTTTACTTGACAAACGGGGTAATTCTAACAGCAATGAGCGGATGAAGCTGTTTGACCAATTTCTAGAGCGTTTCGGTGAGCGTGAAATTGCTTGCCTCACAGCAGATCGAGAATTTGTTGGCAAAGATTGGTTTGGCTACCTACTTAGCGACCCACTTACCCCGTTTCGCATTCGCATTCGTGAAAACCATAAACTTAGGCATGGCTGTCAGAGTCTCAAAGTTAATGTCCTATTTCAGGATTTACAAGTAGGGCAGCACAAAGTTCTACGCCATAAAAGACAACTCTGGGGACATTGGGTCTACATTGCAGCGTTGCGATTAGAGGATGGTTCCTTACTGGTAGTTGCTACTCAAACTGCGCCCAAATCAGCCATCTCTGACTACGCCCAACGATGGGCAATTGAAACACTTTTCGGTATCTTCAAAACTCGTGGGTTTTGTTTGGAATCTACCCATCTCACCAACTCTGAGCGCTTGAGTAAGCTTCTGGCACTGCTCTCATTAGCCTTATGTTGGGTCATCCTGACTGGTGAATGGTTACACCAACTGAAACCACTCGTTATTAAAAAGCATGGACGCAGAGTCAAGAGCATTTTTCGCTATGGTTTTGATCACCTACGAAACATTGTTCTCAATCTGGAGCAAAAAACAGATGATTTTTTGAATATTCTACAATTTTTGTCCTGTACTTAGCCCTAAAACAATTGCTTAATCTGCAACGCTCAATTTTGCGCCAAACCTTCTGTTCAGCCTACTTTAAATATGAACTAAGTCGCCAAATTTGTATGAAGGAATCATGGATCTCGCAGCGCAGCACACTTAAATTGCCTGGCTTAACTATTGAGCGCCATCTCTCAAAACCCAACGAGCTTGACTTTTCCGGATACCATCATCATTTGCTTTGTCTGCTCTTAAGTGATGGCAATCAACAAAAAATCACTCGGATTGGCGAACAAGAATCTGAACAAGCTCAAGCTCAAGGAGATTTCTGGATTTGTCCTGCCAAAATGACAGGACTATGGGCATGGAACAGCACGGATCAATCGCTAATGTTTGCGATTGATCCACTCGTTTTGGAGCAAACTGCGGCAGAAGTGGGTGGGTTAGACCCAAGTCGGATTGAATTGCTCAGTATCATCAATGCTCATGATCCACAGATTGAGGCAATCGCGCGTTTGTTCCAAGCGGAGCTTAACACGAGCAGTATAGGTGAACAACTCTATGCCGAATCGCTGACGCAGGTCTTGTTCATTCACCTACTACGGCAGTACTGTACATTCCAGCCCAAAATACCGCAGAACACGGGAGGGCTGCCGACTCCCCAACTCCGTTCAGTGTTGGATTACATCCATAGCTCTTTCGAGCAATCGCTCCAGTTAGCTAAACTAGCTGAAATCGCGGGCATAAGTCAGTATCATTTTTGCCGGTTATTTAAGCAATCAATGGGGATCACGCCTTATCAATATGTTCTGCAACAACGGATGGAGAAAGCAAAAGAACTTTTGCACCAGAGAAAATACACAATCGCGGAAGTTTCTTTGCTGGTGGGCTGCACGGATCAGAGCCGCTTTACTAGACACTTTAAGAAGCATTTCGGATTGCCACCAAAGATATTGTTAGGCAAGAAGTTTTCTTAACCTACTAGGGTTGCGGTTCATTTAGCAAATTAGAATGCCGCTATTTAGATGCGATCGCAAGAATCACCTAAAGCAACCCGCAATCTCCGCAAGAAACGTCTATCTTTCAGCTAATCACACCGTGTATTCTAATCTCAATAAGCTCCGAGCTTTAGCTAGATTTCACCTCGCCTTTAAGCAATAATTAGTTCAAGAAACAAGATGCATCGAGAAAAATTGGCTAAATGGCTACTTGTCGCAGCTGCACTCTCAACCTTAACGATTCCGATTGGAGTGGATGCCCTCTTGTTGGCAAACGGTCACATGAACAACCCTGCTTGGTTACCACACGCGAAGCTTCACTGTGCCATGTCATTTTTTGCGGCGGCTTCACTTGGAAGTGCAGCCTTAGCCATTTTGAAAGTGCGCCCGACAAGCGATCGCTTTTCGATGGGTCTGGCAGCATTTCTTGGTTCTGCATTCTGGATTGGGCTGATTTTGGCAGGATTGTGGCCGGGAACATCCTATGGGTTTCTCAACGATCCTGTTTTGGGTAACATTCGTGAGCCTGAATTCGCTGGTATCTCTATTTATCCTAATGTTGTGGCAGCTGTAATTACGATTGCAATCGCAACTGTGGGCTATTGGTTGACTGGACAGGTAAAATCAATTGAGAGATCACCGTAAGGAGTTGCGATCAAAGAGAATCTAGATGGAAGTGGGAATTATTGGTTTAGGGGTTTGAGGAGTAGCGAACAAGGGAACAACGCTAAGCCTGAAACCTCATTAATTTTGTTAACTTAGCTTGGCTAAAAGTCCTTAGCGTAGTTTTTTTCTCCAGTAGAGGTAAAACTAGCGTGCGTGTCATGAGGGGTAAGATAGTACAATTCTACCTAAAAACGAGGTTTGTAGTATGCCGATAACAAGACTAAAACTTTTATTCGTTTTCGTTACAGCGTTGTCTAACCTGAAGCAAACAAGGCTTGGATGATTTATCTAAAACTGATGAGTAAAAATTTTATACAGCAATGCTTTCAGCCTATCTTGCTCCTGACATCAGCTACGCTATATCTACCCCTAGTTGCATAGAAAAACTCTTTTTCCAGCAACTTTCCCAACCTTAAGAAAATTTTGCAACACCACTACTTTTAATGTGATGGAAGCGTAATAAAAAAGTTGCTATGCTAGATGTGATTCAAGAAAGTCAGCTTATTGAGAATAGGCTACGGTCAATCAACTACCTCAATCCACGCTGTTCGCAATAAGTAATCGCTCTCGAAGGAAAACAACCGCAGCAACTTTTTTATTACGCTTCCTCGCCCTTACTACTCGTTCAACGTGCCAAAACAGCCCTATAACGTACTTTACCGCTACGGACCCGCTCAACAGCTTGGTTCACATCCTTCATATCAAACTGCTCGCACATCGGCGCAACCCCATGACTGGCACAAAAATCCAACATTGCCGCCGTATCACTAGGCGCACCCGCACGACCACCACTGAGCGATCGCTGGTCATGAATAATCGGAAACGGAGTTAACTTTAACTCGCTTTCAGGTATACCCACAATACACAACCTTCCTTCAGGGGCAAGTGCCGCGATGTACTGATCCCACTCTACATCTGCCGAGACGGTTGAGATAATAAAGTCAAACCGATTTGCGGCTTTGGCAAGTTCGTCTGTGCCGCGCGTGGCAATGAAATCGGTTGCACCTAGCCCTCGTGCTTCTTCTTCCTTGTTATGGCTGGAACTGATAGCGGTGACATCTGTACCAAACTTTGCTAGAAACTGAACTGCTAAATGTCCTAGCCCACCGACACCAAGCACCGCCGTCTTCATGCCAGGACGTACACCATAATGCGTCATTGGTGTCCAGACAGTTGTACCAGCACACATTAAAGGACCAGCGATCGCGGAGTCTAAGTTATCAGGAATGGGAACAGCAAAGCGCGCCTGAGCGCGGACGCGATCGGCCCAGCCCCCGTGTCGTCCAACAATGGTTTCCTCTTGATGAACGACGCACAGATGCTCTTTCCCCCGACGACAATAGCGACACATTTGGCAAGAACCGGACTGCCAGCCGACCCCAACGCGCTGTCCAACTTTGAGATCGGTAACTTGCGCTCCTACGGCTGTAACTTCACCAACGACTTCATGCCCAGGCACAAGCGGGTATGCACTCATGCCCCAATCGTTGTCAATCATACCTAGATCGCTATGACACACACCGCAGTACTGGACGCGCACCTCCACTTCCAATAAACCTAGCGGATCTGGCTCGAACTCAAAAGCTACTAGCTCTGATTTAGCAGACATAGTAGCGTAAGCGTGAATTTTCATAACTGTATGTCTCCTCGGTTATGTTTTTGCGGACAAAGATGTTGAAATTTACTGCTCTTGATAATCCCAGAGCAATCCACCATCGACATAAAAAGTAGAACCTGTAATATAGTCTGCCTTTGACCAGGCTGAAAAAACAACTATAGACGCAACATTATTTGGTTGACCCAGGCGACCTAGAGGAATATTTTCAGCACAGCATTGGGCTTTTCTAGTTCATCAGACTTTTGTTTATGGAGTCTTAATCGCTCCTGGTGCAACATTATAGATAATTTTGTTCAGCAGCTAACCCAAGCCCAGACTCACTAATTTCCTTATTCCTCCGAATCTAAGGTTTATACAAAAAACCCAAAAAGCGCATTGCTAATTTGTCACAGTACCTTCAAAGTTTCTCTGATCCTGTAAGTTATAAAAAATTCCGCAACCTTTGCGTCTACCAATTGGTTCCAAGGAAGTCGAAAGCGCTCATCGCTACATTCCCCAAAGGCACCTGAAGATTCCATGAGCTAGCTGGCATCCAAATATAGTTAATCCCATGCTGGCACTGCGAATTATTCGGGCTAACCACTGGTGGGATGATTTCTGGACTATGGAGTAAACCTAGCGAAGCTGCTGTGAGGGGCAAGATAACTCAAGACATTAGCTATGTAAAGGTTACAGAACTTGAAAACTGAGTTTTTATGAAGGCTTAAACATTGTAAGACTTAGGTACAAACGGCAAAATTGAAGTAATCGTACTAAACAGATAAATCGTTATAAACCAGTTTCTGTAAGTTCTTTCACGATTGGTCAGCACTCCATACGTGCGGCAGCATCAATTACTAAAAGCTGCAAAATTTCAGATATTACCCCTCCTAGCAGCTTCGCTATATTTCCCCCTTTTAGGTCAACCATTGATGATCTTAGGTTTTCCGTTAGTTGGCGATCACTTAATGATTGCTCTGCTAAACCCAAAATAGCTTCGGCATTGCTATCGGCGATGGCTCTAGTCTCTTTTAATTCTTGTCTTGCATTTGCCGCTTCATTACTTAAAGCTTCAATACTTTTGGCGTTGCTTTCAACAAGCTGTAACAATTGCTCAAATTCCATCACGTCCCCACTACTTCAAGCAGACAAATTCTGCTGCTGTTCGCGCTCTAGCTTTTCGGTGATCGCCTCTCTAATCCAAGCAGCTAACTTTTCGCCAGCGACATTCTTTAACTCACTATGTAGCGTCTCAGGAACCCTAACCGTCAAGTTGCGGCTGTTAGGTTCTGCCTGAGTAAAAAATTTCCCGTTTCGTCTAGCTCTTTCTGCTTTCATACCCCTATTCTATACCATGTTTACACGGTAGAGAAAACTGTAGACACGGGACACAAAAGAGTAGAACCCTTGCAGGAATCATGCAAGCATGGTAAGATTGTAATAGACAAGCTTTAAAAGAGCGATCGCTGTCCCTGACAAAGTTAGCGATCGCCCGTACCCAAAACTAGGTAACAAAATAATGACATATTTACTCGATTTAGATCAAGACCAGCGCCAAGAACAATACGCAGCCATTGAAGAAATATACCTTTCAGGAATAGGCGACGCGGCGGCGGGTCTGTTTCCTCAACAGGCAGAAATTTTATACCTTCAAGGATTCGCGCAAGGAATGCGGGATTATCCTCGACACGAGATAGTTTTACCAGTAATTAATGCTGAAAGTAAAGAATTTCCCCTACTTTGCCATCAATGCGAACACCTAAATGATGGCATTTGTGCGATTAAAGGAACTGCTAGAAATAGCAGTAATTTCGCTTGCGATCGCATTAAAGTAGACTGCCCATTTTAAATAATAAATAATGCTTGTATAATTGAAGTTAATTATTAATTGTACAAGGATTATTTAACTTTTTAATTACTCACAAAACACACAAAAAAATCATGCAATTTACACACAACAAAGCCATTATCGGAATGCCTGAGACTCCTTATCTACTGCGAGTTAATAAGCAGGTTGGTTGTTTCTCGATTGGGAACATTGAACCTGGCAACATTGAGAGTCTGAATACCTACGGGCGCGGTAAGTTTTTAGAATTTGCGATCGCTGCTTGCGATACTTCTTTATACGGTCGCATTGGCAAAGTAAAGGACGATCAACAGTATGCTTTTGTGTCGGCTGTTATTACAGCTTCAGACGATTCAAGGCTGCCTAAAGGCTTGCTCGTACACTTTCTTATCTACGGTTATGAGGCAAGATTTTTTACAATGTTAGCAGCCGAAGTCGAAACTGCCGCAATATTTGGGGGTAGCGTTCCGCAGATAATTCGCATGGTTTTTGACAGGTCGGTAAGCACTCAGTTTAACAGTACGATTAAGCCGCCAACTATCTCTAGTCGGGAGGCGACAAAGGAGGAATTAATACTTTTTGAAGCAGCGCAGTTGATAAGTGAGAAATACCCTGCTTATCTGCCAGATGCAACGACGCTTTATCCTATAAACGCTGACCCTAAGACTGGGGAAGTGTTATCAGGACTAACTCGAAATAGATTGATGCCGCTCTTACCTATTAGTGAGCCGCAGAAGCTTTTAGTGTAGGGGAGACGGGCGATCGCATCAAGTTGATCGCCTTTTTAGTAGTTCATTAAATATTTTTGAGGGCTAAAAATAATGGGTAAAGTCAAAAATACAAACTTCTTGTCTACCGTTAGTAGTTTAAGTGGTTCTGCATCTGAAAAACTGAATCGAAAAAATCAGTTTTGTATTGATGTTGGAAAAGTAGGTGATCGCTTTATAAATTTCTCCGTATGGGCAAACTTAGAGAATTGCAATGCTATAAGCTGGATTTCCGATCAATGCTGTATTTTGGGAATGCTTAACCCAAAGCAAATTGTAGGCAACAGAATCAAATTTCAGGGTTGGGTAAGTTGGGAGCCTGTAGGAGAGGATTTGCCCAATTCCTCTGAAAAAATGAAACTAGCACGATTTATATCAGAGTTGCCTTCCAGCAGTTTTATTCCGGAGTTGAAAACTGTAGACCAATTAATTGAATGGGTAAAAACAAAAAACTGTTGCCTACTACTCGCCAAGCTATTCATAGCTGGCTATGGAAGTATTCCTGACAATCCTTTACAAACAATGATTGATTCTGGTGAAATTAATATGCGTTATTACAATTCGATGTTATTGAGTGCTAATCTTTATACCAATTTGTGGGAATTAATACTATTTAAACACCGCTTACTTAAAGAACAATTTAACTACCAGGGATGGGGGTTTCCATTTAAACATCATCGCCTTTTGATGGAGGAAATTATTCGGGCTAGCGTAGAAGGGGAGTTCTCCAACATTTTAAAAAAACGCTATGTTGCTAAAGCCCAAGATTATAGAATAATCGCCGAACTTGGAAAAAGAAATCAAAACGGAACCCTATCTTGTAAAGAGCGAGACTTATTAACTAATCTCACAATTAATCACTCTGAGCCTAACGAATGGTTTAATCGTCTAATTGCAGTTGCAGAGTTATTGTCAGGTGATCGCTTCATTAAAGCTAAAGTCGATACACATCATGCAATCATGACCGCAATTGCCACTCGTCAAATTCAGGAAGCAAAGCGCCCAGAGCTAAGAGCTTGCCAAGGGGAAACAAGCGTTACTTGGGTTGATGGAGTTAAAACTCCTGGCATTCAGCCCGACTGGAAAAGTGATTACAAATCTTAACAGTTTTCGCACTATGCAGGCAGGGGTGCTTTTGGCAATGTATAGAAACACAGCAAAGAGATTGATATGCCAAACCTTCTTGATTTAGTTCGCTTGCTTGACACCCGCACACCTAAACCTGCAGAGCCTTCGCTCGAACCTCGCCGCGAACGACGTGCAAAAGCCCGTGATGCAGTCCTAGCATCACAACCTAAGCGATCGCGCCCAGTTTCAAATAATTTAGTTAAGTCAAATTAAGAAAAGGTAGTCCGCTTTGCTTAACCTCGCGTGAAAACCAAGAAAAGCTTGTTAGCCCCCCTGTCCGTTCCCGCTCCGTCTGCTCAAGTCAAACCACCAACAAACCTACTCTTACGCTAGCAAGGTTTTCACAACAGGTAAATAAGTACGCGGCTACCTAATGCACAAATTAGGAGCCTTAAAATGCCAAAACCCCCAAGAGCAATGGAGGTTAAGACGCGGAAAAATTTTCTTAACCTGATAATACCGCAATCTTCTGCCTCAATCAAGCCTTCGCAACAACAGCAATCATTGCCATTACAGCAACTAAAGGAAAGCTCAGAAACTCTCCCACCCCTGCCCGAACATTTAGACGAATTAATCGGTCAACCCTGGACAAGCGAAAACAGCCGACGGGTCGATTTGTGGCTTTTATATTGCCAGATGGAGTTTGAGACGCTTGGAGGAGAGTATTAATGCTTACCTCCAGACATCAACAAGAATTAAGAAATAGTTGCATTGACAAGGACATTGCCCGGTTAAACTTCAAAAGCCTTGAAGGTTCAGCCATTTATCGATACAACTGTTACGCACCAACGCTAGAACGTCTTAACTCAGGGCGTTTGGCTTCAAAATGGTTAGACAGATATGCCCATTGTGAAGCTGGTGGCTGGGGTAGCAACGGGCTTGACCCCCTGAACGACTGGCAGGAGATGGAGTGGGGATGTTTCAAACCTGATCGCCCCAAAGAAGATTATCAAAAGCCAGGGAAATTTATTAAATATGAAAACCCTGTCCAAATTGGGACACGGACATTTTTTCTTCGAGTCTCGCTTTCAGTCTGGCGAAAAATTGCTAAACGCTACAAATTAGCAATGCCTGAAAACATTGTTATTGACAGTAACGGTGAGGCACTGGGATTCTGGGCGTGGGTGCAAAACAATCCCAAAATACCCATAACTATTGTTGAGGGCGCAAAAAAAGCTGCCTGTTTGCTTTCTGCCGGATTTGTTGCGGTCGCCTTGCCTGGAATTTATGGCGGCTACCGCAGCAAGGATAGTCAAGGCAATAAAATCGACCCCTACTTAATTCCAGACTTAAAGGTAATCGCTCAAAAAGAGCGGCCCATTCGTATCTGCTTCGACCATGACATCAAACCTTCGACTATCCGCAACGTCAACATTGGCACTAGCCAGCTAGGGAGGTTATTTCAGGCTGAAGGTTGTGCTGTTGATATAGTTGCACTCCCTGGCCCAGAAAAGGGCGTTGATGACTTTATTCTGGCGCGGGGCGTTGAGGCATTTGAAAAGGTTTATGACTCTGCTCTGCCTTTGGTCTTGTGGCGAACTAGCTTATTTAATCAACTAAGTTATAAACCTGACAAAGTTATTTCAACCAAGTATTTAGGAAGCATCGATATTCCAGCTTCATCAAAGTTAGTAGCGATTAAAGCTCCCAAGGGGAGTGGTAAGACACAGGTAATCGCTCAACTATGCCAGAAAGCCTACGAGAAACAGCAGCCTACAATCGTGCTGACCTATCGGGAGCAGTTAGGGAGAGAGTTGGCCCGGCGGTTTAAATTACCCTATAAAACTGAAATCTACCAGACACCAGAAGGGAAGCTTTACGGGTTTGCCTTGTGTGTCGATTCTGCTCACCCCGGAAGTGAAGCTAAATTCCAGGGCAAGAACTGGGAGAATGCCTTAATTGTCATTGATGAAGCCGAGTCGGTAATTTGGCACGCGCTCAATAGTTCTACCTGCACTAAAAATCGCCTGCCTATCCTCCATGAACTTGAAATATTATTTACTAAAGCATTAAGCAATGATTCTTTAAATCGAGTTGTCCTAGCCGATGCAGACTTAACCGATTTAAGTATTGATTTTGTCAAAGGAATGGCAGGGCAAGACAACTTACAGCCCTACGTGATTTTAGGTAACTATAGGAGCGAAACTGGCACGGAGGTTTTTAACTATCAAAATTCGGTGGAATTGTACTCAAACCTGAAAGAGGCAGTAAAAGGCGGCGGCAAACACCTTATTCTTACTGGTGGGCAGAAATCAAGCAGTAAATGGGGGACTCAAAACCTCAAAAAGGATTTACAAAAACAATTTCCTGACAAGAAGATTCTTGTTATTGACAGAGACACGGTAGCAGACCCCAGCCATCCTGCCTATGGCTGCATTGATAACTTAAACGAAGTCCTACTTCAATACGATTTAGTTATCAGTAGCCCGATAATTGAGTCTGGCGTTAGTATCGACATTCACAATCACTTTGCGGCAGTTTGGAGCTTTTCGCCTGGGATTGTCCCAACAAATAATGTCCGCCAAAGCCTTTTTAGGCTAAGAGATTTTAAAGCTCCTCGGCATATCTGCGCGCCTGACCGGGCAATGCCAGCCAGCTTTATCGGTAATGGGTCGGTGTCTCCTACTGCATTGCGTAACGGGGAGCTGAAGAAAGCTCAAGCTAACTTTAATTTCCTGTTAAATGCCGGGGTAACTATTGATGCGAACGGCAGTGTTGAAAGTAATGCGATCGCCTTAGAAATTTGGCTAAAAATGGCTTGCCGTCATAATGCTGGCTGCCATCAATACCGGAAAACTATTTTGGCAGATTTAGCATCTGAAGGTTGTCAGGTTATAGAGGTAAATTCTGATCTTGACAAGGACGACCAAAAAGCCATTTCTGAAGCTATGAGCGAGTCTAGAAATGAACTTACTCTTGAGGAAGCGAACCTCATAGTTAAAGCCGAACCTCCAGCCTCGCAAATCGAGTATGAGGCACTTAAAAAGAAAAAGACTAAAACTTCTTCGGAGCGCCATTCTCAAACTAATTATGAAATTAAAGGGCGCTATTTAACCGAGCCGACGGCAGATATTGTTCTCAAGGATTGGGACGGCTGGTATCCCAAACTGCGACTACACTACTACTTGACTGTTGGCAAGCAGTATTTAAGCAGCCGCGATGGGAAAAAGTTTGCAGGCATCTCTCTTGATGGGCGAGCGTGGCTGCCTGACTCTAACCGCGCCTTGTTATCGAACAAGGTCAAAGCACTAGAAGTTTTGGGAGTAGGCAAGTTGCTTGTTCCTGGCGTTGATTGGACTACTGATAGCTTGGAAGTGCAGGAGATTGCTAAGAAGGCTTTGGATTGCGCCCGTGACCTGAAGCTTTTTCTGGGGGTCAAAGTCCAAGCTAACAATTCCCCAATGGCGATCATCCAAGAAATTCTTTATCAAACGATGGGGTTTAGGCTTACCCCACCACCAAAGGGAGAACCCCAAGTTGTGGAAAAAGGAATCGATAGTCAGGGCAAGCGCCAAAGAGCTAGGATTTATAACTTTACTTGCCCCGAAGATAGGGGAGAAGTTTTTGAGCGTTGGCTTCTTAAGGACAAAGGATCTGCTATTCAAGAAGATGTATCAAGCTGCGAACAAATGGCACACGAAAACCCTATAGATCTATATAAGGATTTTAGTGAGCCATCTTTTAGTGAGCCATCCGTCCAATTACCCCAAACTGAGGAGTTGCAATGGATGGCAAAGAACTATTTACCATTAATTGCTGCTTCGCCTGTTAGCGAGTTGCTAGAGGAGATTAAAACGGTCTTTGAGAGTTATGGGGCGTTAAGGTGGCGACAGATTTGGAGCGCGACCTCAGCCTTAGTTAAAACAAAAATATCTCAAGCGGTAAAGTTTGCCCTCACGCCAGGGCAATTAAGTTTTCTAGACTTCGCATCTGGAGAAGAGCCATGAATCAAAATCACGCCGCCGAATTAGAGCGCCAAGAGTTAATCAAGAAGTGTCACTGCCTTGTGGCAGCGATCGCCCGTCGCCCAGGCTCAACAAAACTTTTATTGGGGATTGTGCCAACACTCGAACTTTTCGCTAATTACAAAAGCAATAGGCGCTCGCGGTATCAAAGATAAATTTATACATTGATTAGGAGTTTTAACCATGACTATTGTGAAATCACAAACACCCGGAACTATCGAACCAACAAGCGAGAAGATTAGCCAACTAAAGACTGAGATTAGTCGTCGTTCCGCAGATATTCAAAACTTGACTTCGGCGCTTGAGACTTTACAAGCTGGGAAATCTAGACCCGTTGACCCGTTATCAGATGATGCTTTTTCGCTACTGCGAGAATTGGTCGGTTCGGCACCGCAGAAACTAGAAGAGCGCCAAATTTATGAGTCGAAGTTAAAAGCGGCAAGAGAAACATTGAGGCTATCTATTGAAATTTGCGAACAAAAGCGGGCTGAACTTAAGACTTTAGAGCAAGAAAACCGACATGAGCAAGCGGACGCGCTACTTCAGGAATTGTTGACTAAAGCCCAAGAGTTTAACACCGCCATCGATTCAAGCTTTGCGCTATTGGAAGAGATGCAAAGTCTCAATTCCCAAATTGTCCGACTGCGCGGCGATCGCCTCCAAGTTTTTGAAGTCCGGTCAGACTTAAGCGAAGCTTCTTACTGTGAGGTAGGGAGCAATCGCGTTGTTCTGCGCCGTCGATTTGATTTGAGGCGCGGTTAGACTAAACGTATCGGTTATTGGTCGGTATTTTGTCGGATAAGTCCCCAAAAATAACAGAAAAACAATTAAGAGCGATCGCCATGATGGCAGATGGTGTTGCTTACCATGCGATCGCGTCGGTTCTTGGCGTAACTACTCGCACAATTGAGCGCTGGGCAGTTCGTCCAGATATTAGGCATTCAGTAGACCAGGCAAGAGCGAAAGCGCTAGAGACGGTTGAAGAAGAAGTTTGCGAAAAGTACAAACGAGCGATTGAAGGTATGATCCCTTTGGCTTTGACGACTTTGCATAAAACCCCCAAGGATACATCAGCTAGAAATTCCGATAAGCTCCGCGCCGTGCAGATTTTAGGCAAGTGGTATGGGCTAGAAAAATCTCCCGTATTTGTAAAAGCTGAAAACGGGACTGAGCCGCCAGAAGCGTTATTAAAGCAATACTTGGGTGCTATTGGAGGCAGCGAGAATGGTGTCCGCACTTCCAATAACAATTAGCCAGTTTTCTAGCGACCCCAACTTACTAAACCTCAAACTTTGGGATAAGCAAGCTGAAATTCTAGAGGAGTTTTGGTCGGGGAACTATGCGATTGCAGTCTGGGCGCTGGGGCGGCGCAGTGGAAAAACTTTAATGAGTGTGATCGTTGCCACTTACGCCGCGTGTATGTTGGCAGACGAGTACAAGCAGTGCCTAAGACCGGGTGAGCGGTTCTATATTGTGTCCATAGCTAATACAATTGACTAGGCGAAAATTGCGCTCCAGGGCGTGAAAGATTTAATCAATGGCTCACCAATACTCAAGCGGTTAATCGTGCGAGAAACCAGCGATACCTTGGAATTAAGTAACGGGGCAGTATTTAAGGCATTACCAGCCCCTAGCCGATCAGGTAGGGGTATGGCTTGCCCTCTACTGATTTTTGATGAGCTTGCCCACGCCCTTGATAGCGAGGCTGGTAATGCAGCGGGTAGCAGCTTATATCAAGCTTTGTCGCCATCAGTAGCGCAGTTCGGGAAGCTAGGTAAAATATTGCTTCTATCGTCACCTTGGATTCAATCGGGTATTTTTTGGGATCTATTTAAGCAGGCGGCTTCGGGGAATTTTGCTCATATGCAAGTAGTTCAAGCCCCTACTTGGGAAGTTAACCCCACAATTAGCGCACTATTTTTAGAGCAAGAAAAGTCGCGTGACCCAGAATTATTTTCTATTGAGTATGGGGCAAATTTTAGCCAATCCCTATCTGGTTTTTTAGGCAGTGACTTAGTAGATGCGGCGGTCAACTGCGATCGCGGTTCCTTACCACCGCTAAAAAAATTCATGGGATCGTACTATCTAAGCCTCGACCCGGCAAAGGGAAACCGGGATGCTTACACTGCTTGTATTGTTCACTATGATGGCGATCGCTTGGTAGTAGATAAATTCCACCAATTTACTCCTAGTTGGGGTGAAGGAAAAAAAGCGCAGGTAAATATTGCGGAGGTCGAGGGCTGGATTCATGAGCAGCATAATCTCTACGAGTTCAAAGAAGTTGTGCTTGACCAGTACAATAGTGCTGCCACAATCCAAAGGCTGTCGAACCAAATCCGAATTCGTGAATTGACCTGGACGGCTCCCTCTAAAACTGAGGCATTTAGCAAACTACGCGAATTGTTCAACGCGGGGAATATTGAACTCTACCCTCATCCCAAAGCCAACCAACAGATAAAAAACTTGACTGTAACCTATCGCTCTACAGGGCAATGGAGCGTGAGCGGCGGGACTGGGGCTGCGGTTGACGACTACCCGGCGGCGCTAGCTGGAGCAGTTCTGATTGCTGCTGAGAAATCAGAATTTGACTGGGGCGATGTGGCAGTCCTTGGACAACGAAGAATCTCCGCAGATGTTGATTGGTAGTTCTTTCTAGAAGAACTTTGCGCGCGCTAAAAAACAGGTAGCTATGAAAATAACTCTTTTCAAGAGTACCTGGTGCTAGATATCTGAACAACCTTCGTTTGAATAAAAGCGATGTTGCAGACCTTCTGACTTTGCAAGCTCGGGTTCGATTCAGAGCAACTGATAGCGAGCTAGTGCTTCGTTTGCTAAAGCATCTAAGTAATCGCAGGTATGTTGTAGTTCAAAAGTATTGTCGTCACCCTTATCTTGATTGCATCGCCAACACATGATTTGTAGATTGTCATAATCAAACATTTTCTCTGGACAACGAGCTTTATTAGTTTTATGGTCCAAAGTAATATAGTTAGGGTGAAAGTAAGTTCCACTAATTTGATTGATAGTTTTCTTCCCTGAATTGTCTATATATTCGTAACCACGCTTGATAGCCTCTTGCTTTGATGATGTACTATGAAAGGCTTTGTTATGCGCCATCTTCTGACCGCAATAGGGACAGGGCTTCAATTTGTACATTGCACGATAACAGTTGGGACTAATCAAACCATGTTGAGGATGATCAATTACAGCTAGGTTTTGACCAGCGCTCCAAATGGCAGCGATCTCATCTGCTTTGTATAAAGTTTCAAACTTTGCCTTAGATACTATAGCCATTTTATTAATTACAAAAGTGGATACTTGGCTAAAGTTTCATCTGCTACTCTGTCAAATTGTTTTTGATTTTCGTCAAGCGTCGCAATTCCTTGTTGAGCTAAATGTTTAGCTCGCTCAGCTTCAAAAATCGATAGTTCGATGGCACCAATAATGTCACCTTTACGAAGTTTATGCTCAAACAAACTAGGGAGGGTATTAGTGAACCTGTAAATTATTTGCCAGGAAAATTGAACTTTATTCCAACCAACATTGCAATAACCAAGATTACGGGCTTCTTTCTGCTGAAGTTTAGTCAGTGAGGTGAAATATTCTGTATTTCGTCTCTGCCATTGCCGGTAGTTCATACTATTAACAAGCTTCATTTTAACTACCTGCCTCCACTCTTCTTTTGAACGTGATTTGCTATATCGTGCCAATTACTAGAACTATAGTTGTCAGTTATGTAATTTTGGATCAGCTTCAAATGTTTTTGAAGAGAATCAACTCTATTTTCGAGGTCATGAATCTTCTTTTTAGCTTCAGAGGTTTGCTGTCGGATAGCCTGCTGCTGCTCTTTAATTGTGGCTTTTAAATCAGTAACAGTTTGATTATAATCAGCCTTGTGAACTAAGTCTTTCTCCAACAAGTTCTGCTTGCGGTCTTGTCCAACCGTTGACAAAGCATCAACCAACCATTTTCCTGCTTTGTAGAATTCAGAGTTGCTTAACTCCATAAACTTTTTCAGCTTGGTATTAGCTTCAGCCGTTTTTTGACCTTGACAGTAGCGGTTGTAATTGTTAGCAGCCTTGATAAACGAGATTATTTTTAAGTTGTTGGCAACTTCAATAACTTGTTCATCAGGCATTTTTGCTTCTAACGCATACTGAGCAACACCAGATACTTCACTGATTCTGGCTATCAATTTCTTGCGCTCTTTTTTGTTTAACTCCATCCTTTTACAACACTTCCTTTTTATAAGTCAAAACACTTAAAGTTTAATCAATGACAAGTCTAAAATAGACAAAAATTTTACTTGTAATAGTAATTTTGGCTTATAAGAGTACAATTCACCAATGTCGAAGATACTGAAATAAGTATGAAGAGTATGTGAATGCGATTCTACTGAGTGCGAAGCCCGGAACAAACCGCCGCGCGATCACATAGGGCTAAATCTTCCTTGGTAGTAAACTACTTAAACCCAGTGGCAGTAAAGTTTTGAGCCTTGTTTTTTAGCCAAATTTTGGCGTAAGGTGTGGGAATTATTAGCGAAGCCACGTCTTCGTGGCGTAGCAGCTAAATATTGGTACGGCGCTCGTTGTAGCTAAAGTAATTTTTCGTGGTAAACCCAAAGTTTAAGCTCTATTCATCTCTTTAAAAGTTCAATTTGTCTCATTAGTCAATTTTTAGAGTAGTAAATTTTTGAAAAAGCTCTTTTTGTCTCTCTAAAAGTTCTATTTATCTCTTTAAAGCTTCAATTTATCTCATTAGTCAGTTTTCAAAAGGTAAATTTCCGAAAAAGCTCTTTTTGTCTCTTTAAGAGTTCTAATAGT
>JAESGR010000578.1_pt1 | contig 21226 bp, 37 predicted proteins | sample 9269771 | NCBI WGS metagenome assembly JAESGR01 (sample SAMN15739572, study PRJNA653492) | algae metagenome | isolation source: Chroococcus sp. CMT-3BRIN-NPC107 and co-occurring heterotrophs from well... | place: USA: Clark Mountains Wilderness, California | collected 2010-04-18 | reverse complement strand
TATTTTAGGAGAGCCTTTCGGCGTCCCCGCGATGCTCCCCTCTCCCTCGTCATGGCCGGGCTTGACCCGGCCATCCCTCCGTCGAAGCGAGCACCACGTCCGGGTTGCCCCGGCACGGGCGGCGATTTTGGACCGGACCTGCCGCTCGTCAGCGCTCCCACCCCGTTGCCGGCCGGGAGAACCTAAGCCACGCTGCACTGGCGCCCGGGCCGTAGTACCCGGAGGGCGGCGCTGGTCCGGCTCCCCGAGTGCGGGTTCGCGAAACCCGCCCGCAGGCGCCGCATCCTCTTCCGCACTCAACGACGCCTCGCGAGAGCGCCCCTCGGCGAAGAGGACGATCTCGCTATACGGTATATATTCCTAGTTTGTCAAGAGGGGTCGTCGCTGAGACGGCTGAGCGTGGCCCGGGCCATCTCTGGACCGACGGTCATCTCGCCACGCCGGAGCGCGCTGCTCGACCGAAGTCGGATGCCGCCCGCGGGTCAGTGAATGCCGCCGCGGGCCGTGATTGCGCGGGCACCTCGCCGGAGTGCGGCGGCACGGATGGCTAGGTCCGCGCTCCGGTCCGAGGCTTTTCGAGACGCGAGCGCCACGTCGGAGCTGTCGCCGTTGGAGGCTTCGGGTTTCTCGTTACGTCACGCACCTGATGTTGCGGCCACCTCCGGCGGGCTGCCACGAGGAGCACGACCCGGGACGATCGAGGCCGGAATGGCTCGCGCCGGGTTGGGAGCGGACGCAGCGTCGGTCAACACTGGCCGCGACTGTGAGCCCCGCAGCTTCCGGCCGGGGCGCCCTCACGCATAGGCCACCCAGCCGCGCCAGGTGAAGGCCGCGTAGAACGGAGTCACGTCGGCGAAGCCGGCGTCGCGCAGGATTGCCTCGTCCTGCTCGGGGTCGAGGATGTGCAGATGCGCCGCGACCGCCGCGCGGGCGTTGTCGGCCTGGGCCGGATCGGCGCCGGACGCCTTGGCGAATTCGGCATAGCGCCCCAGCCAGGCGTCACGGCCCGATCCCTGCGGGATGCTGGCATGGGCGGCCACGAAGGGCGCGCCCGGCCGCAGGCGGCGCCGGATCTCTTTCGCCGTCCGCAGCCGCTCGTCGGGCGGGAGGAAGTGCAGGGTCAGGAGGCAGGTGGCCGCATCGAAAGGGCCGTCCGGCGCGTCCCCGATGTATCCCTCGTGCAGCCGGGCCCGCCCGGCTTGCGGCCCGAGCGTGCGTTCGGCTAGGCGCAGCATCTCGGCCGAGGGGTCGATGCCGTCGAAACACCAGCCGGGCTGGTTGTCGGCGAAGGCCTTGAGTTCGAGGCCGCCCCCGGCGCCGAGGACAAGCACGCGCGCATCAGGCGGCGCGCGCTCGGCGATGAGGATCGCCGCCATGCGCTGGAGATCACGGAAGCCCGGCACGAAGCGGGGCGGCCCCTCGGCATAGCGCGCCACCGCCTCCGGATCGGAGAAGGGGCGGAGCAGTTCGGTCGAGTGTGTCATTCGGGCTCGCGCGGGCTAGGAGGAGACGGGCGGAACAGACGAGGACCGGCGTCCATCGGCGTTCATCATGGAATGTTATTACATTGCGTCCTAGCCTCCAAGCCGACGGGCAGAACTCCTCGTCTGCGGCCCGCCGCGCGCCTTGCGGCGCCTCAGGCCGGGAAGGACAATGGCGTCGCTCACAGCCAGCCGGAGCCACCCATGCCGCCCGACCTCCACAAGCTGCTTTACGCCGCCGTCCTGTCCGACGTTCTCGACGGCATGGGTCTTCGGGATCAGGCCATGCGGCCCTTCGTGCGCCCTCTCGACGAGGCGAGCCTGCTGTTCGGGCGGGCGAGGACCGGCCTCTACATGCCCGTTTATTCCGTGCGCGAGGGCGAGAACCCGTACGATGTGGAGATCGCCCTCGTGGACGATCTCAAGGCCGGCGACGTGGCGATCTTCGCCTGCGGCGGGCCGACCGAGCGGATCGCGCCCTGGGGCGAACTGCTCACCACGGCCGCTCGGGCGCGCGGCGCCGCCGGTTGCGTCACCGACGGCCTCGTGCGGGACATCCGGGCGATCCGCGCCATGAATTTTCCCGTCTTCCACGGCGGCATCGGGCCGCTGGACTCAAAAGGCCGCGGCAAGATGATGGACGCCGACGTGCCGGTCGAATGCGGCGGCGTCCTGGTAAAGCCGGGCGATTACGTCTTCGGCGACGCCGATGGCGTCGTGGTCATCCCCGCCGGTGCCGCCGACGAAGCCTTTTCAACGGCCCTCGCCAAGGTCGAGCGCGAGACCACGACGCGCGACGAACTCGCGGCCGGCGCGAAGCTGGCGGACGTATTCCGGCGGCATGGGGTCTTGTAGGCTCGTGGCCGAGGTAGTTAGCAACATCCCGCGACACCCGCCTTCTTGTACATGAGGATTCACGGCCACCCTGTCGCCCTAGACAAGCTTCGTTCCAAGAGCCTGTGACTTGTCGAAATCGCGCTCCTGCTCCGAATCTGGAGACTGGAACGGACCGAACCAGACCGTGCCAGTGTGGGTTTGAGCGCGGCTTCTCGAGGAAGAAGGCCGCATCCTGCGGCGTGCCGCTGCAGGGCAAACCTGCGGTGCGCCGCAGCGAGCAGACGCGCTATCCAGAGCCGGGGGACGATCGGCAACCGATCCGAGAGGCCGGTCGAGTCGGTCCTGAGCGCGCGCGCCCGCTCAGCATCAGGAGGAGATCAGCGCCGCTGCCGTGGCCGGCATCTGTCGAAGAAGCCGTGGGGAGCGCGGCGTGCCGCCCAGAAACGTGATCGGAAGAGCTGGTCGGAGTGGCAGGATTTGAACCTGCGACCCCCACGTCCCGAACGTGGTGCGCTACCAGACTGCGCTACACTCCGACTTGGTGGCCGAGCCTATAGCGGGCGCGCCCCGGCTCGGCAAGCGCGTCCGGGTCTTCGGGACGTAGAACCCGGAGGTCCAACTCAGCGCAGCTCCGGCAGCGGGGCGGCTCGGGGAAGTTCGGCGCGCCGCGCCGTCCAACCCGCGCCCGGCGTGAGCCGCTGTTGCAACCCGCGCCCGCCTTGCCTATCACTCGCTGCCGATTGGGGCGTCGCCAAGTGGTAAGGCAGCGGTTTTTGGTACCGCCATTCGGAGGTTCGAATCCTCCCGCCCCAGCCAAGCGGCCCCGCTGGCGGGTGCATATCACTTCGAGAACACCGCGCCTGAAGCGCAGGAATTGTAGTAGCAAAGCCATCGTTCTGTCCTACTGCCGCCTGGGAGGGCGTGAGCAGCACCGCGCCGGTCGCGCGGCTGTTCGCGGCGCTTCATTTGCCTGCCCTACGTTGCGTAAGGCGGGTGTGACCGCCCGGCAGGACCCGAAACAGCAGCTCCCTGCGCCACTGCCTGCCTAGCTGAGGCCAAAGCTCACAATCTCCCAACGTTAACAATGGGAATACCTGGCTCGAGAAGAGATATGCTGACTGCCCCTCAGCAACGGGCATGATGATCATCCTGAGCTCGACAGGGGAACCCCATTGTAGCAGCGCGCCCCAACGTGCGTGACCCGATCACCAGACTTGAAACGGCGCTCAGGAATCCTTGCGCCTTCCGCCCGCCAAGCAGGTCCCGTCTCGGATTGCTGTTAGCCTAGCATCGTCACCACGGATGCAAGTATGGCCGTCACTATTGCGAGCACTAGGAGTAGCTGGCTAGTCGGCTCATTCATCCAGGCGTGGCGGGTGCTTACAATCATCTCGCTCTCCTATGTCGCTTCTCAAACGGATGACAGCCGTCCGTCAAGAATGTTCATCAAGCACTGTATAATAACGGGCGAATGTACAGAGGCCGTGCAGAAGGCATCCACGCACTCCCCTGATTATCATGCGTCACAAAGTCATATGGTGATCGCGATTTGAAAATACATCAGGGTGCGCAGACGAATTTGGTGGGCGGCCTCATAGCTAGCAAATATCGGATGCACCCGACCTTAGATGAAGAAAATAGCATACATGTCGCTCCTGAAGACCGGACGAGCGCTCGCGCAAATGCTAGCTGCGAAGAGACAAAGGCGAAATCCACAGGGCCCGGACAGCTTCAGTTTCCCTTGAGAGTTCACAGCGGGGCCGCCGCCCAGGACGAACTTCGGCGGGCTGCGCACCGGGAGCTGCAACGATTCCTCAGGTCCGCATCCAACGGCACCGTAACCGGTCAGCGTTGCTCGGACAGGCAGGGGGGCCCTGAACCAAACTTAGTCACATCGCGATGGGACGATGAGGGTGGGTCAGCGCCGGCGAGGAGCCGCGATAGCGTTTGGGTCAGCTGGCGCGCGACACCGCGTGGACACCCGTTCAACAAAGATCGGACATTGAATCTCTGTAGGGGGAGGAACGCTCAACGCAGCCGCTAGGCCCCGAGGTGTACGACACCACCATCTACCTCAACGAGGGAATGCAAGCGGGTCTGGACGGGCTCTCTGTCGACAGGTGCCCTTACTTGGTCGGCTCTCGGAAAGGAGTGCTCTGGATCGCGGGCTTTGTCTGTGCCCATGCCGGTCCAGCCGTGCAACGGCACACTTCCTCAGAGCGCGCTGTCGCGGTAGCAGATCGTGCCCGCCCGATACGGCATCTGGTGGACCGCCGCTGACGGCAAGTGGCTGTAGGGGCGATCGCCCTGGCCACACCCGCGCGCGTGCGGGTCCTGGATCCTAGGGCGGGAATCGCTCGCAGCAATTGCTTCGGCCGGTTCCCGATCCCACTCCGGGCAAGCGGAGCTAAATCGAACGGGGGGGTCCATTACCGCTGCCCAACTGTCCCTCGCCTCCGCTTGCCCAGGTCCGCAGGCTCTCACGACGTACTGGTCAGGCGGAAATCAGGAGGGCGAGATGCGTGCGCCCATGCGAAAGCGCCGGCGACCGTCCTGTGGCGCAGGGCTCAGCGCATGCCGAACAGATTGTACGTCACCATCATCTTGTATAGGGCCAGCGCGAGAAGGCCCGCGGCCGCGAGCAGAAACCATACGCTTCGTAGCACCGCGGTCGATCATTGCGCTCCTCTTCGCGCCCGCTGGCCCGGATCTCGGGGGTGTGCCGGCAATCACCCGTGTGCCGGGGCCTCACTGCCGAACGCCCGGCACGCGGGGGCAGCCGGACCGCCGGATGATGGTGAGTGCCATCACCAGGATCCGATCAAGGGCGAGGAGCACTCAACTCCATCGTGAAGGACTGGTCGGGTTCCTCCATTGACGACGCAAGAGCGTCTGTCCGCGACTGCGTTCGGGACAGGCATTCTAACCTCACGACAGGCTCCACATTGGCCAGATTTTGCGTCCCCTCGGAAACAATTTGAGCCTGCTCATCGCGAACAGGCTTGTCCTTGAACCGGTTCGGTCCCTCATCGGTACAGATTCGATGTCTTCAGCAGGCAAATTTACTCGGCGTGCCTTGTATATTTGGCTAATTTTACCACATGAGTGACCATGCCGAGGCGAAAACTTATGCCGACTGTTCATGACATACAGGCCCATACGTTCCGCGGGGCGCTCAACAGGCATCCAGGCGCAGCGCAGGTGAAATGGCCTCGCCTCACGGCAGGTGACCTGACCAGCGCCAAGACGGAACGTGCGCTAGCCCGTATCGTGCGCGAGCGCTACAGTCTGACACCAGGGGAAGCTGCGAGCGACGTGCATATTTGGATCGGCCTGCAACGGTGAGCGGCGCCCCGATCTCGAGTGCGAGTCAGCAGCGCCCATCCTCAGCTGTCCACGCGGCGAGACAGGTCAGGCAGGCTCACGAGGGTTCGCGGGCTATGGCCGACCACTACGCAACGACGCTGGCCGTAACAGAGAACACTGCTCGTCTGCGCCTCTTGCGGCTCCGAAAGGAAGCGGCGGATCGGCAAGCAGTCGTGCTTGTTACGCCTCCTCCCCCACATCGACTCAGGGCCGGAGCGGATCAGACAGATCGGTCGAACCGACCGTGTAACGGTTCCGCTGACATCCGAAACCGAAACCTCTGACAACAGCACCAAAAGGGCAGGATATGAAGCTGATCGCACTGGCATCCGTTGTGATCGTGTGCTGCACGGGTGCAGTGGCCGCACCGTTGGCGGCTTCAGACTGTGCGAGGATCGCAGCCCAAGTGGATGCAGGCAACATACCTGAAAGTCTCGAGCTTGCGCCGCTGGTCCGTGACGGAGATGCTGAAGTCTCCGGTGCCGCGCGGAGGCTAAAGGCGCTTCGCGCGCAGGTTCCACCCCCTGCGGCTGCTCTCGCCAACGCCACGCAGGACCTTCGATATCAGCTCCAGGTTTGCGCCCGACGTTGACGGCGCTCAGCGGTCGCCTCAGACGTGGCGCGCTTGGTTTCGCTCGCCGTGCTGGGCCGCAGCGCGCCAGGATGTCGCCGAGCAGTGTGGAGCAGCGGTGATGGAGGCGATGGATGCTGCAGCTGCGAAGAAGCCGCAAGGTACGTGAGCTTCGGTTGGACTGGCGAGGGCAAATCAGGGAGCTCTAGGCCTCCTCGAGCGCCGGGTGACTAAGGCAAGGTAGAGCCAGAAGGGAAACACGAGCAGCGCGGACAATATTGCGATCGAAGTCCGGCCTAGATGCTGGGCATCCTCGTCCGTCCGAGAACGAGCGCCCGTTTGAGGCTCGACAGACTATAGCGGCTGCCTTCGCTGAGGTCGTTCAGGAATGGGAAGCGGAAGGCAGGCCACCGGAGCAGATCAAGACCGATGTCGCGCAAGTGTGCGCTGATCTCGGTATCGATCGCGGGCGTGGGCTGCCCGAGAGGCTTCGCGGAACACTCAGCACCGTCACCCGTTGGCGGGGTGCGTTAAACACGTTCCCCTTGCGACACCCCGAGCGCCTCGTCAGGTCCTGATCCCTGGCGGGGCGTTTTTGTTTCAGTGTTGGACATGGCTCAATGGCTGAGCACCGCAGAGCATCACGACAGCGCGCCCTCAAAGGTGCTCAGATCCTGCTGAACCAGGGCGCATCCGTGATCGACTGCATCGTGCGCGACATGTCTTCCACCGGAGCAAGGCTCAGGGTCGCGAGCCAGCTCGGTATTCCTGAGCAGTTCACTCTTGTGATCGGCTTGGACGATACGCGGCACCGATGCAGAGTCGCATGGCGGCGGTCTGATGACATTGGGGTCGAGTTCGAGTGAATGGCCCGGATTTCAGCCTGAGACACTACCGAAATTTGATCGGGGTTGACGCCGATCCGGGCGCTCCCACCCGTGCTTAGCGGAAAGCAGGAGGCTTACGTGGCAGACGTCGTTTCATTGAGGCCCAACGAGAGCCCGCCTGGAGACACCGATTGGGTGATGGTCACCCGCGATAGCTCGGGCCAGCATGAGGCTGAGGGGCCGTTCGTGCGACATTCGCGCGGCGCGACATTCTATCTGCCCCATCCACCTACCGATCTGGACCGCCATGTCGCGATCCAGAAGGCTCAGGCTTGGGCGGACGAGCACGGCATCACCACCGTGTACGTACAGGATTGACGATGGCAGACCGCCGCCCCAAGCGCCCGGCCGACGTTGGCGGCAACGCGATCCGTGTCGCACACCGGAGAGGCCGAGGAACCAGTCGAACCTCCTCCCCATATCAGCTAAATGGCGCTTCAATCATCCAGGCTGGCTCTACGCCGATTTTTCCAGAACATCGCACGAAAGGTCCGGAGCAATAACGATCGCATGATGCGGAACTCCTACCGCTTCCAGCGCTCCTTTGCCGCCGAGGAACTGTCCCGACTTTCAGGAGAAGCGGACCGCTTCGGCGCCAAGTACGGCGAGGATGCCAAATCCACTTTGGGGGCGCGGGAAGATCAGGACGCCTCATCGAGCCGTCTCGAAGATCTTTCTCATCGGGCGCCGTGCTGAGGCGGCCGGGCTAACACGGGCTCAGACGACACAACCGCACCTGCAGAATCGGTCGAAGCTGCCGCTGAGGCTGCCGCTAGGCCATAGGTGCGCCCAACGCCGCGAACGACATCTTCCCTGACCACGCAGCGCCGAACCGGTGCTGAGCTGCTCGTAGCGGCGGGTTTCCGCATTCTTGTCGGCGCCATGCTCGCCGGGCAACGGCGTGATCATTGTGGCGCTCCTTTGCACCGTCCCAGAGCTGCCAACCTCCGGAGTGTACCCGGGCGGTGATGTCGGTATCCCTTCGCTCCAGGAACGTCATTGCCTCGATCCCGTCGGCGGCTCCACCACCTCGTAACCAGCATCCTCTAGGGACTAGGTGATCATCGCTCTGACGAGATCGTCGTCTTCGGACGATGAGAACCGTCCGCCGGGCGACCACGGGATCGAGTCCCGCCCCGGATGCGGCGTTTGACGCCGGTCCCTCATTGTCGGCGTCGTTTCCCTCTTCCTGCTATCCGCAATTCAGGTCTGGCGAGAGCAGGGCCATGGCTTGAGGCTAACGCAGTGCTGCTGCGAGCGCTTCGGCAACCTGATCAGTCGAGCGTCGACGAGTGAGCTCACCCCTACCTCCCATCGAGTTCGATCTCGCCTCCTGCCGCATATCGTCCGCGCGTCTGCGGGGAGATCGCGAGCATTCGGTCATAGGGGCTGTCCGCGGTCCGGTCGCCGACCGACATCAGGACGCCCGGCCTGCCCTGCACGATCTCGATCTCGTCTCGGTCATCGAGGCATCCTGAGCGGGCCTGAGGCCGACTACCATGTGACATGAGTCCACCCGCTTCGGCGCGGTGGTATGCGGGCATGAGCCGAACCGGAGGCCCACCACCAACCGGCAGACACTCGTCCGTGCGGGTGAGGCATTCAATCCCGCTGGACTGACGAGGTGCTAGCAGCAAAAGTTGGTCTCTGCTGTGCGGTGCAACTTACAACGGTGGTCAGGGGTACCCATGTGGGAGTATGACATCCGTTCCGACACTCGCCGACTTGGAGGCTCGCTTCGCGCGCTCGCTGGAGCAGCTGAACCGAGGGCAGCTGGACGAGGTGCTGACCCGGTACACGGAAAATGTGACGGTCCTGGTTGCCGCGCCTCGAATTGGAGACCCCGTCCAGGAGACGATGTTTCATGGGAGGGCTGGCTTTCTGAGCTGCCTTTTCAGGTATGTCGCGACACTCAGCCCGATGACCGTGCTAGATCTCCGGATGGCTGGGCCGGCGCGCGCCGTCGCGAGGATTATCTGCCGGGGTGGGCGAACGATGACGTATGAGGTTGAGTTCGACCAGGCCGGCTTGGGCAGTCGGGTCCGTATTTCACTGGCGTGACCCCGAGTGGTCCCGGAGAGGTACCCAGCAAGAATGCAACCGGGAACTGATACCCAGGTCCAAGGCGGCGGACGAGCGACGACGCATCCTGGCGGGCGCGCGCTCAATGCGGTTACGCCCGCCTCGAACAACCTCGAGCCGAGCCCGGGGGCTGGTCCGCGTTCCGCCCGGAAGGGCTCCATTCTTGCGCCCGGGACCAATCCCCTCCGCTCGCGTTGAAGAACAATGACCAGTCAATTCAACTCGAGCGAAGACGCATTTGCCGGCCCAGAACCGGGCACCGCTTCGCGCGGTTCCGGCCGGCCTACGGACAACGACATCTGCGATGTTACGGCGCGCTTGCGCGAACTTCTGGGCAAGGCTCAGCAGGCCGAGATGTTCAACGTAGCCCAAAAACTTCGGGAGGCGATGGAAGCCGCGCGTGCTGCTTAGTCGCTCCGCAGCCACCTTCAAGGCATCCATCGGTCGGGACCGCGGGGCACATGGAGCTCGACTGGTTATCTCGGGCTGTGAGCCGCTATGAGAACCTTCGTAGTGACCATCGCCACCCCGGTGGGGCCCCTCAGCGTTCGGCTCCCGACGGCAGGACAGGCCGCTGACCGGGGGCGGCAACTCGCGGCAGAGGGTCGGGCAGATGTGACGATCACTGATCCAGACGGCCGAAACCTGCCACTTTGGGCGTTCCTAGAAACGTACTCCGACCAGCTTCGGGACAGGGACGCTCCCGGGTGACGCGGAGGCTCCGCCGCTCTCCGCTCGTTATCGCTCGGGTGCTGGAAGCTACTGCGGACAGGGAGAGAGTGCGGGCCCGAGCCTTAGAGCACTGAGAGCAGCGCGCGCGTCCAGCCGGCTACGACGTCGAGTTCTGGTTGCGGGCGGAACGTGAGCTGAGAGGAGACGGTGCAGCCGAGGGAGCCCCTAAGCTGCTGACGCGATGCGGCGGCGGATCCGGGGGCACAGCTGAGGGGTTGGGCCAGGTGGACGCGACCCGCGATCAACTAGGGGCAATCTAGGGTCGAGCAAAAGCGGCCTCATTGCGGGTCCGCCAGCTTCGGTCCGCCAGCCACTTGTATTCCTGATCTGGCATGGCTGGAACCGCTTTAAGGCCAGACTCCGCCATAGGCAGAAAATAGCTGGTTCGGTCCTGCGAAACCCGCATCGCTTTGAGCGGGACCACGATGCTGGCCGTACCTGGGGTGAAGAACCCTCCAGACGCAACGATTACAAAGTCTCGGCCGTCTTTCGTGCCGAAAACGACGTTCCTGACTTCTCCAACGATCTTGTCATCCGACGTGCGCACCTCGGACCCAATGATCTGATCGGCTCTCAGGCCCGATGCCAGACCGTCGAGGGCTATCAGGGGCTTGGCGCCAGGGTCGGCCCGGCGCCCCGCTCCGCCTCCGTGACGAACCTGGGGCGCGCGGGCATCCTCCTGCTTTTCCGCCTGCTCCTCATCGTTATCCCCGAGGGTAGACATCAGAGGTCCTGATATGAGTTCTCGGATGTTCCCGAGAAGCCGCTCACAGTCTGCGTAACGGCCATATGACCTGAGGGTGAAAGCGGCGTCTCGCAGGCTGCGTAGGTCGCGTACGGCTTGACGGTTCGCGGGACCGCGAAGCCGCGGATTTTGTAGGACCGCCTCTTCCAACTTCGCGTCACTGATTTGGCAGTCCGCGCGCGCACCTGCAGGCCCGAGGCAAATCAGCAGCGTCGTCGCAAACACGGTGGTTAACGTTTTCATGTTCTGTTTCCAATCGTGGGCGCAGGTCCGGTACGGCAGCCATAAAATGCTTGGCGAATCTACCCGCCCCTCGCCGAGAAGTGCGTGCAGGCTACACGTCTTCATTCCAAAAAGCAGTTATTTTGGCGATAGTCGCCGAAAAATTGGAATCCAACTTGCGTTTAATTACGTAAAGGATCATGTTTCCTGTGCAGCATGACTGGTGTTTTTCATCGCCGATTTGGCGAGATATCTCGAGCCTTGTTCGAGGTTGGTGAGCATTGGCTTGAACGGCGGGAGACATCACATGGCTTTCAATCAGAACAATTCCCATCCCAAACAGGGCGAGGCAGTCACGAAGCTGGCGGATGCGGCGAAGAGGGAGACGGCCAAGCTCGTTGAGCAAGCATCGAGCGCCAGTGAGAACGTGCGTGTAGGCGTTCACGCAATGGCCGACCTGCACGAGAAGGCGGCCGTGGATACGAAGCAGTTGTTCCAGAACAGCATCGAGGCCGCCACCCTCCAGGCCAACGAGGCCTCCGTGCGCGTCACTCGCGCTCTCGGCTTCTCCGGTGAAGGAAGTGAGCGGCTCGTCGAGCAGTCCAACAAGAACATGGACATCGTAGCCCGGTGTGGGACGGCGCTTACTCAGGCCCTCCAGGATACCTCGCGAAGCTGGCTGGAGCTGAGCCAGAAGCAGTGGCACCGCAATCTAGAGGGCATGCAGCGGCTCGCCGGCTCCAAGTCTGTTCAGGAATTCACGACGACCCAGACCGAACTCCTCCGAGAGAGTTTGGAGCACGTGGTCCAGGACAGCCAAGCGATCGCCGCAACGTCCCTGAAAGCGATGGAGCAGGCAAGGGACACGTTTGTGAAGGCTCCCCACCAGATCTGACCCTACGACGCCGATGCCGGCGGTCGGATCAACTGAGGAAGCGACGCGGGTTCGACCCGCGTCGTCGGCGCTACACCTTCTTGCGGGTCTGTGAGACCGAGGAGCCGCTCCCGTGGACACCTTCATCGTTCAGCTCCGCTGCGCCGAAGCGCGAAGTTGGGGCAACCAGACCGAAATCAGCGCTGAGTCTCCCCAAGAGGCTGCGCAACAGGTCGCTGGTCGCAGCCTGCAGCCCGGGCCAGGTCAGCGCGAGGATTTGCGCGCTCGGGTCTGGCCGACGCCCTTCGGCTCCCGAACGGGAATCCCGTTCTACGAGGTCCCGGTTCCGAGCACGTACCCTGGGTCAGCGTAACGCTGTCAGCATGACGCATTCAGTTCTTGGGCCGATATCGCCCCGAAGCCACTCAAAGGAGCTCCGATGCAAGTCCCAGTTCAGGTGAAGCCGGCGGTGTGGGGCGCAATCGGCGGCGCGGTCGCGGCGATGATCATCGGATTTGCTTGGGGAGGTTGGGTGACGGACAGCACATCACAGAAGAACGCCGGGGTCGCGGCAAACGCGGCAGTCGTTCAGGCTTTCGTGCCTCTTTGCATCACTAAGGCTGAGCAGCAGCCCGAACAGCTTGAGGCGCTAAAGAAGCAGAGTTCCTATTCTCGCTACGACACCGTGATCAAGGCTGGATGGGTTGCAAACGTGAGCGAGAAATATCGCCGGGACGTCGCGGATCAGTGTGGGGCAGCGGTCGTGGAAGCCATGGATGCCGCCGCTGCAAAGAAGGCGCAAGGTACCTGAGCCTCATCGGCCAGAAGAGGGCTATCGGTCCTCAAACATGGAGAGCGCGGCGTGGGGATAAACGATCGCTTCGAGCCCAACGCACAAGAACGGGCTCTCGCCGATAGGACCGCTGTGGCCCGCTGGGACGACGAGGGAGCGGCACTGGTGCGCCGCCCTGGAAGGTGGGTCATGCTAAGGAGTTGCCCGCGCGCCGAATGCCAGTCATTCACAGGGCCGCCGCGCGCGACCGCCCATTCGCGTCGCCGTTTTCGCGGTAGCTTCGGCCGTTGAACCCCCAAACCGACGAGGACTACGGGCCCGTGAATCTAACGTGGAACGGAGCGAAGCAAATGGCGTGTGCCGATCCCCCTAGCCGGGACTGCTCGGCTGCGGCTTCTGCTCTCCAATCAGGGGCCCCCGTCGGGTGGGACCTCCCGTCGGCTATGTTCACGTCGAGGTTCGACGGATCTGCCTCCCCGGATTCCCGCGCGTTGGGCCCCGTTCGGGAACCACAGCCGAACGTAGCCTTTGCGCTCCGCTGCGAGCACCAAGCCGGCGGCGACAACGGCAATGCCAGCCCAAATTGCCCGGGGACGTAAGCCGAAGCGGCGGTGCCTATTCCAAATCTCTTCCGTCTTGCCCCGGATGTAGTCGCGCATGGCCTCGTGCAGCTCCTGGCCGGTCAGGAGAGCCTTCGCCTGCATGAAAAGCTCGCGCTCCTCGCGGTGAAAGTGCCGTTGTAAGAGGGCGCTAAAGTCCTCGAAGCGCGACGTCCACTCGGCACTGTTCTTCTTTGCAATGCGAGTGAGCCGATCCAGCTGCTCCTCGATCTCTTCGTGCTCGGCCTTGAGGTCGGCTACCAGCGCGCGCACCTGCTGCTTGTCCCCCAGGGCGTGGAAAAGGCCGTCCTCCTCCGCTTCGAAATGAGCTTCGATGTCGTCGGCCATCTCGGACAAAAGCCGCTCGCGAATGCGCGCCGCTTCGTGTCCGCTTGCTCGCACGATTGCTTGCCCAACGACGGCAATGTCCGCGTGATCGTTCTCGAGCAGCGTCCAAAGAGTCATGGCGAGTTCTCGCTTTATGGGCCAACGGAAGTTCCGGGAGGGGTCTCGAAGCGCGTCGTAGAGCCCCTTGCGAGCTGTCATTCCGAGCTAGGCACGTATGCCTTGTGCTGGAGGGAAAAGCGGCCGTGCGAGAATTACACCCTGGAGTGCTCGGGCACGACCCGCCGGCCGTAGGAGACGACCCGAGCGCAGGTGTCGTGCTCTCGATCTTGCGGTCCTTAGGCCCGTCCGTCTGAACCGCCGCCACTCTTGGCGTTCTCAGCGTTGGGACTGATCCCCTCGGCCGCTCCCTCGCCTTTGAGCTCGCGTTCGGCCTGCAGCCAGAACTCCAGATCGTAACCGACAGGTCGGCCGCGTTGCTCCCAGAGTTCCAGGGCTCGGGCGCGTATCTGTTCCTTGGTGATGTCGTTGCTCAAGTCAGCTGCCCTCGTTCCACATGTACCGGCCCAACCATGCAGCTTCTGATGTGAGGGAAGTGAGGCGAAGCGGAACGCATTCGGTGCGGCAGATCTGGACACCGCTAGGTTCATGCCTCGAGTTCGTCCTGTGGATCGGAGAGCCGGTCGATGCGGGCCTCCATTAGATCCAGGACATCGGTGCGCAGCGGCGACCCGTTCGTCCCTCGCGTGAGCCTTCCCTTGAGGTCGGTGAGCATGCGCGCACCTTTCGCCCGGACGGCGTGTACCAGGGGCACAAACGCGTCGAGGTACCCTTTGGCCAATGAGAGCGGGCGTTCCTCGTCAGACGCGATGAGCGCGCCGCGCGAGGTAGGCACTGATCCGACGTTATCATCCACAGTGGTATGGGCACGCGTCATCCTGCGCCAACAACAATGACATAGCGCCCTGGAGGAGTTTCAGCCCTTGTGCCCTCCGGACGTGCGCGGTCATGCGCGCGCTCTCCTGCAGGAGGGCTTTGCGGCGGGTGAGGATCGCCGCGAGTGGGATGTGACGGTGACCGGACCAGAAGGTATGTCGCTCGACCTCAGGCTAGAGGACCCGGCAGGTGGTGCCGCAGCCGTTCAGCAGCTGTTGAACTAGCCATTCAGCCTTTGCACCCCAGGGCGAACGTTTGGCTTCATTCACAGATCACCGGATCTCGTCAGCTGTTACGCTGAACTTGATCAGTTCGCTCGGACCAAAGGTGAACGTGAGGGGGACATCAACCGCGTCTCTTCCATAGGCGACCAGGATGCGGCCGATCCGCGGGTCGTTGTTGCGGGGGTCAAACATGTGCCAGCGCCCGCCGAGAAAGACCTCGACCCAGGCCGCGAAATCGCCGGGGGAATAGGGCGGCGGCAGGCCTATGTCGCTCACGTATCCCGTACAGTAGCGGGCCGGAATGTTGAGACACCGGCAGAAGGTGATCGCGAGGTGGGCGAAGTCGCGGCACACGCCGCGCCGCTCCTCGAACGCCTCTGCGGCGGTCCGGGTGGCACGCGAGTGCTCGTACCCGAAGGTGATATGGTCGTGGACGTAGTTGCAGATGGCCTCGACCCGTTGCGAGCCCGGAGGAACCGTGCCGAATAGCTTCCACGCCGTTTCGGACAGTCGGTCCGTCTCGCAGTAACGACTGCCCAGCAGGAAGAGGATCGCATCCGGCGGCAGGTCCTGGACCGCGACCTCCGGAGCTTGGGGTGTGGTGGTATCCCATCGTCCGTTGTCCCGGATGACGGCATCTGTCCGCATTGTGAACGGTCCGGGAGGAGCCACCAAGCGGTTGCACCAGTTCCCGAAGGTGTCCCTGTAGCCGTGAACCGGGACGGGCGGCGATGTCATCAGGTAGTCGGGGCGCTCCAGATCGGACACTCTGGACGAGTGAACGTTCAGGGTGGCGATCATCGGCGTCGATTGCTCGAACGCGTAGGTCATCTCGCACCCGATATGGATCCGCATCTATCCTCTCGATCCGGGTCGCGCCCTTACCTCGACGGGACGAGGCTCGCGCCGATACCTCACGTGCTGCTGGGCTCATCAACGATCGAAACGCCCGAAGCGGGCGCAGCCGGGTCAGATCTCAGGCCTGGATCCCCCTGCGCGGACGCCAATTTTGAATGGCATCGAGGGCCTGCGGAAGCAGTCGGGCAAGGATGTCGGCCCATTCCGTCTGTCCCCCCGGTTGCGTAATCAGGTCCTGTCGGATCTCGACACCAACATGGACGAGGTCCCTTTGTTCGCCATGGACCGGGATTGAGTAGTCGGTCAGGTCGGACACAGCGTAGGGCTCGTTATCGCCGACCGTGTAGCGACCGTCCCTGACGAGCAGCGCGAAGAGTGCCTGGGCGAGCTGCCGGTCCCGCCCGTACAGCGTACCGATGTGCCAGGGCCGGGAGACGCCCTCGTATTCAGGCGTGAAGCTGTGCATCGCGATCAGGACGGTCTGGCGCCCATCCGCGAGACGCCGGTCGATCTCGGCCGTGATCCGCCCGTGGTACGGCCTAAAAACCTCTGCGAGGCGTCGCTCGCGCTCGGCTACCGACAAGTTCAGGTTGCCCGGAATGCAGGTGGTCTCGCTGACCGCGGGGATCGACGAGGGTGCGCTCGGCGGGCGGTTGCAGTCAACGAGGAGCCGCGAATAGCGCTGTTCGATGAGCGCTGCGTCGAGCGCCCGCGACAGGAGGCGAGACGTCGCCGCGGCGCCGATATCGTAGGCGATGTGACGCTCGAACTCCAAGTCCGAGAGGCCGAGGCGACCAAGTTTGGCGGGCAGGTGCCGGCCTGCATGGTCACAGATTAGGAGAAAGGGCGAGCGGCCCTCCAACCTTTCCGTTGAAGTCGGCGGCGGGTCGTCAGGGGAGAGTAACTTTTCGGCGGTCATGAACCGGCGGCACACCTTTACAGAGACGCTTTGACCAAGTCGGCCGAAACTGGTCGCCTATCGTTCGCGGTGCTGATGCTGTGACAGAGCCAGAGATTGGCATTTCCGAGTCTGGTCGTGTTGATCGTCAGCTGTAAGCGCCTCGGGCGACCTCAGCCACGAACTCGTCTCCCGGCATGACGTCGCCATCCGGCGTGGAGACGTAGACGGTCCGGCCCTCGCGTAGTTGCTGGATGGCGCTCTCCGCAATCGAAGCCGCGCTCGCAGGCGGCGTCGAGCTCACACCAAAAGGAGGTGTGTCGACGATCATCGAGAAGCCGGTCGCCATCTCGTGCTCCCAAGGGGCTACGATGAAAATGTTCGCAACCCGACAGAGCCGAGGCTATCGGATCAGCTCCCGCGTGTCCGTACCCGAAAGCACACACCAGTGGATCGTTCGGTACCGCTGCGCTGACGTGAACGCGATTGGGTCGTGGGCTGAGCGCCAGCATACTTGCGCTGGACCGGGCACCTTTCCGACAGGGCCGCGGCGGAGAAGGCCGTATTCCCGAAACGCGGGCACACTCGGCCAGTCATGGCGAAGCCGCCGCACCCGGACGCGACATCCGGGTGCGGCGCGCGTGATATCGCACGCTTCGGAGCTGCCGCGCGTGGTAGCCAACGTCGGCGTAACGAAGCCTGGAGCCCGACCTTCGGCGAGGCGGCCCTAAGGTTATAGGCCGGTGGGGACGGCTAAATCAGCGCCCGACCGGGAGCAAGCGTACGCAGGCGCTACTGGGCCGGCTACTTGCCAGCCTTTTTTCCGGAAGAAGGGGCAACAATCCCCTTGGTTGATGGCTGGGACGCGTTCTCCTTCTTAGGTCCCTCCTTTTTCGGCTTCTTGGGTTCGCGACCGCCCTTTGCCATTGAACTTACCTCAAGGCCCACATGCCCCGAGCATCCACGCTAACACCTCCGCAGCGCTCGTGCATGCCGCCCACGATCATGCGGCTGTATCCGAGGAACCCTCAAGCATGCGGATCAACCGGATCGAGGCGAACGGGATGAGGGAATGAACGACGTCCTGCATGACGTGCACGGCCTCGTGCCGCGTATTCGCGGATGATCTCTTCTTGAGCTCTCGAAGAATCACGGAGTCCGAGAGGACATCGACGATTTCGCCCCTCTCCGAGGTTCCGTCGTTCAGGCCGACCTCCCAGTGCGGCTTTCTGTCAAGCCCGCTCGACCTTGCCCGTTGTAGGTACTGCTCCAGTCCGCTCATTCACGCATGTTCCTGTCGGGCCTAATGCCCGGAAAGCCCCATCATCCGAGCGGGCCACCGATAGTGTTCTTGTGCCCAGATGTCTCGCGAGCTGCCTCAGCTACCCTTCCCAGCCCTGCGGGCCGGCGAAAACAACCATCCCGGTCGGCGACAATCATCGCCTCCTCGCGGATCCGGCAGCGCTGCTGCCTCGGCTCTCGCCTGACAATTTGCGCCAGCGATCCAGGCGATCCGGATCGAGCGTGCCCACGGCGATGGCTGCCAGCACGGCGGCAACCCGGTTCGTGGGCGTGGGTACAGTCGCGGAACTTGCAAAGAGGTGCGAGCTCCGTGATTTCGACGAACAGGGTGTCGATGCCGAATTCCGCTTCGCGGACCTGGAGACTGCGCATCCCGGGGGTGTCGATGACCCAGCCCCCTTCAAGGATGGGGTGGATCGAGCGCGAGGTCGTGGTGTGGCGTCCCTTGCCGTCGTGCTCCCGAATGGCGCTGGTCACCTGAGGCGCATTGGTCCGCCCAACGAGCGTGTTGACCAGCGTCGACTTGCCGACCCCCGATGAGCCGACCAAGGCCACCGTTTGCCCGGCTGCGCACCATTGCGCGAGAGCCGTCCTGCTATCGGCAGATCGAGGATTAAGGGTGACGACAGGAAGGCCTCGCTGCAGGGCCGCAGCCTGCTCATCGTACGGCCGCACATCACCGGTCGTATCCGCCTTGGTAAGCAGCACGACCGGCACCGTGCCGGCCTGATTGGCGAGCGCGAGGTAGCGCTCGAGCCGAGCGACGTTGAAATCCGCGTTGAACGACGTGACGATGAAGAGCGTGTCGACGTTTGCGGCGGCAAGTTGCGGTCCTTGCCTCCCTTCCGGGCGGCGCTCCAGCAATGTTCGTCGCTCCAGGCGACGGTGCATCACCTCGTCCGCAGGATCGGCAAGGACCCAATCACCCACGCAGAAATCGCCTGTGCTGGCGTGAACCGGAAGGTGCAGCTCGACGGGGCCAGCATTCGACAACGCAGTCAGCCGGGCGCGGTGGACCGTCGCGATCCGCCTTGGAGCAAGGCCGGCGTCCGACGGGCCCAGTTGGCGCTCAAAAAAGTCTGACCATCCCAAGCTGGAGAGCGAGGCGGCCTGGCTGGTGTCAGAAGGTTCGACCACGAGATCTGCTCACAGGCTGCCCCCTGAAGACGGCGCTACCAGCCACCGCTTCCGACGGAACGAACACGATTAACCTTTGTTACCGTTCCGAACAGCCCAGAGGCGACATGCTCCCGATCGTTAGCCGTCGAGACGTCGGCAACCCCACCCAACCGGGTGATTACACCTTCAACGGTATGCACGTCCGAGTTGACCGGCAGCACCTGCAGGTTTGGCAGCAACAGCCCGAAACCAGCTTTCATACGATTCTGTGCACGAGGGCCGGCGATACCACGATCCGGCTTGCTATCGGTCAACCAGCAGCCCGCGCAAGCTAAGCAACCTTAAAGCTCTCGACGCCCGGTGCCGACTCGCACCGAGGTCCGGCGCCGCGACTAGCGGCAGACCCGCGTGCTAACGCGCGGACAAGGCGTGCTTCGGGATCTGGGGCGCTGGCGGACCGCTTTGCTGCCCCATCGACAAGCGTTCCATGATACGACGGCAGGACCGACTGTGAAAGGGTGGGGTGCTATGACCTCCCGCACGACGTACACGACCATAACGTTCGCGCACCCGTTCTGCCTGAAAGGGTTCGACGCGCCTCAGCCGGCCGGCAGCTATACCGTCCGGACTGAAGAGGAACTCCTGGAAGGCCTGTCTTTCGCTGCTTACGGACGGATCGCGACCGAGATCTCCATCCCCGTTGACCGCGCCGGTCCTGGCTCGATCCAGGTCGTCACGACGGACCCGCTAGAGCTGGAAAGCGCCTTGGCAGCGGATCGTGCCAAGAACGTCGAACCTCAAGATGCGCCGGCCACTCTCACCAGTCCGGATGTCGATGCGGACAGGGTTTCAGCAACAAGCAGCCTTTGGCGCAGGCCCTGGAACCTGCTTCGCTTTCTCCGAAGCTAGGTAAGGGCTTGAAATCGCGGCAGACCACACTCGCGGCTGCGGCACTCATACGGCCCAGTTAGCCTGGCCCGACCCGCGATAGAGAGCGTCAGCCGCGGTCCTGAACGGTTGCCAACAAGGTAGCCGTTGGTCCTCCACCGCTTGGGGATGTATCCACGGAAAGACGAAGTATCGCGAGCCCCTTTGAACCTGGGCGCCACATCGTCGATCATCCGTCCTGCTTGTGAGCTTCTCAATTGTTTTCCGCCAGCGGATGGATTTTTTCTGGCAGTCTTTAGGCCGAAGTGCTAACAGGACACATCGCTGGCACCGAAACATACTGCACATGACATCTTGGTAGCTCGGGATGTCGCGGGCACCTTTTATGAATGCCGCGATCAACCGCAGGACTGTCATGAATTTCCGACCGTTGCACGACCGCGTCGTCGTTCGCCGCATCGAGGCCGACACCAAGACGAAGGGCGGGATCATCATCCCGGATACCGTCAAGGAGAAGCCGCAGGAGGGGGAGATCATCGCCGCCGGCCCGGGCGTTCGCGACGAGAACGGGAAGATCAACCCGCTCGACGTGAAGGCCGGTGACCGGGTGCTCTTCGGCAAGTGGTCCGGCACCGAGGTGAAGATCGACGGCCAGGATCTCCTCATCATGAAGGAGTCCGACATTATGGGCATCGTCGAAGGCCAGGCCCTCGCGAAGGCTGCGTAAACGCACCGGCGGCCCAGCGCGGGACGTCACGTCGCCTCATCCCTAGAAGCCGACCCCGAGGCCGGCCTCTCGACACACACCCAGTCCCACATCTCCCGTGTTCGGGACGCGCCTCCTGCGCCCTCCGACCCGACGAGGTGGCTCCAACGAGGTTATCCCATGGCAGCCAAAGACGTACGTTTCTCCACCGATGCTCGCGACAAGATGCTGCGCGGCGTCGAACTTCTCGCCAACGCGGTCAAGGTCACGCTCGGCCCCAAGGGCCGCAACGTCGTCATCGAGAAGTCCTTCGGCGCCCCGCGCATCACGAAGGACGGCGTGACGGTCGCCAAGGAGATCGAGCTCGCCGACAAGTTCGAGAACATGGGCGCCCAGATGGTGCGCGAAGTGGCCTCGAAGTCGAGCGACATGGCCGGCGACGGCACCACAACCGCGACGGTGCTCGCGGCCTCAATCGTCCGTGAGGGCGCGAAGTCGGTTGCGGCCGGCATGAACCCGATGGACCTGAAGCGCGGCATCGACCTCGCAGTCACGGCCGTCGTGAAGGACATCGAGTCCCGTGCCCGCAAGGTCGCCTCCTCCGAGGAAGTCGCCCAGGTCGGCACGATCTCGGCGAACGGCGACAAGGAAATTGGCGAGATGATCGCCAAGGCCATGCAGAAGGTCGGCAACGAGGGCGTGATCACGGTCGAAGAGGCGAAGACCGCCGAGACCGAGCTCGACGTCGTCGAGGGCATGCA
>JAESGR010000577.1_pt1 | contig 21259 bp, 21 predicted proteins | sample 9269771 | NCBI WGS metagenome assembly JAESGR01 (sample SAMN15739572, study PRJNA653492) | algae metagenome | isolation source: Chroococcus sp. CMT-3BRIN-NPC107 and co-occurring heterotrophs from well... | place: USA: Clark Mountains Wilderness, California | collected 2010-04-18 | reverse complement strand
TGGTTCCAAAGAAAATATCGTAGGCTTGTTGTTCGATGGGAGCGCATTTCTGCCTGCTTCAACGCTTTTCTTTCTCTAGCTACAATTCACATTTGGATTCATAGAATTTTATTAGTGGGATAGGTTCGTTATGAAAAACCGACTGAAAGAACTTCGACAACTGCGCCAATGGTCACAATCTGACCTCGCCAGGGAATTAGGAGTCAGTCGTCAGGCAGCCAATGGGTTTGAATCTGGCAAATTTGAACCCAGTTTAAACATGGCTTTTAAAATTGCCAGCTTGTTTAATGTTGCCCTTGAAGATGTTTTTATTTATGAAGCAAAAAATTCTATGCAAACACTCGTCAAACGATTTACAAACTTCCTTGGTTTTGAGTTTGGTTTTGAGCGGTTCACCGAAAAGGCAATTAACGCAATTAAGTTTGCTAATACCGAGGCAGTGCGATCGCCCAAATCCCAAGTTGAGCCAGAGCATCTACTTGTTGGTTTGTTAGCCGATTCAACCACAACCTCGGCACAGTTACTTCGAGCTAATGGCGCGATCTTAAATATCGAAACCAACGAACATTCTTTTGAATCTCACGATAATCCAAAACTTAGCCCACAGAGCAAGTTTGTTATGGAGCTTGCATTGCAAGTCGTTCGGCTTCAAGGGAAAAAATCGATTGGAACTGAACATCTGTTATGGGGTTTAGTTCGACTGGCGGAAACAGATAAAAATAATATAAGCGAACTATTTCAACAATACAAAATCGATCTCCAAGCCCTGAATAAGCAACTAGCAGAGACGGTTTGATTTGGAGCAAAAACGAAGTTGTTGTCAATTTTTCAGGGGGCGAAATAAATGGTTGTGTTCGGGATGGTATAAACGACTTCGCATTTCACCCGTATTTTGCAATGCTGGACTAATTACATATAACGTTGTCCGAATTAGATTCTCTTTTTGAGTAACTTCTGCGATTTTGTTAAGAGGTACTACTAAAATCTTTTCGTCTACCCAACCTAAACGAAAGCAGATAGCTACGGGGGTTTCTGGGGCGTAGTGTTCTAATAGTTGTGCTTGAGCATTATCTATATGACGGGCGCTCAAATACAAGCACAAACTAGCTTTATGGGCGGCTAAAGAGGCTAATTCTTCAGTGGCGGGTACTTGGGTGCGTCCGCTAATGCGACTGAGAATAATTGTCTGTACTCCTCCTGGAACCGTTAATTCTATTTTCAGTTTGGCGGCGGCGGCTTGAAAGGCGCTAATTCCGGGGATAACTTCAAAAGGAATATCGGCGGCGGCGAGGGCTTGCATTTGCTCGTGAATGGCGCTGTAAAGGCTTGGGTCGCCCGATTGTAAGCGAATTACCGATTTATGCGATCGCACTTTTTCTACCATTAAAGGCAAAATTTCCTCTAATGTCTTATTTGCAGTCCGAATAATCTCCGCATCTGGGCGACATAGTTCTAATATTTGCTTGGGTACTAAGGAATCGGCAAATAAAATTACATCGGCTTGCATTAAAAGTTTTTGCGCCTTTACAGTAAGCAAATCGGGGTCGCCAGGGCCCGCGCCTACGAGGTAAACTGCTGGCGCTAAGGGAATAATTGGCGTTGATTGTAACAGATCGGACTGAGACATAAAAAAAGTTTTACTAATTTTCTATTTTTTTGCGGAATGGATTAATTGGCTTTTGGAGTAATAGATGGTAGATGCACCCTGGTTAAGCTCTAGATTTGACTCTAGAGCTTTTTTTTGGCAATTTTATCTTTGGGATAATTCTTGCTCTTGTTTTCTTACAGGTGCAACATCCGGTAAAGGGCGCTTGTACAGGTATAGCCAAGCTAATCCCGCTAATCCTAAACTAATACTTATTAAACTCACAACTTGAGCTATTTTTAACCATCCCAGCATCAAGCTATCGGTACGCAAACCTTCAATCCACAAGCGCCCCAAGCTATAAGCAACTAAATAAACCAAAAATAACGTCCCGGTTTTGAGTTGCTTTCCTTTCCATCCGCGAAAAAATAGCGTTAGTAGCAAGCCAAACACCATTAAATTCCACAGCGATTCGTACAAAAATGTTGGGTGAAAGTAAGCAATATCGGCAAATTGAGGAGGGCGGTATTGCGGCTGTATGTATAGCTTCCAAGGTAAATTAGTGGAACCTCCAAAAGCTTCAGAATTAAAGAAATTGCCCCACCGCCCGATCGCTTGTCCTAAAATTAACGAAGGTGCGACTAAGTCTGTTAACTGCCAAAAAGAAATATTTTTCACCTTAGCAAAAACTAGCGCCGTGATCGCACCACCAATAATTGCGCCGTGAATTGCTATCCCACCTTCCCAAATTCTAATTATGGTTTCTGGATGTTGGGAATATTGCGACCACTCAAAAATAACGTAATACAACCGCGCCGAGGGAATTGCGCCAATAATTAGCCAAATAATCAAGTCTCCCAGCAAATCGGGGTCAACTTGGCGGCGTTTTGCTAAATACTGGGAAAGATTTATCCCAATTAACACCGCCAAAGCGATGAGTAGACCGTACCAGCGAATAGTTATCGGCCCAAGTTCAAACAAAACTGGGCCTGGGGAAGTAAATTGTATAGCCAAAGGTAATTGGCTAATATCTGGCAACATCTAATAATTCCTCAGAAATATTTATTATCCCCTGCGATCGCACAGGGCATAATTGTGGGTTTCATCGGCAATAAGTTAAGGTCGTAATATATCTGTTTTTATATCCAACATTACTTTTATGGGCAGCCTAGACCAATCTCAACTTTCCCAAACTGCCACTGCTACTTTAGAACAACCCAACTCCACGCTATTAGGTTTAAATTTACAAGAATTAACAGACTGGGTACTTTCTCAAGGACAACCCGCCTATCGTGGCAAACAATTACACGATTGGATTTACCATAAAGGGGCGCAAAGTCTTAACGATATCTCGGTTTTTTCTAAACAGTGGCGAAGTAGCGTTTCTCATGTCTCTATTGGACGCTCAAAAGTACATTTACGCTCTCAAGCACCCGATAAGACTGTCAAATATTTACTGCAACTAGCCGATAATCGGGTGGTGGAAACGGTGGGCATTCCCACCGAAAAACGTTTAACTGTCTGCGTTTCTAGTCAAGTTGGCTGTGCGATGGCTTGCGATTTTTGCGCTACTGGTAAAGGCGGTTTCGAGCGCAATTTATCTTCTGGCGAAATTGTTGACCAAGTTTTGACAGTTCAAGAAGATTTTAAACGGCGCGTTAGTCATATTGTCTTTATGGGGATGGGCGAACCGCTATTAAATACCGATAATGTTTTAAAAGCAATTGAATTGCTCAATCAAGATGTGGGTATTGGACAGCGCTGCATAACTCTTTCTACCGTTGGGATTCGTTCGCGTATCCGTAAACTAGCTAGGCACGAATTGCAAGTTACTTTAGCTGTTAGTCTCCACGCTTCCAACCAAAATCTCCGCGCCGAACTTATCCCCAGCGCTAATAATTATTCTCTTAACGATTTGATTGCTGAATGTAAAGAATACGTGCAAGTTACCGGGCGACGCATCAGTTTTGAGTACGTACTGCTGGCGGGGGTAAATGATTCGCCAAGGCAAGCAACAGAACTTGCTCAGTTGCTACGTGGCTTTCAATGTCATGTGAACTTGATTCCCTACAACCCAATTGCGGATGCAGGCTACGAACGTCCTAGTCCTCGTGCCATTCAAGCTTTTGTAAATGCTTTACAACAACAGCAAATCGCCGTTAGCGTTCGTTACTCGCGGGGATTGGAAGCCAACGCTGCTTGCGGACAACTTCGGACTACTACGCAAGTTTAAACGACAGCTATCAATTCCTGGTGCATACGCCTCGATTACTTTGCCAGTGTCCGAACACGTAACCATTAAGTAGTCACAAGTCGGGCATTGCGTCCGAATTAGCTTGCTTTCGGTAAGATGGTAGCGTTCGCCTTCACTACCACAGTTAGGACAGCGAATTTTTTGAATTGATTGCATTTTTTGTACCTTTTTGGGCAATTGTGAGGAGAATTAAATTAAAACTTAACTAACAAAACTCAATTGTCTAGTTACTAAATAAACATCAAAGGCAATATTTGTAACTTCCTATCTTCATTGTGTAAGGCGGCTTAGGTGCTTGTCGTGCAACTTTAGGTAGACTATTAAAACTTTTTCTTGTATGTTTTGCCTCTAAGTTTGACGATCCCCTCTAGGAATTCCTTTTATTCTAGCTTTCATTTTTAGATTGCTCGTAAACTTAATCAAAAATTAAACCTTGTAAAATTACTGGTTAACTGAGTAGTTGAGCTAATAAGTGCGAAGCCCGTAACCGGGCGCGCTTGCACTATTGCCTAAACATACATTTATATTCTTAATACTTGCTTAAGATTTGCATAGCGATCGCTGTTTATGAGAGGAACATAAACTTATACAGTTTGGCAAAGTAAAATTTCGTAATATATTGAGGTGCAAAAATGACTCGTTTTTTAACTAAAGAAATTTTTTATCAACCCCCGTACAAACCAAATCAAATAATTTGCGGTACAGGTCAAACAGTGATTGCGACCGGGTGGACGGTAAAGGAAAGCATTGCTAAACACTTATTACCTCACGAATACGCAGGTATAGGCGCACTCTACAGCCCAACACGCGGCATTTCGCTATTAATTCGCAATTTAATCGCAAATCCCAATGCACGATATTTAGTAGTTATCAACGCTACAAAAGAAGACCGCAACGCCGGAGCGAGTAATTGTTTAATTGACTTTTTCCGCAATGGCTTTGAGTTGGGACTTACAGACACAGGTAAACAGTGTTGGCTAATTCGTTCTACAGTAACGGGCTATATAGATATAGAAATTCCCAGAGAAGTTTTAGAACAATTACGGAAATCAATAGAATGGGTGGAAGCTAAAACAATTGCTGATGCGGTAAATAAAGTAAAAGCTTACGCACTTCGAGAACCTCTAGAAGCTTGGAGTACGCCACAAACCTATCCATTAGCCACCGCAACGCCGACAGTATTACCAGGGACGCGCTACGGACACCGCATTGAAGGGCGGACAATTGCCGAAACTTGGGTAAAAATCGTTCATCGGATCAAAACTACAGGAACAATCAGACCAACGGGTTACGATGGACAATGGCAAGAATTAATCGATTTAGTCGCAATTGTAACTGATGAACCAAAGGAGTTTTATTTTCCTGAACCTAATTATCTACCATGCGATCGCACTTTTATCAATGAATATGTCTCGCAAATATTAGACGATGCGCCTACGGTAGAAGGAGTTAAGTATACTTATGGGCAAAGATTGCGATCGCATTTTGGATTAGATCAAGTAGAACAAGTAATTAGTAAGCTTATAGGTGAAATTGATGCTGCAAGTGCAGTAATGACTTTATGGGATGTTAAAGACCATGAAAAAGGCGGTAGTCCGTGTCTCAATCATATTTGGCTTCGTGTTGTAGATAATGAGTTATCGTTGACTGCTACTCTTAGAAGCAATGATATGTTTTCTGCCTGGGCTGCAAATGCGATGGGATTAAGGGCTTTGCAGCAACATATTCGAGATGAAATTGCGGTGCGTTCTCAATACAATTTGCGAATGGGATCTTTGATTACTATCAGCCAGTCGGCTCATATATACTCTGATTGCTGGCAGCATACAGACTTAGTGATTCAACAGCAATATCAGAAAATAGTTGATGCGGAATACAAAAGATATTGCGATCCCGTTGGTAATTTTCTAATTGAAGTCCAAGACAATGAGATTATTGTCAGTCGTACCACTCCAGGAAGCGGTGAAACCGTTGCTTGCTATTGCAGCAAAGATCCCTTAAAACTGATTAGAGAAATTGCTGCGGCTTCTCCTGCTATCCGCCCAGATCATGTAGGTTATTTGGGAATAGAATTGCAGAAGGCTTTTGATTGCATTAAAAATCGGAATACTTATGTTCAAGATCGGTGAAGTAAGCTTCAAGGTTGATGTATAGAAAATTGACTATAATACAGGGCTTATACAATGATATGTGTGTAAAAACTTTACGTCTCTAGATGTTAACTAGCGCATATTTGAGGGAACTCTATAACTGTAGTCACTGAGAAACTTCAGGTAAACAGTTCAGAGGATAATTCATGTCAGTTTTGAGTGAGTGGGATATTGTCAATGAACTAGGAAGGGGAATACTTTTTTATCCTTTTAAAGGCAAGGCTAATAGCATAAGAGGCTGTTGCTTGTGCTTAACTGCAAGTAAATATGGTTATACATTTCAAATAGATGAGAATAACAATCAAAAGATAGTTACGCCTTTAATTAGAACAGAAGCTAACTCTAATAAAGAGTATTTGCTGATACCGAAAAGAAAAACTGCTGTAATATGGACTAACGAATCTATCTTACTTAAAAGTTATTTTTGTGGATCAGTTCACTCAAAAGTTAAATTGGTATCTAAAGGAATAGGAAATTTAGGAACAAGAGTAAATCCTAATTACGGAGGTGTTCTAGCTGTAGCACTTCACAATTTATCAGAAACTGACATAAGGATTGATGTTGGTGAAGTCATTGCATACGTGAGAGTTTATAAGTTGAATTCTGCATCATCATGTTCTCGACAGATAGATGAAGCAGGTAAAATTAGTGATGCTATTCCTGAAGGCTTTGTTTGTCCGCCTGAACTTAATAGGTGGTTGAACGATCTTTCTAACTTGTGGGTAAAAGGAGATAGCTCCACTCTTGAAAAAATATTAAAGCAATCAGCAGAGTACAATCATGTAAAAGATGAACTCAAGCAGAAATCTATTCGCTATCGTTTCATTTTTAAATACCTTCCGCAGTGGGAGCCGAATGTTTGGTTTAATGCAGTGATAGCGGTAGGAACAACCATACTAGCTATCATTGGATTATTTAGTCTTATCCAAGCTACTTCACAAACATCTTCAAAACAAAAACAGATCGTTACACCAAACTCACAATTAACACCGCCCTCAAAAGTAACCACTAAGAAAGATAATTAAATAATTGACATAAAATATTTTTCTAATTATGGGTAATCTTTACAAGGAAAACGAATTGTCTCAAAGACCAACATGGGATGAATACTTTTTAATGCTAGCTAAACTTGCAGCTACTCGCTCAACTTGCCTAGCATTTCCTGTTGGTGCAGTGATTGTTAAAAATAAGCAAGTTGTAGCTACAGGATACAATGGCTCACCGTCTGGATCTGCTCATTGTACTGCTCAGGGATACTGCTATCCCGATCTTAGCAGTTGTGATGCTAGTAAAAGTATGCCGTCACGGGCTGTACACGCAGAAGCAAATGCGATCGCTCAAGCTGCAAAACATGGCATTGCTACAAATGGTGCAAGTATTTATGTAACTTTAGAACCTTGTCTATCTTGCTTAAAGCTAATTATTTCCGCAGGAATTAAAGAAGTTTATTATGAAACTCCTTTCAATACTGGAGATAGTAATATAGTTAGAGATTCTTTTATTAGTGAAGATTTAGTTATTGTCAAACAGATTGAATTAACTGAATCTACATTACAAAGAGCAGTTGGATTTTTATTAAACCCAACGTCTGTTGCGACAGAAGAAATATCTCTTTCCTCAGCATACTTCAATGATAAAGTTTGATTAAAATGTTGAATATATATATATCAGGAGCCTTAACGGGCATTGAAGAATTAGTAGAAATCAAAGCCTTTTATGAAGCTATTGGAGCGCTTTGCAAAAAAATAGAAATGCAAGCTTATGTTCCTCATTTGAACACCGATCCTATCAATCATCCTAATGTTACTCCTCGTCAAGTTTTTGAGTTAGACAAATACCAAGTCAGCCAATCGGACTTAGTTATTGCTTACATTGGCTTTGCCTCATTAGGTGTAGGGATGGAGTTAGCTTACGCAGATACTAATTCAACTCCAATAGTCCTTTTGTATGAAAAAAATAAGCATATATCAAGATTTCCGCGTGGAATCCCTAGTACAATCTCTGAAATTCAGTTCATTGACTATGAAGATGCTTTAATGCAACTCAAAATTGTTTTAGAGGAGTGGAAAGTACAGCAGTTAAAACAACTAACTCCGCCTTACTCTGCATAAATATTGTCATTATTTAGAGACACTTAGTTAAGGTTGGTGACTGCGGCGAATTTCTGTAATTTGGTCGGCTAATTCTAGAATCTCTTGGGGCATTTCTGTTCCGGTCAGTACAATATCTACATGACTGGGACGTTTTTTAATAAATTCCAATACTTCATCTAAAGGAATTAAGCCAAAAGAAATCGCTAAACTTAGTTCGTCCAGCACCACAAAAGCGTATTTCCCCTCGGATACAACTTTTTGCGTATGCTGCCACAATGCTAGTAGTGACTTTGTTTCGGCTTCGTCTAGTTGGGGAGTATCAATATAACGGGGTAAATCGCAGCGAATCCAATCTAAATTTTGCCCTAACTGTACAGGATGCTCAAACCCTTGCCCTATACCGCCTTTAAGAAACTGAACTATCAATACAGGTGTACCTTGTCCGGCGATTGTTAAGGCTTGCGCCATCACGCTTGTAAAAAAGCAGCGCGGCGAACAGGTAAATACTTGCACAAGCCCCGCGATCGCATAAGGTAGGCTATTAGGAGTTGTTAGTGCGGGAGTTTCTAGCTGGGCAACCATAGGACAACATTTAACCGTTGAGGAAAATAATACAGATATGTAGCGTATTTATTTGCTAAGTCTTTTGATTTAACACTAGATATGAGTGAAGGTCAACAGCTAAAAGATAGTTACTTTTCCTGAAAAACTATGAGTAGCTTGAGGAAAAAGAGGATTGAGGCGATCGCAAAATGTCATAAACTTGGCTAAGTTCCGATAACTAAACGAGCAATAATCATGGCTTGGCAACGTCCCGATGGTAGACAAAGCGAACAGTTGCGTCCGATTAGCTTTGAGCTTGGTTTTACGCGCTTTGCGGCAAGTTCCGTTTTAACTAGATGCGGCGATACACAAGTTCTTTGTACGGTAACAATTAGCGATGGAGTCCCTAAGTTTTTAGTCGGTTCGGGAAAAGGCTGGCTAACGGCGGAATATCGAATGTTACCTAGCGCAACCCCCCAGCGTCAACCACGAGAATTATTAAAACTATCAGGACGCACACAAGAAATTCAACGCTTGATTGGGCGCAGTTTGCGCGCAGCCATTGATTTAGAGGCTCTAGGGGAGCGGACAATTACTATTGATGCCGACGTACTCCAAGCCGATGCCGGAACCCGTACAACCTCTATTACTGGGGGCTTTGTGGCGCTATCTGATGCGATCGCATCCTTGATTAAACAAGGAACTTTAGAAAAGTCTCCTATTCGTCACCAAGTAGCGGCGGTTTCGGTAGGGATACTCCAAGGCGAACCTTATCTAGACTTAAACTACCCCGAAGATGTAGCGGCAGAAGTAGATTTAAACGTAGTCATGAATAGCAATTTAGGCATTATAGAAATTCAAGGAACCGCCGAAGAAGGCAGCTTTAACCGAGTTCAAACCAATCAAATGCTCGATATTGCCGAAAAAGGGATTAAGGAACTGTTTATCGCGCAACAGCAAGCATTACAAACCTAGTCAATTATCCTGTAGTTTTTGCAAACAAACTAGCTACAGGTAGACTTAATTCTGGCAACAGAATATCTGAAATTGTGCCATCGCTCCAAATAGTTTGCGGAAGCTCATCAGTGCCAAAAACCGTCACCGACTGAGCTTTGGTATCTACTATCCACACGCGATTTATTCCAGCTAATAAATAATCTGTAGCTTTTTGAGTCATTTCTCCAAAAGTTTGACCAGGAGAAATGATTTCAATAACTAATTCTGGTGGAGTAGGACAAGGTTCATCTTCTTCCCATTCAACAGGTAGCTTTTCGTAGGAAATATAAGTTAAATCGGGGACTGGAACCCAGTCTTGTCCATGTTTTTGCAGAACAACTCCCCATTCTGGACGAACCCGACCGCATAAAGCGCGATTGCACCACTGATTTAAGGATAATAATAGCCGCAGTTGTATGGTTGAATGTCTGTATTTTGGGGACATTTTGCGCCTAATTTCTCCATCAACCAACTCATAGCGATCGTTACCTGCGGGTAAATCCAGAAACTCTTGCAGGCTGAATTTACTTGGAGTGCGACTCATAGACAACTGTAGTTGAAAGGATAAGTTAGCTTTTATCTCAAATATAAGTCGAGCGCCACAGGAAGCAAAGGCGATCGCACACAGCACTTATCGTTTTGTTGCAAAAATTGTAAGTAACTGCACTAGCACCCGATATCTCTGGGACAATCGGAAACTACAAGACTGATAATAACTATTCCAAGCTTTATAAATTAGGGAGCATTGCAAAGATATGAAATTGGCTTACTGGATGTATGCAGGACCCGCCCATATTGGAACTTTGCGAGTTTCTAGCTCTTTTAAAAACGTCCATGCCATCATGCACGCACCAATTGGCGACGACTACTTTAACGTCATGCGTTCGATGCTAGAGCGCGATCGCAATTTTACTCCAGTTACCATTAGTTCGGTAGACCGCAACGTATTGGCGCGGGGTTCTCAAGAAAAGGTCGTTGACAATATCACCCGCAAAGACACCGAAGAACACCCTGACTTAATTGTGCTTACTCCTACCTGCACCTCTAGCATTTTGCAAGAAGACTTAGAAAACTTTGTCGAACGTGCTTCTATCGATACAAAGTGCGATGTAATGCTGGCAGATGTCAACCACTACCGCGTCAACGAATTGCAAGCGGCGGATATTACCCTGCGGCAAATTGTGCAGCTATACACCGAAAAAGCCCGGAAAAAAGGCGAATTACCTACAGGGAAAACTGCCAAGCCTTCGGTTAATATCATTGGTATTTCTAGTCTCGGCTTCCACAATCACCACGATTGCACCGAATTAAAGCGATTGATGACGGATTTGGGCATTGAAATTAATGAGGTAATTCCTGAAGCAGCGTCAGTTCTTAACCTCAAAAGACTTTCCCAAGCTTGGTTTAACTTAGTACCTTATCGGGAACTAGGGGTAATGTCGGCGAAGTACCTAGAACAAGAGTTTGGGATGCCTTATGTAGATATTACGCCGATGGGTGTAGTAGAAACAGCGCGTTGCATTCGTAAAATTCAGCAGATACTTAATGACCAAGGTGCGGATGTAAACTACGAAGACTTTATCAACGAGCAAACTTTGTATGTTTCTCAAGCTGCTTGGTTTTCGCGCTCGATTGACTGTCAAAATTTAACCGGAAAAAAAGCTGTCGTTTTTGGCGATAGCACCCACGCCGCCGCTATGACAAAAATATTAGCGCGAGAAATGGGCATTCACGTTGTTTGGGCGGGTACTTATTGCAAGTACGATGCGGAGTGGTTTAAAGAGCAAGTAGGCGAATACTGTGATGAAGTAATCGTAACGGAAGATCACGGACAAATTGGCGATGCGATCGCACGGGTAGAACCATCAGCTATCTTCGGTACGCAAATGGAACGGCACGTAGGCAAGCGTCTAAACATCCCTTGCGGTGTAATAGCTGCACCAGTACATATTCAGAACTTCCCCATCGGCTACAAGCCATTTTGCGGCTATGAAGGCACAAATCAAATCGCCGATTTGGTCTACAATTCCTTTACTTTGGGCATGGAAGACCACTTACTAGAAATCTTCGGCGGACACGATACCAAGGAAGTAATTACTAAAGGCATTTCTGCGGGTTCCGACCTTGGTTGGAATAAAGAAGCACAGGCAGAATTAAATAAAGTGCCTGGGTTTGTACGTGGTAAAGTTAAGCGTAATACCGAAAAATTTGCACGCGATCGCGGTTTTAGTGTAATTAGTCTAGAAGTCATGTACGCCGCTAAAGAATCTGTAGGCGCGTAGTTTCGTTAACTACTCAGAAATTTGTTTTAGGCGTTCTCTTTTGAGAGCGCCTTTATTTGTTGTCTGCTATTTTTAGCCTGTACCGCTAAACTAAGGAATCGCGCGATGATTTCGGCAGAACTGCTTAATAATCTTCAAACTTCTGTTGCCGCGCTTTCAAACCCAACGTAACTAAAAATAGCCAAAACTAACCCAAACGCAAACCTTCAAAGGAAACCCCTTTGCGTCGTCTTCGTAAATTCTTGGTTGAGATTACTTTCTCCCAAAATTAAAGGATTTTGGGAAGCAAATATCGATCGCACACCTTTTAGGAAGACATACAGTTGGCTATTGTGAAAAGGTTTTAGAGCAGCCAATTATTCTAATTCTAAAGTAATACTATGTTTCTATACATCTATGTTTTGCCTTAATAATTGGCATAGAAATTAACGTGCGATCGCAATTACCCGGCAAATTTCGCTAAATTAAAAAGTATCTTAGAGGAAACTGTTTAATGTCGTCAGCACAACTATTATTGGTAGATGATGAGCCAGGATTGCGCGAAGCTGTCAAAGATTATCTAACCGAAAGCGGCTTTGGTGTTCAAGTAGCAAGTTCTGCTCGTGAGGGGTGGGACTTGATCCAACAAAATACTCCAGACTTAGTAATTTCTGACATTATGATGCCGCAAGTAGATGGCTATCAGTTTCTCAAGCAATTGCGAGACGATCCTCGATTTAAAGCTCTACCTGTAATCTTTTTAACAGCTAAAGGGATGACGGGCGATCGCATTCAAGGCTATCAAGCACGGTGCGATGCTTATTTATCTAAACCTTTCGATCCTGATGAATTAGTCGCTATTGTCGAAAACTTACTAGAACGCCGCGTAGCTTCAACTACTACTACCGAAAATAGCGAAATTCCAGACATTGCCGATTTAGCTAATCAAATTGCTCAAATTAAGGCAATTTTGACTCAAAAAAATGGCATAGTTCAAACTCCCATGCCGTTTAAAATCGATCTCACACCCAGAGAACAAAGCGTTTTAGATTTAGTTACAACTGGGCTAATGAATAAAGAAATTGCCCGTCAACTGCAAACTAGCGTCCGCAATGTCGAAAAGTATGTTAGCCGTTTATTTAGTAAAACTGGGACAAATAGCCGTACGGAATTAGTGCGTTTTGCTTTAGAACATGGGCTTGCTAAATAATTTTACGCGGCGATCGCCGCAACTAAAAATAAGCTATCTACCAAAATTGTACTCAATACCGCTCCCCCAAACGCCCACCAATGCAGTTGTTTGGAAAGTAAAGGTAATGTCCCGCAAACTAGCAATACTGTAGCCAGAACTATTGCTAGACCCTGCCCCAGGGGTGTTTGAACCTGTGCTAAAGCACTGTGCAATATTGTGGGTGTTGAATCTGGATCGAGCATAATTTGCCGCCAGTGAGGAATCAAATCTACTAAATAAAAATATATATCTGTTAATACTGTTCCAAGTAAAGAACCCAGATAAAAATAATTGCCCACTTTGCCCCAACCGCGCTTTAGAGCGGCGATCGCAAAAGGCAAGGCTATAGCTTCTACAGGCAAGTGTAGTAAAGGTTCCCAGCGCAGCCAGCCCCAGTAAACCGAACCCGCCAGCCAACTCCAACTAAAACCTAATAATAAGTCTCCCCAAATATAAGTTTTGGGTTTTGACATTAACTTATAACTCAGCCATAACCAAGCTGCCGTTAGTACCAAACTCAGCCAAGGAAGCACTCTTACTAGCGGCGCTTCAATAAATACTGGCACAGTTACTAAAAAAACTGCCGCTCCAAAAGTTAACCAGGCTTGTTTAAAGCCAACTTGCCAAGAAATATTACTAACTCTCTGCGTCTCGGCGGTTGCCAACGCGGAAGTTATGACGCTATAAGGGGGCAATGTTTGGTTAACCAAGGTACTATATTAATATTATTTACTTAACTTAATCTTACTTAACGATAACACAAGATCGATGCCCTGGGGGGGCATATTAATAATACCTTAATTATTAAGCTCTACCGAGGTGTAAGCAGCTAAAGATATTAAGAGCTCTACCGAGGTGTAAGCAGCTAAAGATTTGACGAAGGTTAGCAAAAGTGTCAATTTAAGGAGAAACTGCGATCGCATTCCAAAAAACAAACTATGGCTTCAGCAAAATATCAAATTTTAGCTTTGGGTAGCGCCGTTGCAATTATTGCAATACCAGTAAAAGTATTAAGTCAAACAACCCAAATACCAACTACAACCCAGCCAAATATTTTTCAAGCAATTATCCTGGGGATGGTGCAAGGACTTACAGAATTTTTGCCGATTAGTAGCACCGCTCACTTAAAAGTAATTCCTGTATTGTTGGGATGGGGAGATCCGGGAGTCGCCTTAACCGCCGTAATTCAGTTGGGAAGTATTGCCGCCGTACTGTGGTATTTTTGGGGCGATTTGAGCAAAATTACTATTGGGGCATTTACCGCGATTGGGCAAAAGAATTATAAATCCTACGATTTACGTTTAGCTATAGGAATTGCGCTTGGAAGCTTACCAATAATATTTGTTGGAGTGTTAATAAAAGTTTTCATACCAGACTACGACAACTCACCAGTGCGGAGTCTAGCCGCAATTGCGATCGCATCTATAGTAATGTCGCTTTTACTTGGGCTTGCCGAGCAAATAGGCAAACGCAAACGCAATTTTGAACACTTAACCGTTACTGATGGCATACTTATGGGATTAGCGCAAGCTTTATCTCTAATTCCTGGGGTATCGCGCTCTGGCTCAACGCTTACGGCGGGGTTATTTATGGGTTTAGAAAGAGCTGCCGCCGCTCGGTTTTCTTTTTTGCTTGGAATTCCAGCAATTACTTTAGCCGGGCTTGTGGAACTCAAAGACTTATTAGCAACAGGAATATCAAACGACAGCATCGTTACAATGGTTGTGGGCGTAATTTCTGCTGCCATATTTTCTTATTTAGCGATCGCTTGGCTACTGCGCTTTTTACAAACTCAAAATACTTGGGTATTTGTTTGGTACAGATTAGCTTTTGGGATAGCTATATTAAGTGCGATCGCAGCAAACCTAATTCCAAACAGCTAAAAGCCGCACCCATGCTATAGTTTCAACGCTCTATGAATGCCACAAACCCCGCCAAAATTACTAAAATTCTTAAAGGCTCCATTGCTGCGGAAATAGGCTTTGAAGTTGGAGATAAAATTTTATCTATTAACGGTACGCGCCCCCGCGACTTGATAGACTATCAATTTTTGTGTGCCGATGAACTGCTAGAACTAGAAGTAATCGACACCACCGGAAAAACTCATCACGTAGAAATTGAGAAGGATTACGACGAAGGTTTGGGGCTAGAATTTGACAGCGCCTTATTTGACAACTTGATTCAGTGCAATAATCGCTGCCCTTTTTGCTTCATAGATCAGCAACCCCCTGGCAAACGCGAAAGCCTATACTTCAAAGATGACGACTATCGCCTGAGCTTTCTTTATGGCTCTTACCTTACTTTGACTAACTTGAGTCAAAAAGAATGGGCAAGAATCGAGCAAATGCGCCTGTCGCCCTTGTATGTATCTGTCCACGCCACCGAGCCAGAAATTAGAACTAGACTATTAAAAAATCCGCGCGCTGGGGAGATATTACAACAACTAAAGTGGTTTCAACAAAAACGGTTGCAAATTCACGCTCAAGTAGTAGTTTGTCCAGAAATAAATGACAGTCAGCATTTAGAAAAAACTCTCTTAGATTTGGCATCTTTTCATAAAGGAAAAATCCCTGCCGTTGCCTCGGTTGCTGTTGTCCCTGTAGGCTTAACTAAGTTTCGCCCTAGTGAAGACGAATTAATCCCCGTTACCAAAGAAAAAGCCACCGAAGTTATTGCTCAAGTGCAAAATTTGCAAACTAAATTTCGCACTTCGCTAAAATCAACCTTTGCTTGGTTAGCCGACGAGTGGTTTTTGATTGCTGGACAAGATTTGCCTCTCGAATCTCACTATGAAAGCTACCCGCAGATAGATAATGGTGTAGGCTCGATTCGCTCATTTTTGAAAGAATTTGACCTAGCCGCCCAAAATTTACCCACCCAAGTAACGCCTCGAAAACTTACATGGGTAGTAGGCAATGCTGTAGAAAAGGCATTTCAGCCGATTGTAGAGCGGCTAAATAAAGTGAAAAATTTAGAAATAACTATGGTTGCTTTATGTAGCAATTATTGGGGACAGAGCATTACAGTTACGGGCTTATTGACTGGCGAAGATTTATTATCGGGGTTACAACAGAAATACTTAGGTGATGGAGTGTTACTACCTGCTATGATGCTTAAGCATGGCGATACTTGTTTTTTAGACGACATGACCGTTACAGAACTAGCCTCCAAACTAAGTACGCCAATTTTGCCCGTCCGAGGGATTGCCGAGCTAATAGAGACTTGTATTAAATAATGCCGACAAAATTAAGTTTAACCGTGCTGCTACCCATAGTTCGGGCTACTTCTAGCCGCGAAAAAGCAGGAAAAAATTTGTATGCTTGGCTAAGAGCTTTTTTTTGGGGAGCGGGTTTGCTACCAATATTTAGCTTGCCAACGGTTGCTGTAGAAACAGAAATATTGGGAGTAGTCAAAAGCGAAGAAAATACTCAGTATTGGCAGACCATCACCACCCGCTTGCAGGCATCGGGAATCAATTATTGCGTTATAGAGTTAGCCAGCATCAGAAGTGCTACGGATTTAAGCGATCGCCCGGTGGTATTTTTGCCAAACGTGGAAACAATTTCTCCCGCCCAAGCGATCGCTCTTGAAGGCTGGATGAGCAAAGGCGGACGGGTAATTTCTAGCGGTGCTGTAGGTAATAGAAGTCAGCCTGGAGTGCGGCAACTGATGCGGAGTTTGTTGGGGGCATATTGGGGGTTTGGGTTTAAAGCGCCGTCAAAATTGCAACCACTAAAAACTAACTCCCAACCTTGGGTAAAAGATGCTCTAGGCGGTACCGCTTGGGGCGGCTCGGTAATTCCCACAGGTGTAACTAGCCAAATCGCCGCCGTTTGGCAATCGCCCAATACCCCTTCTGCCGTTGTTACCACCGACCGCACAACGCTTTTAGGCTGGAATTGGGGAACAAATGCCGCCACTACTGCCGAATTTGATACAGCCTGGTTAAAAGCTGCTCTTAGCCGTCATGTCAAGTTAGCCGCAACGGGTAATACCGCAAAACCAAAAAACTGCAATGGGACAGTAGCTTCAAATACAAATAGAATTTCCGTCAAACCAAAATCGCCAGAAATTACGCCCTCAAGGACAATTCAACCTGAAATAGCCAGACAAACAGTCACTCTGCCAACAAATCAACCTGCAAGGGTGGCAAAGCCGCCAATAGCTGTAAGCCCTAATAGTATAGAAACAGGCTTTATTACTCCGGCTTCAGACGAGCCGCTAGATAGGCTTGCACCAAGGGGATTAGCTGCGCCCAATGCTAAAACCCCAATTACAGGCTTAGAAGCGAATTCTCTGCGTCAAGAATTAGATAACTTAATTGGTAGATTTGAAAGCGCCCAACTAGCCGCAAATTCCCGCAATCATCGCTCTACCGAAACCACAGAAATTGCTAGTTCTCAAATTACAGCAATACCTCAAAGCGCCGCCAATGCCCTAGCTCAAGCAAGAGAAATCGCCAAAACTTTGCCTCAGCTAGTTAGTACGAGAAACTATGCCAAAGCAAGAACCGAATGGCTCAAAGCGTCTCAAATATTGTGGGCAAACTACCCTACAAGTCGTCCGATTTCTCAACCAGAAATTCGCGCCATGTGGTTAGACCGAGGTACGATTATCCGTGCAGGTTCGGAGCAAGGATTAGCTAAGGTTTTTGATAAACTAGCGGCGGCGGGAATTAATACTGTTTTTCTAGAAACCGTTAATGCTGGTTATCCTATTTATCCAAGTCAAGTTGCACCCAAAGCAAATCCTTTAGTCAAAGGTTGGGACCCTTTAGCATCGGGGGTTAAGTTAGCTCACGAAAGAGGGATAGAGTTACACGCTTGGGTATGGGCTTTTGCGGTGGGCAATCAACGCCACAATACTTTAGTTAATTTGCCAGCAAACTATCCAGGGCCAGTGATTGCGGCTCATCCCGATTGGGCAAGTTACGATAACCGGGGTAGCTTGTTTCCGCTCGGTCAAAATAAGCCATTTTTAGATCCGGCAAATCCCCAAGCACGTAAATATTTAATAGATTTGTGTAATGAAATTGCCCAGCGCTACAAAATTGATGGTTTGCAACTAGACTATATTCGCTACCCGTTTCAAGATCCGGGAGCCGATCGCACTTACGGTTATGGGAAAGTTTCGAGGCAGCAATTTAGGCAACTAACGGGGGTAGATCCAACAAAAATTAGTCCGCGCGATCGCGTTTTGTGGCAAAAGTGGACGAATTTTCGCACCGCACAAGTTGATTCTTTTGTCGCTCAAGTAGCGCAGCAATTGCGAAAAACCCGCCCGAATATAATTATGTCTGTTGCCGTGTTTCCACTTCCAGAACACGACCGCCTCAATAAGTTACAGCAACATTGGGAAGTATGGGCGCAACGGGGAGATGTAGATTTAATTATTCCCATGACTTATGCTTTGGATACTTACCGCTTTGCGCGTCTAGCGCAACCTTGGATTAGTTCGCTTAAGTTAGGTTCGGCGCTGGTTGTACCGGGAATTCGGTTATTTAATTTAGCCTCTCCCATTGCGGTCGATCAAATTCAATTAGCGCGAGATTTACCAATTAGCGGTTACGCGCTATTTGCGGTAGAAAATCTCAACAGCGATTTGCAAAATATTTTTCAGCGCACTCAAGGCAAAATAAACGAGCCAATTCCTTACCGTCAGCCTTTTCATACGGCGGCGGCGAGGTTCGCATCGTTGCAACAGCAATGGGATTATATGCTTTCAAGCAATCAACTTGTTTTAGTTAAAAGCGGACAATCAGCTTTTAGTGCCAAAGCAAAGACCTTAGAAACAGCTTTAGAAGAGCTTGCTGCTAATCCTAGTTCGGGGCGATTGAGTACCGCTAAGAGGGCGCTAACTGCCTTTGAGTCGCAGTTTAAGGATGGGATGCGCTTTTACAGGTTAGAAAATCCTTACCAATTTAAAGTTTGGTCAAATCGCATTGATACTATAGAGCGATTGTTAGTTTATGGCGATCGCGCTGTTATCAAAAAGAACCGCTAGATTTCTCGTTTGGGAATCACAATATAACCATTAATGCGATCGCCTAATACTATATTTTTTTCTTTTCCCCAGTACCACCAATAAGCACCGACATAAGCGCAAATTAGACTATCTAACTTGTCTTCTAATGCTTTTCCCGTACTGGGAATTTCGGCAAGTAGTAAAGGGTTGGAATTTAGATTGAGGGCGGGTGTGAAGGTGGGTAACACTTCCACAATATATTTATACAGTTTGATTAGTTCTAAGCGACGCTCCAATAAGCGTCCTTTTTTGTATTTGAGGATTAAAGGTAAGTTAAATAATTCTACGATCGCCGGATGGGGGAAAACTTCAATTTGATATCTACCGAGTTTTTGGGGGGTAATTTCTGGCGCGTGAACAAAACCCCGATTTTCTAACTCTAAGCCAAAACCAACAGTGTGATCGGCAAAAGCAAGGCCCAGGTTAGCAGGATAACAGCCTGCATGGTAGCGCCCAAAATATTTGTGGGTAAGTTTGTCGGGGAGGCGCGAGCCTGTAAAGTTGGGAATAATTGTTGGCGCATCTACGGCGCAAATCGCCTTGTCTTGTGGTTGAACCCAGTTGTCTAACCAAAAAAGTACATCAAAAATCGCCTCAATTCGATCTAAATTTAATAAATACAACTCTCCGTCTACTAACTCCAAGCAACACAGTCCGCTTGGCTGCGATTTCCAACCTAGATCGATACCAATAAATTTCATTTTTATGGATTTGTGGCTTGAGCAAATTTTGGCAAATAGCCAACCGCAATTATTTGATGCAGTAAGGCCGAAAAATGGAGCAGATGAGTCTATTTTCCGCTCTGTTTACCCAGCTTGCAGCCAATTTAATCAACATAGTCTAAAACTTCCTCCCCAGCAGTTTGCAACCAATCTGTGGAATTGGTGGCTGCCTTTAGCAATGGTAATAGTAGAGTATCGAACTAGGCAATCGCAACCATTAATTCAAGGCATTTTAGCCGCTCAAGGAACGGGCAAAACTACCTTAGCTGAAATTTTAAAATTGATTTTGGGTGAGATGGGTTATCAAACTATTTGCTTATCTTTGGATGACTTGTACAAAACTTATAGCGATCGCTTAATTTTAAAGCAACAAGACCCGCGTTTAATTTGGCGAGGTCCTCCCGGTACTCACGATTTAGATTTAGGTATCGATGTCTTAGATGCGCTGCACCAGCCTAATTCTGACACAATAATTCAACTTCCCCGCTTCGATAAATCTGCTTATAACGGTGCGGGAGAGCGCGGAGCTTTTGAAGCAGTTTCTAGAGCAGATATTGTGTTATTTGAAGGTTGGTTTGTAGGTGTTCGTCCTATAGAATCAGCAGTTTTTGACACTGCACCGCCGCCAATTATTAGCCAAAGCGATCGCCAATTTGCCCGCGATATGAATGCTAAACTGCAAGATTATTTACCTTTATGGGAACGAATAGATAAGTTAATTTTGCTGTATCCTCTCGATTACCGTTGGAGTTTGCAATGGCGCAAACAAGCCGAACATCAAGCGAGCGCTCTTGGTAAATCGGGGATGAATGACTTAGAAATAGAGCAATTTGTCAATTATTTTTGGCGAAGTCTGCATCCAGAATTATTTGTTAAGCCTTCCAACTGGGTAGACTTAGTAATTGAAATAAAGAGCGATCGCTCTTGGGGTAAAGTATATTAGCTAAATCCCTTGGCGCACTTGGGTAAAAGTATTAAATTTGCCTTACTTCTGAGCAAAATCTTTTCCAGCCGCTTTTCACAGTAAAAAGGTAACGTGGTAATGTACCAGTCTGTTAGATGCTTAGAGCCTTTGCTTTTATTACATCTTGCACAGGCTGGTACTAAGTTTTTTCGCGACTTTATCCCACCTTTTGAATCTGCTACTACATGGTCTAAAGTCAGTTTTTTAGACTTAGTACCACAGTAAGCACAGCAAAGAGCAAACTCTAATTTGATTTCTGCTTTTAACTGAGCAGGGATTATAGGCTTTTTTGTCGCGATTTGCTGCATATAACTAACCTGAGTTCGGGTTAAGCAGAGGGAGGTAAAGCCCATTCTAAATGAAGAGAAGGCTTTTTAGGCTGATAACAGTAGGCAATCAAACCGCACAGGACGTTAACGGCAAAATTGACAGGACG
>JAESGR010000576.1_pt1 | contig 21393 bp, 23 predicted proteins | sample 9269771 | NCBI WGS metagenome assembly JAESGR01 (sample SAMN15739572, study PRJNA653492) | algae metagenome | isolation source: Chroococcus sp. CMT-3BRIN-NPC107 and co-occurring heterotrophs from well... | place: USA: Clark Mountains Wilderness, California | collected 2010-04-18 | reverse complement strand
GGCACCGCCGGCACCGGCAGTGCCGGCGGGGAGGGCGGGGAGGGCGGGGCGGGTCATGGCGGCGGCCTTCCTGATCAGGTTCGTATCCGGCTCCGGGGTCGGGCCGGGGTCGGGCTGGGTGGTGGGTGCGTCGGCGGGCGGGGCGGGGGGCTGTGCGCAGTTCGGGCACAGCCCGTCGACCGTCCAGGTGTTGCACGGTCCGGGGCACGGAGTGGCGTCGAGGATGACCAGCAGCGGGGAGTCGACGGGCGCGGCGGGCTGCGCGGCGTCGAGGGCGGCTCGGACGTCGTTCTCGGCCGGCCACGGCTCGCCGGCTGGCCCGACCGTGGCGCTGTTGGACCGGGTCCGCTCGTCGAACAGGACCTGGCCGTCGGGGTCCACCCACTGCCAGGCGGTCTCGGTGATGATCCAGCGCTGCCGGCCGTCGTCGTGCGCCCAGGAGGTGCAGGTGGTGAGCAGCGCGCCGCACCCTCGCGGGTGGGCCTGCACCCACTGCCGGTAGACCGCCGGGCCGGCCTGGTCGGGACGGTGGGTGTCCCCCGAGTCGTTGCGGGCACCGGACGTCGTCTCGACCCACCCGGAGTCGGTGACGTCGCCTGCCGGCGCGTCGGGCTCGGACGGCGGGCCGGGGCACTCACCTTCGACCTCGTCGCAGCGCACCCGGGGTGGCGAGACGAACCCCCCGCACCCGCCGAGGCACAGGCTCAGCACGACCGGGCCGTCGGCCGGGCCGGCCGGCTGCGGTTCGGCGGCCGCGCGGCGTCGCTCCTGCGCGGCCCGCTCCCGCTCGGCGCGGTCCTGCTCGACACGCTCCTGCTCGGCCCGCATCCACTCCTCCTGCTGGTGCTCCTTCTTGACCTGCCGGCGCTCGAAGGCGTGCTGGTGGGTGGTGAGGGCATCCCGCCAGGCGTCAGCCGTAACCGTCTCGGCCCAGATGCGGAAGGCGCGCAGCCCACGCCGTTCGGGCGGGTTGGCGGTGCGGTTGGCGATGCGGTTGGCGAACCAGCCGGTGATGGCCCGCGCGGCCGGCGGCGCCCCCGTCGCGGCGAGGTGCTCCTGGTCGAGCTTCTGCCGGTCGCGGCGGCGGGTGATGCGAGGGTTCTCCGGAAGGCGCAGCACCGCGGTGAGGACGTCCTCGGCGATGCGGCGGAGCAGCTGCAGGATGGTCAGGACGACCAGCCACCCGACGATCAGAAACTCCATGTCACGTCCTCGAGTCGGGGATGGGGGTGCTGGCGGCGGCCGGTGCGGTGTTGCCCCGTCGGGCGCAGCGGTTCGGGTGGGCGTCGGGCGGCAGGCTCATGGCGCCGCCTGCTCAGCGCGGTACCGCTCGGCGTGGGCGAGCACGCGATCCGCGTAGGGGACGCTGCGGTTGTAGCGAAACAGCGCCGCGCGGACCCCGCGCCCCTTGATCAGGCCGCTGTCGCAGAGGTAGTGAGCAGCGGCCGGAATCGCGTGGTGCGGGTTGTAGATGTCCGGGCCGACCTCGGGGTGCTTGCCCCGGACCTCGTCCCAGGTCGGACGGAGGAACTGCATCGGCCCGGCCGCCCCCTTGTGGTTCGTGCCGCTGGTGACCCCGGGGAGATCGACGCGGCCGTGGTCGGTCTCGACCTTCCCGACGCCGGCCAGCAGCGCCCAGTCCAGCTGGGGGCACGTCGTCCCCGCCTGCTGGTAGAGAGCCAGGTACTCGGCCGGGATGTCGCCCACCGGCCCAGCAGGTCCAGGGGCCGGTGCGGGCGCTGCCGCAGCGGGCGCCGCCGGCGGGTCCGCCGGGGCCGCGACCGGCGCGCCCTCCGCGGGGAGGGCGGCCGCCTCAGGGGCCGGCGCCTCGGGTGCCTGGGCCTCGGGGGCCGCTTCCGCGGCCGCCGCCGACGGGAACGCCGCCAGCGCCGTGTTGACGGTGTGCTGGGCCGAGGGCCAGAGCGCGGCGATGGCGACGGGCAGGAGCAGCGCGAGCGGGAAGTGCCACAGCCGCGGCCAGCAGACGTTCTTGGCTCGGGCCAGGACACGGAGGCCGCGCGACGCGAGCACGTAGGCACCCAGGACGACAGCGCCGAGCATGGCGAACGGGCTGACCTCGATGACCCACGGGGGCAGCGAGAAGGTGCTGGCCAGCAACGTCATCGTGGTCGGGGTGGCACTGGTGAGCAGCGGGCTGAGCCAGCCGCACAGCAGCACACCCGCGACCAGCCCGGCGATGTTGAGGGCCTGCGAGCCGGTCTCGTGGTCCCGGGCGACCGCCGGGTTCGCGCGGTAGGCGCGGAAGCGGCGGACCCACCGGCTGCCGGCGACGGCCAGGACCAGGGCGCCCGCGAGCGGGAGGGCGAAGGCGAGTCGGGGATCCATCAGTCCACCGCCCCGGCCGGCGGCGCCGCGGGCGCCGGGTCGGGCGAGAAGACCGCGAAGACCCGGCGGACCCAGGCCCAGGTGGTGGGGTCGGCCCAGTCCCAGAAGACCAGGAACTCGACGACGGGGATGCGGTTGCCGACCACGGCCAGCGCCACGACGACCCCGAAGGACTTCATCGCCCGGTCCAGGCGCATCAGGAACGCCCAGACCAAGAGGTAGACCACCACCAGGCTGGGGCGGCAAACCAGGTAGGCGTAGGCGATGTTGGCCTTGCGCCACTTCCCCTTGGTACGGCCCTCGGAGGGGGTGCTCAGGGCGGCCTCTGTGGCGAAGAGGATGGCGTCCCAGCCCGTGGCGCCCTCGAACAGGAACCGCAGTTCGGCGAACCAGCCGCTGGGCTCGTCCTCGTCCTCGTCGTCGCCGTCGGTCGGGTTCTCGGGGTCGTCGACGCGCACGAGCTCAGCGCCGGGGTCGTCCTGCCCGCGGCGGGCCGCGGCCACAGCGACGTGGTCTGAGGGAGTCACTTCCGGTCCTTCCGTGGGGGCAGCTGGGACAGGGCGGGGTCCGCGCTCCCCCGGCGCTCACCGGGCCCGATCAGGGCCGACGCGGCGGGCGGGCGGTCGGTCGCGGTGGTGATTCGTGCGGAGCGGTGGGTGCTGTCCTCCGAGGCCGCGGGGTGGTCCCGGCACGGCCTCGGAGGGGCTGGTGCGCAGTGCCGGCCCGTGACCCAGGGGGCGGGGAATGCCGCCTGCGCCGGCAAGGTGCGGGCCTGCACTGCGGGATTCATCGGCCTAGCGCTCGATCGGCGACGTGGTGAGGTCGGCGTCGAGATGGGTCTGCATGAGCTTGAAGGCGTCCTGGACCTGCTGAGCGAGGCCGTTGCGGATGCGGAACAGCTTGCGGATCTGCTCCTTGACCGGGAGGTCGTCCTCGTTGAGTTCGATCCGGCCGTCCCGGATGGCCTGGCGGGTCCGCTCGATCAGGAGCACGATCTCGGCCTGCTTGGGATCGAGCCGCAGGGTGTCGTCCAGCTCGTGGTGGACGTCGCGGAAGATGCTGCTGAACAGGCTCTTGAGCATGTGGTGCACGACGACGGCGGCCGCGATGAGCAGGCCCGACACGGCGTTGGCGATGAACTCGTCCCACTTGAAGCCGAACCGGTTAGCCCAGGGGACGGTGGTGAGCACGAACGAGACACCGGCCAGGGCGATGTCGAGGAAGATGAACGACTTCCGGGTGGGCCGACCGTGCTCGACGGCGGTGAACTGGGCGAACAGGCTGACGACGAGCAGCAGCGACGCGGCGGGTTCGATCAGGTAGGCCACCCAGGACCCGTCCTCCCCGACCAGGCCGTGGTGCGCGGTGTAGGCGCCCCGGATGGTCCCGAAGACGATCAGCACGATGGTGACGGTGCTCAGCGCCAGGTAGCGGCGGTAGGTCGAGGCCAGAAGCCGGTTGGGGTTGAGCAGGCGCTCGCGGGCCTGCTTCGCGCGCTCGGTCCACAGGTTCTCGGAGCGGACGCGGCGCCTGGCACGCAGCGTGTCCTGGCCGGCCCGCAGCTCCTCCTGCAGCTCCGCGTTGCGCAGCTTCTCCGCCACCCGGCGCCTCTTGCGGCGCTCGCGCTTGGACAGCGCCTTGATCAGCGCCGCGTTCTCCTGCAGAGCGACGAGACCTTCGGCGATCGCGCATTCGGCACGGAGGGCGTCAACCTCGGTCTTCCCAGAGGGCTTGCTGGGAAGCCCGTGCTCCGCGGTGGGGGTGTCGGCCCGACCGTCGGTGATCGCGAGAGGTGCAGGCAGGCCGTCGAGACGGCGCTGGGCCACTCCCCCGTCGGTGTCAGGCGTGTCCTTGGTGATGAGGTGCCCGTTGGTGGTCATGCCGGCACCTGGCCGTCGAAGGCGTCGGTGAGGGCCTCCCGCGGCGTCCACCCGCCGCCACACCTGGTCAGGCCGCTGTACTCCACCACCACTCGCCACATGTCGGCGCGAGGGCCCCAGAAGGGGGTGATGATCGTGACGCTGCCGCGCTCGGCGTCGGCGACCGTCGTCAGGACGTGGTCGAGCGTTGCGCCCAGCTCGCGCTGCGTCTGGTTCGCATCGTCCCCACACGACGGCAGCTGGCCGCCGACCGCGGCACTCAGGGCCTCACGCAGCGACCATCCCGCGCCGCGCCTGGTGTGACCGCACTGGGCGAGGCGGGCGACGCTGCACTCCACCTCCACGCGCCACGCGTCAGTACGAGAGCCGCGGTCGTGCAAAATGATCTTGACGCTGTGGCTGCCTTCGGCCGACACCGTCGTCAAGACACTGTCGATCATCCTTCCCAGATAGTGCTGGGCCTGTTCGGTGTCGTCTCGGCTGACCATGTGGTCGTTACTCCCTCTCGGGTCGGCGGTCGTGCCCGGCGACAGGTCGGATGCGGTGCGGGTACTGGTCACGCGCGCGCCTCTCCTGCTCAGGCGGTTCGGGCGCGGGTCCGGGCGTTGCGGCGCCTGAGGGCGCGGCGCTCGTCCTCGCTCATGCCGCCCCACACACCGGCGTCCTGGCCGGACTCCAGTCCCCACGTGAGGCACTCGGAGACCACGGGGCAGCGCCGGCACACGGTCTTGGCCTCGGCGATCTGCAGCAGCGCCGGCCCGCTCGTCCCCACGGGGAAGAACAGGTCGGGGTCCTCGTCACGACAGATTGCGCGGTGGCGCCAGTCCATGGACGTACTCCAGTCATCGGGGCGGGAGGGTGGGTGGCATCGCGGCCGGACCGACGCCTTCTCAGGGCAGGTCTGATCGACCGGGGTGCTCATGAACCGCGACGGTCACCGGCGAGGTCGCGCTGCGCGTCCAGCAAGGAGCGCTGTGGTCTGCCAAGTCAGCTTCGCTACTAGGCATGGCTGACGCTAGTTCTGTCAACGGGATCTGTCAATGCTTCTCGGCAGCTAGCTAGCCCCATCCAGCCCACCTGCTTAAACAAGTAGGGTCTGCGCCTATGCAGCTCATTGATCCAGACGACCCACGGCACACCTACGTCAAGATCGCCGCGTCGATCCGGGCGGCGATCCTGTCGGATGAGTTCAAGCCCGACGAGCGGCTGCCGAGCGGCGAGAAGCTCGCGGAGTTCTTCGGGGTAGCGCGGCCGACGATCGGCTCGGCCGTGCAGGTGCTGCGGGAGGAAGGCTTCGTACGCAGCACGCCGGGCGGCGGGGTCTACGTCGTCGGTCGGGCACGGATGCCAACGGTCGACGGTGAGCCGCACCCCTTGGCCGGCGTCGGGACATTCCTGCACGAGGCAGGTCACCTCAAGAACCTGCCGCGGTCCGGATGGCTCCTGCTGGGCATCCGGCAGCCAGAGAGCGTTGCGGAGCACTCATTCCGTGTCGGGCTGATCGCGATCGTGCTGGCGGCGATCGAAGGAGCCAACCCTGGACAGACCGCAGCGCTGGCGCTGATGCACGACGTGCACGAGACCCGGATCGGGGACGTGCCGTCGGTCGGCCGGAACTACGTCACCACAGCACAGCCGCAGGCCGTGACCTCGCACCAGACGTCGGGGATGCCGGACCAGGTGGCGAAGGTGCTGCAGGATCTGTCCAGCGAGTACGAGGACACGGACACGCTTGAGTCACGTGTCGCGCACGACGCGGACAAGCTCGAGACCCTGCTCCAGGCGCGGGAGTACGGCGCGCAGGGGTACGCCACGGGACCGTGGGAGGACACGTCGATCCAAGCCCTGCGCACGGAAGCGGGCAAGCAGCTGGCGCAGGCGATCGTGGCTGGGAACCCGCACGGCTGGTGGTCGACGTTCGCGTCGAGCTACCACGAGTTGCGGGCGGCCACACGCGCGCGTCAGCAGGCGCAGGGGGGAAGTGGCGCCAGCGCGGACGAGGCGTAGTAGTCCACTGCTGTGGTGGTTGGCCAGCTGTAGATGCCGCTCAAGCTGATCGCAGCAACCGTCGGGCGTCGATGGGCGCGCCGCCGAGATCGACCGCCGAGCGGGGGCGTGACGTGTGCGCCCCGCTCGACCAGTTCCCGCAGGTGTCGACGCTGTCCAGCGTCGAGCTGCGGATCCTTCCGGCGCGCCGCACGGGGACCGCGGTGTGGCGCTCCTCCACGTCCAATCAGCCGGCCGACGACTCCCCCGCCGTCGTCACCACCGAGCTCCTCCACGGCGTCGCCCCGGTGAGCGACCCCGAGGCCGGGTACGACCATCTGTGGAGCCGGCTCTGGTCAACCGCCCTGTCGGGTGACGCGGTGAGCGCGATTCGCGCGGTCCAGTAGGAGCTGCGAGCCCGCCCGCAACCACGTGCGCGTCCACCGACATGGACGCGAGGCTGCGTCACCGGGCCCGCGCGCACTGCCCTCCCCCGTCGAGCAGTGCTGCGCCCGCCCCCACGGCCGCGCGGCCGGCCGTGGTCGCGTGCGACGCCGGGAGCGGAGCAAGCGACCCGCCGCGCCCCCGATCGCGCCCCTGCTCCCGCTCCTGAGCGGTGAAGCGCACCACGGCGATACCTGCCCCCACCTCGACTAGTGGCCCCAGGCCCGCCGACCAGGGCTTCCGAGTGAGCGACTGCGCACTCTGCCCAGTAGACGTGCTCGGCAGCTGCAGCAGCGGCCCCGGGCGCACCTCGAAGTCGCCGTCGAGAGGGCCGGACGAAGGACGGCGCGCCCGCTACAGCCGCCCACCGACCGCTCCATGCCGGCGGACTCCGCGGTCTCGGCCCCGGTGGGCGAATGGGCGCCCATTGAGGCCCAAACGGGGGTATGCGCCGGCCGGAGAAGCGCTCTCGACGGCTGCTTTACCCCCGGGGACCAGGCGAAACAGCCCTCCTTCGGCGGCGTCGTGCACCTGTGCACGACGACCGACGCCGGCGCTGGCACCGTTTCAGCCACGCCGTCGTCTGAAGCCGCCTCAATGTCACGCTGCGTAGTGGTGGGCGCGCAGCGACGGGGCGGTCCGGGACGACGAACAGGTCCTCGCTGATCGCCCCGGCGCCCCTGGCGGAGGTGGATGTGCGGCAAACGGCGGGCGTAGCGGTCGATTTCGGGTCGAGCAGGGCCGCATCCGCCACCGAGCATGCCGAATGGGGTCCTTCCGCTGCCTCCGCAGGCCCCTGGACCAGGGCAAACAGGTGGTTCCAAGCCCGGCAGAGGCAGGCCCACGGCCCTCCGTGCCGCCGATCTGCCACGGCGAGTGCCAGATCGAGTCGCATCGCGCCGGATCGGAGGGACGTTCGCGGCCGACGAGCGCGCTGGCGGCCGGAAGACGGGCCGTCACCCCGCCGGGGAGACCCGCGATCAACCTCGCCTGGGCCGACGACCCGCTCGAGGACCGCGGATGAAGGCCTCGATCGAGCGGAGCGGGCCCAAGTGCTGCATCTCCAAGTCGATACTCCCGCCGGGACCAGGCAGAACGCCTCGCTCCAGGCACGGTGAGCGCGCTCTCAGCGACGAGCGCGTGTCGCCGAGGCTCCACAACGGCCTGATCGACCCGAGATCGCGGCCGGGCGCCCGGCAGATCGCGCATCGGCGTGGAGTTCATCGGGTGTCGCGGCGGCGAATCGGCGGTACGCGCCGCCGCGGGCGCCGGCGAAGCGCAGCCCGGAGCTCCACCCCCTCCCCCACACCCCCTCTCGACGCCGGAAGAGGCGCGACGCCGCCCGCGCCACGAGGCTCCGCAGGCACCGCGACCAGCGACGATGAGGGAGGGGCGCCGGGCCGGGCGGCGCCCTGGGCCGGCCATGCCGCCCTCCTGGGGTGGATGTTGCCGATCTGAGCGTGGATGGGTCCCGCGCGGTGGCCCTGAGGCCGTCGTCCCGCATGACGCCGGTGGCCTTCGGGATGCCCAGCACGCCGTCGCGGGGCTTCAGGCGCCTGCTGTGGGCCGACCCGGCCGTCGTGTCGGTACCCGCCGCTCAGGCCCGGGCACCGCCGCCGCGTCACCTGGTGCCGCGGCGATGTAGAGGCCTGACCGAGCCCGGCTCGGACCGTTCGGCGCGATCGAGCTGCGGCTCCACCACCGCGGCGAACGGCCGGCGGCGCAGCGCTGCCACCCCGGACTGCGCGTGGCTTCGGGAGCCCCGGGATCGCGCACCGCGCGGGCGAGGAGGGCGTTGAGCCGAGGCTGTCCCGCGCCTGCGAGCCGTGCCCCGTCGGCGGCCCGAGACCTCTCCCCAGCTGGCGGCCCGAGACCTCTCCCCCGCTGGCGGGAGCTGCATCCGGGCCGTGCGACGCCCGATCGGGCACGGCGTCCCGCTACCCCATTTAGTCTAGTTTCTGCACCGCCAAACGTTCTATGCACGCCGTCCTCCAGGCCCTTTCGTAGCGGCCCACGAGCACGCGAACCCCCTCCCCTGCGCACCCGGAAATTCTCGAAATTTCCCCTCCCCCACCAGAGATTCGCCTGGTAGGCGGTGGATCGAGGACCGTAGCTGCTCCCGGCAGGAGCTGGCGGGCGTGTGGGGTAGGGGAAATTCTCCGGGCACCACCACAACGCGGGAGCGCCATGATCATCGGGGTGGTCCCGGCTCGGGACGGGTTCGGCTCGCGTGGCGACCGGCTGCTCGCGTCCCGACTCGACCTCGGCACCATCGGCGCAGGCTGATCACGCCGTCGACGACGGCATGACCCGGGGGAGTGGCAGCAGCGAGGACCCCGCCGGCGAGCGACCCGCATGCTGGCCTCAGTCGGGCGTCGGCCCACAACCCGCGCACCGCGGCCGGCCCCGTCGCAGCCCTGCGCCGCGCCTCCAGTGGGTTCCGCAGCCGGATCTGCGAGTCCAGGCGTGGGGGCCGGGGTGAGCCGCCAGGGCGGGTCGGGGGAGTGGGGCGGGGGCGCGGTGCAGGGGGGTGTGGTGCAGCTTGACCAGCTCGTCCAGCTCCGGTCTCATGGCGACGTGCCGAGCTGGCCGCTGACACCGGTGAATCACGGAGCGAGTTGTCCGAGGTCGTCCGGTGCACAGGGTGCTGAACAAATGGATGACGCGCTGAACTCCTCGATGGCGTGGCGAGCGCACCTCCGCAGGCCCCCCTGTAGCCACCCTGGGACGCGTCAAGAAAAAATTGACGCATGGCCATCCCACCGCCGGTGACCGATGCGGACGCCCAGGCCGCCATCGCCCGCATCGTCGAGCGCCGCACCCATATCGACGATCCCCATGCCTGGCGGCTGTCGGACGACCCGGCCGAGGTGCTGCTCTACCTGCGGAAATACAGCGGCGACATCCCCGTAGCGGTAGCGCGTGCCGACGTCCATGACGCGATCGTCCTGCGCCTGCGCCTGTACTGGCTGGGGGAGGAGGCCGAGCTGTGGCTGTTGGAGCGGGCCGGCCGGGTTGGAGTGCCCCTGTCCGAGCTCGGGCCCGCGCTCGGTGTCGCTACCCGCCAGGCCGTGCACGAGCGCCTTCGCCTGGCGCGGCGGAAGAAGGAGCTGTTCTCCGGCCAGCCGGACCCCGGCTTGGTCAGCGCGCGTGACCAGGAGAAACACGGCACCGAGCGCGTGTGGCTCGATCAGCACCGTGAGGAGGTGCTGGCGCTATCGGCTGACGCCGTCGCGCACCGGCACCTCGGCACGGACGATGCCCGGGAGTGGATCGACGAGGTTGCACGCGACCTCGTCGAGTCCGCGGTGACCCCGGGGACCTTCCAGACCCTGCGCTTCGCCCTGGGGGACCTGGCGACGAGTCCGCGGATGCTGCAGGACCCTCCGGCGACAGCCGTGCAGCTGCTCCACCGCTGGTCCGAGCTCTACCAGGACTTCCAGGCACAGCGGAGATGATGCAAGCCCGAGCTCTGCCGAACCTCGCCTCGCTGAACACGCGCCGCATCCCGTCGGCCGCGGCGCCGGAGGACCTCGTCCACGTCCCGCTACGCCTGGTTATCGGCGTTGCCGGAGCTCGCCGACAGTGGAGGCCCCGCCGGCGCCACCCAGTCGAGGTCTGATCAGCGCGGTGACGGCAGCTTGAGACCCCGTCACCGAAACCGGGTCCGGTCCGCGCTCGGCCGGCGTGACCGTCGGGCGTCCATGGCCGGCCGTTACGGCTGGTCCGAGCGCCCGCCGCAGCTCTGGTCGTGGTCGCCCTGCCCCGAGCCGGCGTCCTTCGGCGTGGTGTTTCGGCCTGCCGAGGAGCTACACGCCGTCGGACGCGTGATCTGCCCGCTCGTGCAGGCCTAAGCCAGATCATGGCGGCGGCCCGAGCGCGGGGGTCAACGGCTTGGAGGCGCCGTGGTCTAGCCGCGCCCGTCGACGACCGGGCAAACGAGCGGAATCACCAATCGCCGCGTCCGTCAGCGGCGACGAAGCTCCTGGTCCGACGCCGTCCGATCCACGATCGGCCAGCCAACGAGTAGCCCAGTTGGTGTATCCCGACCCGTCATGCAGCCCAAGCGCGTCGATCCCAGGCCACCTAACGAGGGGGAACGGCGAGGCGATCACTCAGTGCGCTGTAGGGCTGGCTCATCCAACACGCAGCGATGGAACGGCCCCGAGGGCCGGCCAGCCGGTCCAAACGCTCACGAGCGGCAGGACCCGTGCCGCAGCCCTCGATTACGGATCGGGAGTGGGGACTGAACGACACAGAAGGCCTGGTCCTGCCCGCTACGACTCCTCGCTCCGGCCCGGACGTCTGGTTCCCATGCAGTAGCGGACTGCTGCACCTGGCCGGATAACTGATAGTAGTGGGCCGCAGTTGCGTGAGCGCGCGAACGCGTCCCCCAGAGAGCCTTAACCGCGGTTAATCAGGCTTCGCCCCCGGGTAGCACGAGCCCTTAACCGCGGTTAAGGCGGGCCGGCGCTACGCTGGGACCCTCCGAAGTACCGGGACGTCCCCGGGAAGCACACGGAAGGAGCGCGCTACATGGCCCCCCAGATCCACGGCATCGCCAACCAGAAGGGCGGCGTCGGCAAGACGACAGTCGCGATGAACCTGGCGGCTGTCGCCTACGACGCCCTCGTTCGCCCGGAGTCGCTGTTCATGGAGACGGCTGAGGAGGTCGGGGACCCGATCAGTCCGATACTGGTCGTGTCCACGGACCCACAGAACTCCTCGGTCTGGTGGTCGCGCAGGGTCGAGCAGAAGCACGGCCTGCCGTTCAACTTCACGCAAGCTCGGGATCCCGAGGAGCTGCGCGCGCTGCGCCACACCTCCTACGAGCACGTGCTGATCGACACCCCAGGCAGCCTGGAGGACGAGCGCATCCTGACGTCGGTTCTCGACATCTGCGACGACGTGCTGGTGCCGCTCCCGCCAGCGCCGCTGGCGTTCGACCCGACCGCCCGGACGATCGAGCAGGTGATCAAGCCACGCGGCGTGCCGTTCCGCGTCGTCGTCAACGACTGGGACCCCCGCGACGGCACCGTCGACCTCAAGCAGACCGGCACCTACATCCTGAAGATGGGATGGCCGATGTGCAGCACGGTCATCCGGCGCTACAAGATTCACACCCGCGCGAGCGCGGAGGGCCTGGTCGTCACGCAGTACCCGAAGAACCGCGTCTCCATGGAGGCCCGCGAGGACTTCTACAAGCTCGCGCTGGAGCTGGGCTACGGTGGCGCTTCGGCCGGCACGCCCTCCATGTTCGAGGCAGTCCGATGAGCGCTCCTCGTCGGCCGCGGCCACGCGGGGGACACGTCGACCTGGCCGAGCTCGTCGGCAAGCCGATGGATTCGGCCACCCCGGCAGCCGCGGCCACCCCGGCAGCCGCACCTCAGACCGAACCGTCCGTGCCTGCTTCTCAGGTTGCGCCAAATCCGCACAACACCCGTGACCTCGCGTCGCAGTCCGAGAAGATCAACGAGCTGGCCAGGTCGATCAGCGAGATCGGGCAACTGCAGAACAGCGCCGTCGTCACACGCTCGGCGTATCTGGCGATCTTCCCGGAGAACGAGTCTCGGGTGGGGGAAGCCCCCTACGTACAGGTGATGGGGTTCCGGCGGCGCGCCGCGGTCACGCTCCTGGACCGCCCCCTGCGGATCGAGGTCCGGGATGAACTCGCGGCGTCCCGCGCGCTGTTCCTGGCTGCCACGTACGCCGAGAACATCGACCGCGAGGACTATGACCCGGTCGAGGAAGCGCACGCGGTTCGCCAGATGGTGGCGGAGTGCGGCAGCGGTGAAGCGGCCGCGACCCAGCTCCGCCGCACCGGTCCCTGGGTGACGCAACGACTCAACCTGCTCAAGCTCGACCCTGCTGTGCAGGCCGCGGTGCGCACCCGTGAAGTTCCGGTGCGGGTGGTGCGGGCCTGGCACCGGCTGGATCCCGACCAGCAACGCGTCGAGTTGCAGAAGTGGCTGGACGCGGAGCGGGTCCGTCGCCGAAAGGAGGACAGAGTCACCGAGCAGGGTGAGTCCGAGACTGCCGAGCTCACCGCCCGAGAGAAGCCGTCACGGTTCGCTGCGGCTGTCAAGCGGCTGGGCGGCACCCCCGAGCGGATCGCCGAAGCCCTTCGTAGCGAGCTAGGCCCTGACGACCGGCGGCTGCTTGCCAAGGAACTCCTGCGTGAGGACTCGCCGCAGGTCGAGTGACCCGGCCTCGTCTGGCCCCGCTGAGAGGGCGCTGTCGCCACCAGTTCCGGACTCAGAACGGCTTCACTTGCCGTCCTTGATCTGGTAGGCACGGGCGCGGCTGACGCCTGCGGTCTCGGCGATGGCGGTCTTGTCGGTGCGGCGGTCGCCCATCGCGTCGGCGAGCAGCGTGCGCCACGCGGTCTCGGCGCGGGCGGCCTCGGCGAGCGCGGCGGCTCGGGCGACGGTAACGGCCTTGACGATGACGGGCCAGTCCCCGGCCTGGACGTCGACGATCGAGTAGCCGGGCTGGACCTCGGTGGGCTCGCCAGCGATCGTCCAGCCGTTGCTGTAGAGGGTGACGGGCACGCGGGCGGCGCTGGCGGGCCAGGGGTAGTGGATGAGCGGGTCGGCGCCCATGCCCTCGTCCTGGGTCATCACGACGATCTCGGCGTCGCCGAGGCCGGCGTCGGGGCTGACGATGTGGGCGGCATAGACGCTGGTCATGCACCGACTGTATAGCTGACTATACAGAGTGTCAACCGTGCTAGACACTATGGCTCAGCAGGCCCGCCGCACGTGCTTAACCACCGCGGCCTTCCCCGCGGGCGTCCAGCGCGGCGGCCCGCCCCGCGCGGGCATCGACGACGTCGACCGCGGCCCGCACGTAGCAGCGTGACAGCCGCGACGCACCGTGCAGGCAGGCAGCCGTAGGGCCGTCTGCCGACGGAGTGGGGAGTACCCACGGCCACAGGCACCGGCGAGAGGCCCTCCAGCGGAGGAGCGCCGCGCGCCCGAAGTTGTCGATTTGAACCGACGGGTTGCGCATTCTGTTGGCTGGTGAGGAAGATGCGCCATCAGGACGGCGGCGCACCCGCGCCGTCTGCCTGCGCTCGCCTCTGGAGACCAGATGACCACCACCCTGCCCACCGGCACCCCCTCGACCAGGCCGCGGGACTCCCGGTTCTACGACCCGACCACGGCACCGTTCGTCGACGAGCAGGGCGCTCTGCACCTGTTCGACTACGCCGCCGTGCGCGCGGGCCTGGTCGGCGACGACACCGTCACGATCGACCTGGCCGATCTCGGCCCGGACCACACCCAGCACGTCACCTGCCGGTTCGCCTGGGGGGCGGACGCGACGACCGCCTTCGGCCGGCCGGGACGCCACGGTGCTCTGCGCGCGGTCGCCGAGGAGATGTTCACCGGCCCGGCGGTGCAGGCGCACCTGCCGCTGGTCCGCGCCGCCGCCGACGCCGCCATCGACACCGCGCTGCAGCACGGCCCCGAGATCGACCTGTACCACGGGCTCGCCATCCCTTACACGCTGCGCGTGGTGGCCCAGCTGGTCGGGGTCAGCGAGGTCGAGGCGAACTGGCTGATCGAGCAGCAGCGGAAGCTGATCGAGCTGACGACCTCATGGCCGCCCGGTCCCCAGCCCGAGACCGACGCCATGCTCGCCCAGGTGCACGACCGCGGCGCGGTGCCGGGCACCGTCACCGACCTCGCCGCCCGCGCGCACGCCGAGGGGACCATCACCGAGCGGGAAGCGTGGGCGCAGACCTGGGGCTACGTGCAGGCGGGCGTGCTCACCACCGCCGCGACGTCCACCGCGATGCTGGGCCTGCTCGTCGAGCACGGGTTCTGGCGCGACCCGGCAGCCACGGCCGGCGCGCCCGACGAGGCGCTGCGCTACGGGGCCGTGTTCCCGAACGTGATCAAGGCGGTGCGGGCGCCGCACCGCCGGGCCGGGCACGACCTCGTACCCGGCCAGCGGGTGGTGCTGTGGATCTCCGCCGCCGACCGGGACCTGGCGGTCAACGCCGGCAACCCCGACGCGCCGGACCCGCGGGTGTTCGACCCGCGGCGCCGCCCCGGCCGCATCCTGGCGCTGTCGGTGGGCCGGCACTACTGCACGGGTGCCCGGATGGCCCGCGTCATGCTCGCCACGATCCTCGAGCGGCTCTACACCCGCGGTGTCGACATCGAGCTGCGACCCGGTTGGGCCCAGTACCCCGGTATCGAGGACGGCTTCACCGATGCCCCGGTGCGCCTGGTGACCCGCTGACCGAGCAGGTGCCCCGCGCGGTGGCTGCCCACCCCGCGCACCGCTGCTGTCCCGCCGCGTTTCCCTCACGACTCGATGGAGCTTTGATGACCACCACTGGTCCGCACACCCACGCCGACCCCGGCGTCCACTCCCCGGTGCCCGACGGCGACGCGCCCGTCGGCGACGCAGGCGGCGGCAGCGCGCCGGCAGGTGCGCTCGACATCGACGTGCTCGAGCGCAGCTTCGATCTGATCGAACCGCACGCCGAGCAGGTGGTGGCGTGGTTCTACGCCAGCCTGTTCGACCGCGCCCCCCAGCTGGAGGAGCTGTTCGGCGACCTGGCTGAGCAGCGGCAATCCCTGATCGCGACCCTGGTGGTGCTGCGGCGCTCGCTGCGCGACCTGCCCTCGATCGTCCCGGCGCTGCGCAGCCTCGGCGCCCGGCACGTGCGCTACGGAGCAGTGCCTGAGCACTACCCGCTGGTGGCCGAGCTGCTGATCGCGGCGATGGCGCGGGCCGGGGATCAGCAGTGGCGCTCGGAGTACACCACCGAGTGGGAGAAGGCGCTGACCGTCGTCGCCGGCGAGATGCTCACCGGCGCCGCCAGCGCCGACGGCGCCGACAAGCCGCGGCGGAGGGCCGCGGCTCCGCGGTGAGCGCCACATCGTCGGCCGAACCCGGAACACCCCGGCGCAGAGGCGAAGTCCATCCCCGTCGGACCCAGGTCCTGCACCCCGGCGATGGCCCTACCGCCTTGGAGCGGCCGGGGACCCGCCGGTCCGCCACTGCAGCGGTCACGCCCTCTCACCTCCGGTTCAGCTCGAGCCCGCATGCCGTCGTCAACCTCGCCCACGCGAACGCTGAGGAGTCCTCATGACCACCCACCTGACGCGCGACGACGTGCGCGGCGTCCTGCCGTCGGACCCGGTGTTCGATGCCGACCGCCTCGACCCGGGCCGGCCGGTCCTGCGCGACCAGTACGGCGTCTGGGTGAACAGCTACCCCGACGTCGAGGCGGCGATGCGCTCGGAGCACGTCACCCTCGACATGGCCACGGTGCCTGGCTTCGACCCCGACCAGGCCCACCCCACGCTGGTGTTCATGTGGGCCACCGACACCCACGTGCGCCCGGACGGCACCCCCGGGCGCCACCACGTCTGGCGGGAGCTGCTGCAGCCCTGGATCGGCGCACCCGGGGTCTCCGCGCGCCGCGCGCTGATCCACCACGTCGCCACCTCGACGGTCGCCGCGCTCCCGCCCACGTTCGATGCCTACGACTACGCCACCGTCACGACGGTCCGGATCATCGCTGACCTGGTGGGCCTGAGCCCGCCGGAGGTGACGTGGCTCCTGGACCGCCAGCGCGAGCACCCGACGATGCTCGAGGTCGACGACATCCCCGAGCAGCCCCAGGTCGTCCGGTTCCTCGACGAGGTCCTGCAGCGCCCGGACCACCGCGGATTCCTGCGCGCGGTGCGCGACAGCGTGCTCAGCCCCGCGGAGAGGCGCGCGGCGATCTGGGGGATCGTGCAGGCCGGCACCCTCGCCGCCGCAGCCACCATCGCAGGCACCGTCGGGCTGGCCGTGGAAACCGGGCGCTGGCCGCTCGAGCCGGACGCCGTCCCGGGCGCGGTCGAGGAGACGATTCGCTTCGCCGCCCCGTTCCCGGTGGGCCACCGGTTCGCCATCGCCCCGTTCGAGTTGCCGTCCGGAGCTCGTATCGAGGACGGCGAGCGCCTGCTGCTCAACCTGGCCGCGGCCGGCCGCGACCCGCGCGGATCCTCCGCCGCGGGTCGCGCCTTCGGTCAGGACCAGCCGCTGGACGTGTGGGACCCCGACCGCAGCCCCAACCCGCACCTGGGCTGGGCGGTCGGACCGCACCGCTGCACCGGCGCGCACCTGGCCCGCGCCATCGTGATCGCCAGCGTCACCGCCCTCGCCGAGGGTCGACCGCACCTGGAGCTGGCCGGCCCCTGGCAGCAGCGCGTCGGCACCGAGGTCGTCTACGTCACCTCGCCGCTGCAGACCGGACGCGCCCGCTGATGGGGCCGGCCCGGCGACCTGCCACCGACGGGTCCGAGCAGGTCGAATGGCTGGGCACTCTGGCCCCAGCAGTCCCCGACGCCGTCGCCTGCCCCCATTGCTCCGCACCCATGCCCGAGCTCACCGAGGCCACGCCCCACGACCCGAGCCTGCGCAGCAGCACGGTGGTCATCTGCACGAGCTGCGGAGCGCCGTTGCTCGCCGAACCCGACGTCGACGAGATCGGGTTCGGCGAAGCGCAGTCGCTCATCGAACTCCACGTCCGCGGGATCGGCTTCAGCGTGCGCCCCCCCACCACGGCCGAGTTGGCCGAGATGCAGCGCGACCCCGGCATGGCCGAGGCGCTGCTCCAGCTCCACGCCGTCCGCAAGAGGTAGTCACCCCGCCGCGTGCAGGCCGGGCAACACCGCCCGCGCCCCGCCCGCCCCCTGGATCGCGATCGACCCGCCGAGGTCGCCTACGTGACCGGGCTCGACCGCTCAACCCCTCACTCTGATCGACACCAACGGAGCTACATCATGACGACCTCCGCGGCCCCGGCCGCACTCCCCGCCTCCAGGACCCGCCGGGCGTTGCTCGCCGCCAGCGCGGGCACGATCACCGAGGGCTACGACTGGGTCATCTACTCCAGCTTCGTGGCCATCGTGGCGCCGGTGCTGTTCTTCCCGCCCGGCGATGCTGCCGCCGCGAGTCTGCTGGCGCTGGCCACCTTCTCGGTCGCCTTCGTCGCCCGCCCGTTCGGCACCGTGGTGTGCGGCCAGCTCGCCGACCGCTACGGGCGGCGCCCGGTGCTGTTCGGCACGGTCGCGCTCATGGGCGTGGCCACCGCGGTGATCGCCGCCGCGCCCACCTACGCCGCCATCGGCGTGGGCGCCCCGCTCATCCTGATCATCGCGCGGCTGGCGCAGGGCTTCGCCTACGCAGGGGAGTGGGGTCCGGCCACACTGATGGCCGCCGAGGACACCCCGGCCGAGCGCGGCCGCCGTGCCGCCGCGGTGCCCGCCGCGCTCTACATCGGCTCGATCCTCGCCACGATCGTGCTGCTGGTGTTCACCTCGCTGCTCTCGCGCGACGACCTGCTGGCCTGGGGCTGGCGCGTCCCGTTCGTCATCGGCGCCGTGCTGGCCGCGGGCGTGCTGCTGCTGCGCTCCCGCGCCCCGGAGACCACCCGGTTCGAGGAGCTGCGCGCCCGCGGTGAGCTGGTGGCCAACCCGATCGGGCAGGTGCTGCGCGGCTACGCCAAGCCCGTCGCGCTGCTGACGCTGGTGTGCGCGGCCAACGCGGGCGCCTTCTACATCGCGATCGTTTTCGGCCAGTCCTGGGGCATCCAGCTCGGCTACAGCCGCCCGCAGGTCACCCTGCTGGTACTCGTCGCCTCGGTGGCCTCGCTGATCGAGGTGCTCGTGCTGGGGCGCCTGGCCGACCGCATCGGGTCCAAGCCGCTGATCAGCACCGGGCTGGTGCTCACCATCGTCGCGACCGCCGTGTGGGCGCTGCTGTTCTCCTCCGGGGTGTTCGCGCTGGCCGCGGTCGGCACGGTACTGCTCTCCCTGGCCGGGACCTTCGGGTTCGCGGTGTTCGGCCCGCTGGCCGGGGCGCAGTTCCCCGCGGCCGTGCGCGCCTCGGGAATCGGCCTGGCATTCCAGCTCTCCTCCGTGATCGGCGGCGGGATCCTGCCCCTGGTCGCAGCCACCGTGCTGGGCGGGGTCGCGGCGGGCGGCGCCGGGACCGCCATCACCCTCTACGTCGTCACCCCGCTGATCGGCCTGCAGGTGGCCGGGCTGTTCGCGATGCGCCGCCTCAACGCCCGGGAGTGGGCGTGACCATCCTCGACAGCCCCCGACCAGCGGCCACCGCGCCGCTGGTCGGGGTGGTCTCCGCCACCGCCCGCGAGATCATCGACGCGCTCGTCGACGTCGGCATCAGCCACAGCTTCGCTCTGCCCGATTCCGTGAACGTGCACCTGCTCGACGCCCTCGACGGCGACCCGCGCATCGCCTCGGTGCGCGTGTCCACCGAGGACGTCGGGGCGGCCGCGCTGCACGGGCTGTGGCTCGGCGGGGGCAACGGGGTGCTGGTAACGGAGGGGTCCGGGCTGGGCCTGTCCACCCTCGTCCTCGCCCGCATGATCAACGACCGGGTCCCGGTCTTGATCCTGACCTCCCACTCCGGGCTGCACGGCGAGCGCCACGGCTACCACCAGTCCTCGGCGCTGGCCGGGATGGGGACCCTGCGCGGGCTGGGCATCGCCCACCACGTCGCCGCCCCCGGCGACGACCTGCCCGCACTGGTGCGCTCGCTCGGCACGACCGCGCAGGCGATGATGAGCCCGGTCGCGCTGGTGCTGCCCCTGCGCTCGATCACCCGCGGCAAGGGCGCCGCGGGCCGGGTCGAGCGCACCGGCATGTCCGACCTCGACGTCGCCCAGGTCGTGCTCGCCGAGCGCGGCAACGGCCTGATCGTGGGCAGCCCCGGGTTCTCCTCCTGCCACCTCGCCGAGGGCACCTCCGACGACGTGACCGTGCTGTCGCAGCAGGAGCTGGGCTACACCACCCCGATGGCGTGGGGGCTGGCCATGGCCCAGCCCCACCGGCCCGTCATCGGCGTCGACGGCGACGGGTCGGTGACCTCGCGGCTGTCGGTGCTGGCCGACCTGGCCCACACCGGCCCGGGCAACCTCACCATCGTCGTCATCGACAACGGCGGCTACGGCACGTTCGCGTTGGCCGGGGCCCTGCCCCAGGCCGCCCCCACCGGGTGGGGCGTGGACATCGCCGCCGTGGCCCGCGCCTGCGGGATGCGCCACGTCACCGAGGCGCGCACCCCCGAGCAGCTCCGCACCTGCCTGGCCATCGCGATCCGGGAGCCCGGCCCGCGACTGGTCGTCGCCCACGCCCCTCGCTCCGAGGTTCCCGCCTTCCCCGAGCCGGTCCGCCCTTCGGTCCTGGTCACCCAGGCCCTGCGTCACCACTTGACCCACCCCCGTCCGACCACCCTCGCTGGAGACCCCCGATGACTCCCCGCCGGCCGCCGCACTGCCGGGCAGCTCATCGGGGCCGGCCTCGCCGAGCGCCCGCAGCACCAGGCCGGCACGCGTCCGGAACGCGCCGTCCCTAGACCAGGGCCGGGGCTGCGAGTCGCGCAGCCGCGTGCATACCGCCCCGCGAGGCGGCGCCACGACCACCAGGACCGCAGCAGGAGGACGACCATGGACGAGTTCGACGACACGACCCCTCCGGCCCCCAGGCGCTGGAGGCGCCGCGAGTTCCTACAGCTGAGCGGACTCACCACTGTCGGGGTCGCGCTCGGTGGGGGCACCGCCTCGGCCCAGACCGACCCGAGTGTGGCCGCCGGGGAGCTGCCCGGCGTCTCCTACGCGACGGTGCGCGCCCAGAACCTGAACATCAGGGTCGGGCAGGCCGGCCCGACCGGCGGCCGGGCGATCCTGCTGGTCCACGGCGGATTGGTCGATCACCAGTGGTGGATCCGGCAGGTGGCCCCGCTCGTCGCGCAGGGCTTCCGCGTGGTGCTGCCCGACATGCCCGGCCACGGCGGCTCACCCAACGCGCCGCTGTGGAGCTACGCCTACGGGTTCGACTCGCGCGTCATCGCCGACATCATCACCGCGCTGGGCCTGGTCAAGCCGCTGATCGTCGGCTGGTCGCTGGGCGCGGCTCGGGTCGCGGTGGGCCTGGGGTCCGGTGGGGTGCTCGAGCCCCTGGCCGGGGGCGTGGTGTTCACCTCCGCCCTGATCCGCGACATCGGCGGCAACACCCCGCCCGGCGCGCTGTTGCCCATCGGCGCGGCCGCGGTCGGCTGGGCGAGCCCGTTCGTGCGCCGCTGCGCCGCCCCGCAGACCCTGGACCCGGTCGACGAGGAGCGCTTCACCCGCGGTGCTGAGCGCACCGACGCCGAGACGATCGGCAGGCTCTCGGCGGCGGCCGCGGTCACCGACGCCACCGACCGCATCGCGGCCTCGGCCGTCCCGATCCGGGTGGTGCAGGGCGGCCGGGATCAGGTGGTGCGCCCCCAGGCCGGGGTGGACCTGGCCGCCGCCGTCGGGGTGGAGCTCGACGCGTTCCCCGAGGCCGGGCACGCGCCGTTCTACGTGGAGCCCGACCGGTTCAACGCCCTGCTGGCCTCGTTCGCGGCCGGGCTCGGGTAGTGGACCCCACAGACCTGCTCACGCAGGATGGCGCGCGCGGCGCCGTCATCATCGCCGCCGGGCTGCTGACCCCGCTCGGCAGCATCCTGCTCGGCTACGGGATCCGGGGGCGTCGACAGCCGGGAGCTAGGCCCGGCCGCGGCACGGGCTGGCTCATCGGCGTCGGCGGTGCGCTGCTCATCGTTGGTCTCGCCGGCGCCGTCGGCATCCTCGCAACCGCCTAGCCGGCCGTCGACCAGCGTGTAGGTGCACGGTTCCCGGGCGCGGGCCGGGGCCGCGAGGAGGCCACCCGAGCAG
>JAESGR010000575.1_pt1 | contig 21394 bp, 21 predicted proteins | sample 9269771 | NCBI WGS metagenome assembly JAESGR01 (sample SAMN15739572, study PRJNA653492) | algae metagenome | isolation source: Chroococcus sp. CMT-3BRIN-NPC107 and co-occurring heterotrophs from well... | place: USA: Clark Mountains Wilderness, California | collected 2010-04-18 | reverse complement strand
GTCAGAGACGCGCGAATTATTGCCGGAAACATCAGAGACGTTTATCTACCTTGCCATGATAAGGATCATGGTGAAGCGATTAGCATAAAATCTGACCCCGCAAAACTTTTCAAACACCCTCTTAGCTACAACTTACCAACATTGCAACTAAAGTATTTTTAAGATGTAAATTTAAGGGTCATAACTTTGTCAGTAACACCCACAGAGAGAGTGTTATTGCTCATTTTTATCAGTGATTCTTTTCTGTTACCATCATCCTAGGTAAAATCTATAACAGTAAGTATTTTTATCTGGTAAAGGTGATTTGTTGCCGTAAATATAAGTAATCCCTAAAGAAGAGCCAATAAATTTAATGTGTTAGGTAGCTGGTCGTTTTCCAAATATACATTATAAAATAATACGCTAAGTGCCAGTATAAACAGCGAAATTATGCTGAAATATTTTTCATTAAGTTTTTCTAAGTATGAGTAAGTAGCCGTATAGGTACTGAAGCGCTCGATACATTATGTACGGGAAAATTGCTCGGTAATTCGTAGGTAAAATAAGGGTACGAATGGATATTTGTAAAACCGTTGAAATACAGCTAGATTGGTTTTGAAGCTAAAAATATTACCAAAAAGTACAATCAAAACTTGGCTAAAGCGATCGCCGTGTATTTAATCTAGTCAAGAAATATGTACGCCTTTAATTGATAGGGTTAGTATAGCGCTTGAATATATTGAAGTTGTTGACTAGCTTCAATCTAAAAATAAATAAATTATGCTTTAAGCTGGCTAGTTTACCCCAGTAAGTTGTTTAATGTGGCTTAATCTTTTGGATAATATTAAGTCGTATGGCTTCCAGAGGATTTGTTTTTTGAGGCTAGTGTTTTGCTGATTTAACTCTTCAATTTTTGAAGTCGGTTTGACTTTAATGAAATTTTGTTTAAACTCTACCCAAGAGCGCTGATTTGACCATATCAAAGATGTAATTGGATTGGCGGCAATCTTAAACACACAAGCAATAGCTTTTACATACACTCCGGGACGTAAAAGAATTGTCCAATCGGTCTTTAAAGCTGCAAGTAAGCAAAGTAGCGTATTTCCGTAAGCGCCACAATCGTAGGTTTTCCCAATCAAATAATTATAGTAAAAAATAGCAGATAGGTGATAAATACTAGCCGGAATCTCTGGATGTAGTTTTCGTACATTTGCCATAACTAGCTCATAAGATTTTACCATTGACTTGTAGTTGCCACCCATACTTCCTATTACTTGACGATAACCAATCAAAAACTCTGGTATAACCCGAAATTCATAATATTCAGCAATTCGTAAATATATATCCCAATCTTCACATCCTTGAGCCGCTTGTTGTTTTAACTGACAATTATAACCACCAACACGCTCAAAACAAGTGCGGCGAATTAGAGGGGTACTAGCATTACCTAAAAAATTTATAAATACTAAAGCTGGATAAATTTTTCCTTCTGGCTTAAATAAAGAATCAACAGAACATTGACCAATAATTAAATCATTCTCATCAATATCAACTGCCAAAGAATACACTAATCCTACAGATTCGTCAGCATTCAATATACATTTGACCTGTTTCTCTATTTTCTCAGTGTACCAAATATCGTCGGCATCAATCGGTGCAATATATTCTCCTTGAGATTTCTCAATAGCTAAATTACGCGCTGCTGCTACTCCTGCATTTTGTTGTTGAATTAGCATAACGCGAGTATCTTTTTGAGCGATAGATTGGACAATTTCAAAAGTTTTATCTTTCGAGCCATCATCAACAACTATAACTTCTAGATTTGTATAAGTTTGGCAAATAACAGATTTTAAAGTTCGTTCAATAAAAGCTTCAGCATTATAGGCAGGTATAATAACTGAAACTAGAGGAAGCTGAGAATTAATTTCATTCATATTTAACAACTATGACGTTTAGTAATAAACTGGAATTTGAGAATAAAACTTCTGCTACCGAAACAAGATTGTTCGTATTTTTTGCTATGTCGCAGCGCTTTTTTATCTATAAAAATACTATTGTTCGCTCCCAATAGTGGGTTTAGGCTTATTTTCTCAAAATCAATCAAAAAAAGCAAACTATCTTGAAATCTTTATATAGATTTAGTTTAATCAAGAGTTGTTTAAATTTTTGTTAAAGCTGTATTAAAAAATATCTGTCATTGCTAATGAAAATAATAAGATTATTTGAAATTAAACAGCTAGAAAATTTATTTAAATTTATAGTCAATACTTAGAGCTATTACTGGAATTGTTCAGCAAGAATTTGAAGTAGACATATAACGTTATTGAAACCAGCGCGATCGCACCTTGGGGCAGAGAGTTTGTTAATAACCCAGACAGAAGTTTTAGAGCCTAAAGATTAGTACCCTTAGTTAAAATTACTAAGTTTTGCTGCTTAAGCTCTGCGATCGCCTTGACAGATTGAAGTTATTGAAGGAATCATCAGAGGACAGATTGGATTATCCCATTAAGGAAAACTATGAACGCAGTTGTTCTTGTTCTAGTCGAGGTGCTGGTTGTAATTGGACTCTCGAGGCTAGTGGGGCTAGGATGTCGAGCAATTAACCAGCCGTTAGTAATTGGCGAAATTATTGCCGGGATTATGTTGGGGCCTTCTTTATTGGGCTTAATTGCTCCTAGTTTGGCAACAACTTTATTCCCCGCCGAAACAATACCTTACTTATTTGTCCTATCTCAAATTGGACTAATATTTTTCATGTTTCTCATTGGGCTAGAGCTAAATCCCAAATATTTGAGCGGTCAGCTTGAAATCGCAATTTTAGTATCTCACGTCAGTATTTTAGCCCCTTTTTCTCTCGGAACTTTGCTGGCGGTGGTGTTATACCCTCAGCTATCTAATGGTGATGTGTCGTTTACCGCCTTTGCTTTATTTTTGGGGGCGGCGATGTCTATTACAGCTTTTCCGGTACTAGCAAGGATTATTACCGAAAATAACTTACAAGGTACGCGCCTAGGGACTTTGGCATTAACTTGTGCGGCGGTAGATGATGTAACGGCGTGGTGCGTACTTGCCTTAGCGATCACTGTAGCTAGAACAGGAACGATTAACGGTGCTATCCCTACTATTATTTATTCGTTGGTGTATATCGGCTTGATGGTAACGGTAGGACGTTGGTTTTTAAAGCGCGTTGCCAGGTATTATCAGCGTGTCGGTAAGCTAAATCAGTTACTTTTAGCAGGAATTTATGCTGGGGTAGTTGCCTCAGCCCTAATTACAGAATTAATTGGCATTCACTTTATTTTTGGCGCATTTTTGTTAGGCGCAGTCATGCCTAAAGATGAAGGTTTGGTTAGAGAAATCGCCGAAAAAACTGAAGACTTTGTATTAATTTTTCTGTTGCCAATATTTTTCGCTTATAGCGGTTTGCGAACTCAAGTTGGCTTACTCAATCGCCCAGAATTGTGGCTGTTGTGTGCGGCGGTAGTTGCTGTAGCAATTAGCGGTAAGTATTTTGGTACTTATATCTCGGCGCGAGTAAGTGGTATTGAAAATCGCGAAGCTTCCGCCCTCGGTTGGTTGATGAATACACGCGGCTTAACCGAACTGATTGTTTTAAATATTGGCTTGAACTTGGGGGTAATATCGCCGCTCTTGTTTACGATGTTGGTAATCATGGCGCTAGTTACTACCTTTATGACCTCGCCATTATTAGAGTGGACTTATCCCAAACGGTTAATTAGATTAGATACGGTTGAGCCAGAAACCAAAATAGGACTTAAAGCCGAAGTTACCTATCGGGTTCTCGTCCCTGTAGCTAATGTTGATACCCAAAAAGGACTAATTCAATTAGCGGCGGCGATCGCCCTAAATAATTCCCAAGGCGCTGTAGTTCATCCCTTGAGCTTAGTAGAACTAGAAGAAGATTACGCTTTTCAAAGTCTGCCTGCGGAAGCCGATCGGCTCATGGACAAACGCCGCCAACAGCTAGACCAATTAGTAGCAACTTTAGAACCAGCAGAAATCCGCCCCTTTGTGCAGCCTTTAGTTCGCGTTACTAATGATGTTGCACGAGCTACAGAACAAATTACCAGTCAAAATAAAATTGACTTGATGTTAGTAGGCTGGCATCGTCCGGCTTTTACCGCCAACCGATTAGGCGGGCGTGTAGGTCAAATTCTCAGCATGGCTCCGGTAGATGTGGGAGTTTACATCGATCGCGGACAAGCAGCTATTGAAAAATTATTAGTAGCTTATTCTGGCAATCTTCATGACGATTTAGCCCTAGAACTAGCTTTAAGAATGCTCGTTAGTTCCGAAACTCGCACATTATCAATTTTGCGGGTAGTGCAAGCTGGGCAAACTAATAGCGAATTAAGCTATGAATTGAGCGGCGTAATCCAAAACCTAACTCGTAAACTGCGCGATCGCATTGATATCCAAGTTCAACAAGCCGCCGAACCTATCTCTGTAGCCGTTGAAGCCTCCGCCCACGTCGATTTAACCATTGCCGGAACTAGCCGCGCTTGGGGAATCGAGCGGCAAACTTTAGGGCGATATACCGACCAATTAGCAATTCAATGCAAATCTTCATTGCTGATAACTCGTCGCTACAGTCAAGTTACATCTCATTTGGCTTCGGTAGTTGCCCCCAGCACCGATATAGATAAATCAGGAGTTTGATCGTGAGCAGCCATTTTAATGTTAAGTCTTTAACCTTTTATGCCGTAGCCATTAGTTCAGTATTATTACTATTCAAGGTTGTTACAGCTTATGGAGAAAGCAAGCTCAAAGCACCGCAAACTATCGGTGGTAGCTATCGGCTCACCTTTGCCAATAGCTTGCCTGGTTGCCCGCAAATAGCGCCCGTAATGCTGCAACTCGATCAATCGGGTATGTATGTAAATGCAGCAATGCTAAAACCACTAGCCACGGAGGCTGAACACAAGATGTCCGCCGAAGAAAAACTAACGCTGACGGGTTTATTCAAAAATCGAGAGCTAAACCTTGGGGGTAAAGTTGCTAAGTCCGTTTTGTGCGGAGTTCAAGAATCAGGAGAAACTGCGATCACGCTTACAAGTCAAATTGACGGCAACAAGTTAGCTGGGGAGATTTCTATTAATGGGGAAGGGGCAAAAACCCCCTTTACTGGCGAAAAAGCCGAGTCACCTAATGCAGCGCCAGCTTCTAGCCACTAAAACTGTTCTGTATTAGTGGGGGCGTTAACTGCTCCTGGTTGATTGATAAAGAAGTTCTGCGCGTCCTCGCTTTGATAAATACAGCTAATTGCGGGAGAATTACCCAAATCTCCTGTAAATCCAAAGGTATTTAACTTTTGCCGACAATCGCGCACCTGATCCCCTGTTACTAAGTTCCGTTGCTCTAAAACTGCCCAGTTAGATTGGCGGAGGACGCAGCCGGGCCGCATAGTTGGTTGAGAGACATAAACTTTAAACGGTCGCAAAGTCACAAATAAACGTGCATCCATCACCATCGCACTAGCACCGTATTGGATACAAATCTCAGGATTAGGAGCTTTTTGATCGATCTGAATACTAGAACTAACATTATTTTCGCCCCCTCCCGTATCCGAGGCGAAAAGCGTACCAATACCAATTCCCATAATTAACGCCGCCGCCAAAATTGCGATGGTGGCGTAATTAATGCTGGTGGGTAAAAATGCGAAAGTTTTTTTTTCTGTCACCGCAGACCTACCAGATTTACGTTTCATCTTTGCTTAATCAATTTCACCTAGTTTTATTTAGGAGGGTTAAAGACTCTCCTTTTTTAGTATGACTTTATTATTACCTGATGTAATGACAGCAATGGCTATTATAAAATCAAGTAAACTTTACCTTAAATTTAATGCGATCGCCTTCTATAACCAAAACTCCCAAGTCTTCCCAATGGCGAACGCTATTTGCTGATAGTCTGACTATATTTTGGGGCGACTGGCTAGATTTGCGCGTCCGCATCGCTCAAGTGGCGGCTTCGGGGTTAATTTCTCCGCTCATATACATTTTAGCTTTTGGTTTGGGTTTGGGTAGCTCTTTGCCTAAACCCGCCGTTGGTGACAGTTATTTAGAATTTATTTTGCCGGGAATGGTGGCGCTGTCTTCGATGACAATTAGTTTTGGTGGGACAACTTTTTCTATTTGTGGCGATCGCTTATTTACTAAAAGTTTTGAAGAATTGCTCTTAGTCCCCATTCACCCATTGGCTTTACAAGTAGGCAAAATGCTGGCAGGAATTGTTAGAGGGTTAATGACATCGGGTTCGGTAATTCTAATAGCAGTACTATTTACAGGCAAAGTTTGGAGCTTTCTTAATCCCTTGTTTTTGTTGCTATTGGTGCTAAATTGTGCTGTATTTTCAGCTTTAGGGGTAATTATCGGCTTAAACGTGCGAAGTCTTGAAAGCGTGGGTTTGTACAACAACTTTGTTATTGTCCCCATGTCGTTTTTGGGAGCAACATTTTTCGATCCGGTTTCTCTACCTATCGTGTTGAAAGTCATAGTGTATTTATTACCACTAACTTATACAGCTATTGGACTTAGGGCGGCGGCTTACTTGCCTATATCGGAGTTTCCCTGGTATAGCATCGCAATATTGCTTGGCAGTGCGATCGCGCTTTCAGTTGTAGGTGCGCGTCAGTTTGCAAGTCAACAAGACTAATTATTTATACTTCCGGTTCTATCCCCAACGCTCTTAATTGCGCCGCTAGTCGTTCCGCTTTTTGAGCTTCAGTATTTGCCCGTTGTGTTTCAGCATTTGCTCGTTGTGTTTCAACATTTGCCCGTTCTCCACCAGTTAGCAATAAATTACCTTGAGCATCCCACCAGCGCAGCCAAGGTAATTCGGTGTTGTAATAAAGTCCTTGCCAAATGCCTAACTCTGCGCCTAGTTGCGGAATAAAGTAATGTCGGCGATCGTTAGCTGCTAAAGGTTGGTAAGAATTTTCAATCAAGTGATACACTTCTACTGTTGCTTTTTCCACTTCATAAATGCCATAAAATGGCACTCTAATTCCTTGCTCGTATACCCAAAACTTGCCAGTAACGGGCGTGCGATCGCGTTCTGCTGCACCATTACCATTAACAAACTCTAAAACAATTAAGGGTGCAACATATTCCTGCCACAACACATAAGAACGCTGTATTTGACCTTTTAGAGTTGGGGGGACAAAAGGTACATAAAACCAATCTGGGGCTAAAGCACCTCTTTCTAATGGCTCAGTCAAGCGCCAATAGATACCGCTATCGTGACCGATGCAATACTGCCCATCGCGATGGATTTGTTGCAGTATCGGCTCAATCGAATCCGTCAGTAACACGCTTTGAGGATGTTCTTGAAAGTTTTTCACAAATGTACCGTCAGATTCTGGTAGCTGCGTATGGTCAGGTAGAGTAATTGGCGGTTGGATGATTCCTGTCACGATTAGCATCCTCAAATAGTGAGTGTAAGTTTATTTTAGCGATCGCGATCGCACGTCATCAAATGCGATCGCCTACTTCTACAAAGTACCAAAGCCTTTTTTCTTCTTCTCTTTCTTCTTCTTTTTGCCCCCCGGATCGCTATAGCCGCGCCAACCTTGTTGTGCGGGACGATTGCCCACTGCTGCTGGGTTTCCCATCCCGCCAAACATTCCCGGCATTCCAGGGAATCCACCTTGACTCATTTGCTGCATCATTGTCCGCATTTTTTGAAAATCGCTGACCAATTTAGCTACATCGCTTTCTTTATAGCCCGACCCGCCAGCAATTCGTCGCCGCCGACTGGGAGAACTTGCCAAGATATCCGGGTCTTTGCGCTCCTTGTTGGTCATGGATTTAATCATGGCCTCGCAGCGTTTTAACTGGGTTTCTCCCTGCTTTAGCTGGTCGGAGTTGAGCTTGTTCATACCGGGAATCATTTTCATAATTCCCCCCAGCGAACCCATGTTTTTTAATAACCGCATTTGCTTAAGAAAGTCGGTAAAGTCAAACTTCGCCGAGAGAATCTTCTGCTGCATTTGCTCCGCGTCAGCAAGATCGATTTCTTCTTGGGCTTTTTCTACCAGGGTCAAAACATCGCCCATGCCCAAAATCCGCGATGCCATGCGATCGGGATAAAATGGTTGCAACGCTTCTACTTTTTCCCCTACCCCCACAAATTTGATCGGCTGACCAGAGATTTGACGTACCGAAAGCGCCGCCCCGCCTCGGCTATCGCCGTCTAATTTGGTTAAAATTGCCCCAGTAATCCCGATCTGCTCGTGAAAGGTGCGGGTCAAATTTGCCGCTTCTTGACCCGTCATCGCATCCACTACTAGCAGCGTTTCTTGAGGTTCTACGGCGGCTTTAATCCGGGCGAGTTCTCCCATCATGTCTTGGTCAATTTGCAAGCGTCCCGCCGTATCGATAATTACGGTGTCAACTCCTTGAGCTAAGGCTGCTTCCACACCACGCTTGGCAATGTCTACGGGGTCTGCGTCAGTACCCATTTCAAAGACTGGTACTTGAATTTGCTTACCTAAAGTTACCAATTGGGCGATCGCTGCGGGACGATAAATATCTGTGGCGACGAGCAAACAGCTACGATTTATTTTTTTGAGGTGAAGCGCTAACTTAGCTGTAGCTGTGGTTTTACCTGTTCCTTGCAATCCAGCCATTAATACTATTGTTGGCGTCGTCTCGGCTTTTGCTAAGGGAACGTTGGTTTCTCCCATTACTTCTAGCAGTTCGTCGTAGACAATTTTGATAAACTGCTGGTCGGGTCTAACTCCCGATACAACTTCCGCTCCTTGGGCTTTGGCTTCTACTCCAGCAATAAAGTCTTTAACTACTTGCAAGTTAACATCTGCTTCCAAAAGAGCGCGGCGAACTTCTCGCAATGCCTCTTGAATATTTGCGGAGGTGATTTTGTCTTGACCTCGTAACTTTTTCCAAGCAGATTCTAAACGGTCAGCTAAGGCATCAAACATAGTTCGTCTAATACGTTTATTAATAGGTATTTGCAGGCATGAAACTTTTGCCCGCTATATATAAGGTTAAATCCTTTGTTTATCTAATTGTTGGTTACGGGCTTATTGTAAAGTTTTGTTAAATTTTTAATTCGGTAGTATATGCTACCGAATTTATTTGCTATAGTAAATACATAAGCAAAAAGTTGAAAACACTCCCTAGAAAAAGAGGAATCTAATCATGTCTACTCAAGAACAAGCCCGTGCTTTGATGATGCGTCACCACCACCTCGTTAAGAACCGTCAGCAATCAATGCTCAATCGTACCGCCACTGAAGTAGGTCTTGATGCTCTAGAAAATTCCATTGACGAGCGCAATAATTCTCATCGCAACAATAGCGATCGCCCTGGTACAGCTGTAAACTAGATTTAACAAAATAGTAGGCTGCTAGAATTAGCAACAATAATTTGTTTGAACTATCAAATCAAAAAGCTTGTCGTCATTAATTACCGTTGACGACAAGCTTTTTAACTAACAGCGAGAAATTATTAAAAAAAATTTGGCTTGAATCTAGTTAGAGCCTGCTTCTACAGGAATCTTGGCAGCACTAGGCTTGTTACCATCAGAGGCAAGAGATTCACCTTCAATAAACGAGCGCAACATCCAAGCCATTTCTTCGTGCTGTTCCATCAATCCGGTCAAAAAGTCGGCTGTACCTTCGTCGCTGAATTTCTCAGACGCTTGGTCTACGTGTTCGCGCAAGTTACGGATAATTTCTTCGTGGTCGTCTACTAGCTGCGCCACCATCTCCGTTGCTAGAGGAATATTGTCTGATTGCTCTTTGATAGAACCGTATTTTAGAAATCCTGCGGCGGTTCCTACAGGGAAAAATCCTAAAGTGCGGACGCGCTCTGCGAGGGCATCTATATTAGCAGTTAGTGCTTGGTATTGTTCTTCCCATAATAGGTGCAAAGAGCGGAATTGAGGTCCTACTACATCCCAGTGGAATTTTTTAGTTTTAATTAAAACTAGGTAAGCGTTTGCTAAGTCGCTGTTTAACAGTTCGCTTACGCCCGATCTTTGTTCTTCTGATAGACCAATATTAATTTTACGCATGGTTTGTTTTACATTTTGCTTCAATACTTAGTGGAACAAATCTACACATAAAAGAACATCAGTCAAAGGGCTGATCGTCTTATTTTAAAAGTGAAGAATTGTCTTATTCAACCAAGCTGACTTTAGCTCGATATAGTAGCTTTTTACCCTGAATATAACCAGTGTAGCGGACGATAACTAAGTCCCCAGCTTGAGCATTTCCTGCCAAAAGTTGGTGGAGTTGCGGATTATAAGGTAGTCGATCCCCTACAGGCGCGATTTGTTCTATTCCCCATTGTTGCAATAATTGCTGCAACGGACGCATTAAGGGTAATAGTTTTGTGGCGCTGATTTCGGGATTATCTTTGACTTTAGACTCGAAGGTGGGTAATTGTAATAAGCAAGATTCCAAAACTTGCAGAGTTGATAGTTGAAACTCTTGCCGCAAACTTTCCTTTTGTTGTTCTAATTGATTTTGGAGTTTTTGGTATTCTTGTTTTAAAGTCGCAATGGTTTTGTCTTCGGTCGGTGGTTGTGCTATTTCAAAATTTGAAAATGTTCTCGCAAGAACATTTATAGGCACTTGCAGCACTTGAGTTAACTTGAGTATTGTTTCTAGTCGCATCTGACGTACTTCTCCACGCCGCAATCGCATTATTTGCTTTTGAGAAACTCCCGACGCACTAGCTAAAGCTTTAAAACTAGAAATACCCACCCGTTGCATTAGTGTTTGCAACGAGTCAGTATAGTTTGGCTCTGATGATTGGGACATCACTCGCGCCTAATAATGGTTATGCTTCTAATAAGCTTCTCAACATCCAAGCATTTTTTTCATGGACTTGCATCCGTTGAGTTAATAAATCCGCCGTTGGTTCGTCATTTACTTCCTCTGTCACCGGAAATATAGACCGAGCAGTTCTAACTACTGCTTCTTGTCCTTCTACTAATAGGCGGATCATTTCTGTTGCTTTAGGAACTCCTGGAGTTTCAGCAATAGAACTTAGTTTGGCATACTCGCTGTAAGTTCCTGGTGCTGGATATCCTAGCGCTCTAATTCTTTCGGCGATTAAATCTACCGCTAAAGCTAGTTCTGTATACTGGGTTTCAAACATTAAATGCAAGGTTTGAAACATGGGGCCTGTAACATTCCAATGGAAATTATGAGTTTTGAGATACAGCGAATAAGTATCAGCAAGCAACCGGGATAACCCTTCAGCAATAAGCTTGCGGTTTTCGTCATCTATACCGATATTGACTGGAAAAACAGAACCTTGAGCTTGCATAAATTCTCCCGATTTAGGTGAAATAGAAATATTTTTCGCTGTTTTATGCCTATAATGATTGCCTAAAACCAGCTTACTGTAAATTACTTAGTCAAATCTCGTTATGCTAGGTGCATTTTCAAGACGGCGCGAGGAGCTTTACGAACTCTAGCTAAAATTGTTTCTTTACCCAGCCTTTGACAAGCTTCGTAACGATGACAACCTGAAAAACCGTAGTATTGTCCATCTACTTCTAGCACGTCTATGGGTTCTTGTTGACCGATTTCGGCGATGGATTCCATCAAAGACGCAACTTTTACGCTGTCGTTGGCTCGCGGTAAAGGTCTATAAATCTGCTGTAGCGGAATCTCTTGTACCTTTATCATAAGTGATGCTACTTTTTTATCTTCTTCTATATCGTACTCATTATGACTTTAAGTTGCAACCTTTTGAATTGGATTTAGTTGAAAAGTTTAGAATGTCAGGAAAAAATATTTATATGAATTTTCACCAACGGAATTTGGTATTTAGGGCTTTAACAGTATTTTGCGTACTGGGATTGAGCGCAACATCGGCACTTGCAGCGCCTTCAGTAGAGCAAGAATTAAAAGTAGGTATAGTACAACGTTTTGGCGATGAAGCAACGGAAGAATTACTGCTTGCGGCGGGAAAAGGCGGAGTCTTAACTCTAAATTTTACCACTGGTACAAAGCCGCAAACCTTGCAAGCAAACAGTGTCAAGCTCGAAATAGCTATGCAACCATTACCAAAACCAGAGTTGGCGGAGCGGGTAGTTTTGGGCGTATTTCGCAGCTTTGAAACCGCCGAAGAAAGCGCTCAAAGGTGGAAAGCCGAAGGTATAGAGGTAGAAGTTGCTCAACCGGAGCGTTGGGAAGTTTGGGCAAAAAGAGACGTGTACAATACACCTTTATTGCGGCGGTTGTTGATGGGTAGTTTGCAAACTAAAGGTAATAAAATTGCCTATTTGGATAGCAAAGTAGTGCAGCAAGTACCAAAACTTAGCTGGATTGTAAATGGTAATCGCTATAGCCGAGAGAAATTAGAGATTTCGACAACTAAAAACTTAATTCAAGTTAGCAGCACCGAAAATAAATCAGATGCGACTTTCTATCCCGGACGTATGCGCTTGCAGAAGAACGCCTACGGTAGTTATACGCTCATTAATGATGTGCCAGTTGAAAGCTATTTGCGGGGCGTAGTACCCAATGAAATCGGCGCTAAAGCCCCTTACAACGCTGTAGAAGCACAGACAATTATCGCTCGAACTTATGCTTTACGTAATTTGCGCCGCTTTGCTATAGATGGTTACGAATTATCTGCCGATGTTCATTGTCAGGTTTATAAGGGATTTAGCGGTGCAAGTCCAAATAGCGATCGCGCAATTTCTGCAACCAAAGGACAGGTACTTACTTACAACAATCAATTAGTTGATGCTTTGTACTCCTCAACTACCGGAGGGGTGACGGCGAAGTTTAGCGATATTTGGAATGGACAAGATCGCCCATACTTAAAGCCTGTAGTAGATTCGGCGGCGAGTATATGGAACTTAGCGCGTCAAAGTTTAGCCGACGAGCAAAACTTTCAGCAGTTTATTAATATCAATCAAGGATTTAACGAAGTTGGCTGGAAAACCTTTCGTTGGCGCAGAGAAAGCAGTATAGAGCAACTTACTAAAGATTTGCAGAAATATTTAGAAGTCAATAGAAACCCTTTAGCTAGTTTCCAAAAACTTCAAGGCTTGCAGGTGGTAGAGCGAAGTCCTGGAGGTAGAATTTTAAAGCTATCAGTGCAAACAGACCTGGGAACGTTTAATTTACTCAAAGACGAAGTTCGCAGCGCCTTTTCTGCACCCAGAAGCACGTTATTTTATTTAGAACCCGTCAAAAAAGATAACAATCCTTTATGGGGTTACGCCTTTGTGGGTGGCGGTTTTGGTCATGGAGTTGGCTTGAGTCAAACGGGATCTTATCGGTTAGCAGATTTGGGTTGGACGAGTAAGCGGATCTTGAACTTTTATTATCCGGGAACAACAATTCAGGTTTTGGATACAAAAGTTTTGCCTTAACAAAGAAGGCAGGTACGATAATTGGTGCGTCCTGCCTTAAAACTTTTTTGTTAATTAGTGCGATCGCATTAATTAGTAAAGTTCTTCTTCCTTATGAGTTTCGATCGTGCAATCAGAACTTGGGTAAGCTACGCAAGTCAAAACATAACCAGCTTCGATTTGATCGTCATCTAAGAAAGACTGGTCGGATTGGTCAACGGAACCTGACTTGATTTTACCTGCACAGGTAGAACAAGCACCTGCACGACAGGAGTAGGGTAAGTCTAGTCCAGCTTCTTCCGCAGCATCTAAAATGTACGTGTCGTCATCAACTTCAATAGTTTGGTTTAAGCCTTCGGCTTCGCTGATTAAAGTGACTTTGTAAGTTGCCATTGTGTATTCCTCTCTCGATCGCGGCATCAATAAGTTTTACTAAAGCAAAATAACGACCCGCTAATCAAAACGAATGGTCGATTTATTTTGCCTCATTTTAGATACTACGAGAAAAACTACCGATTTCAACCGTGCTATTGAAAGCAATTAGTAATGGAATTTAGGTATTTAATCCTGATTACTTATACTTATTTGACAATTTAGGGTTTAAAGGGTAACAATTGCTCAGTTTTGAGGAAATATTGCTTAACAACACTTCGTCCAACTCCATTCTCCATCTTCGTACCATTCCTTCTTCCAAATGGGCGCATTGTCTTTGAGAGCATCAATTGCATAGCGACAAGCCTCAAACGCCTGTAATCGATGAGGACAACTAGCCGCCACCAAAACGCTGATCTCTCCAACTTGCAAGCGTCCTACGCGGTGGTGAATGACTACATGATTAACATCGCTCCAATGCTTGCGAATCTCGGTCGCAATTTGTTTAAATACTTGAATAGCCATTGGTTCGTAAGCTTGATACTCTAAAGCAACGACAGGTCTACCCCCCGTTTGATTGCGAACCATCCCACTCATGACTACAATTGCTCCATTAGCGCGATCGTCTGCTAAGTCGTAGACTTCGCTCAAGGATAAGGGAGCGAAAAAGATCGCAAAATTATCTCTAGTGTTTGCGGTAATTGGATAGTTTAAAGACGCTGGGACTTTAGAAGTCATAAGAAATTCAATAGAAGGTTAATTCTATTGTGCAAGTAGAGACGTTTCGGTGGAACGTCTCTACAGTATTCAATGGTCAGGAAAAAATTAAATCATACTCTCAATCACTGGATGGTAATAGAAAGCCAAGCCCAAAACTACATACGCTGCTAATAGCATTGTGCCTTCTAGCCAGTTAGAGCGCCCATCGGAACTAATAGAATTAGCAATTAAGACAGACACCGCTACAGCAACTAATTCAAAGGGATTAAAATTTAAGTCCATTGGTTTACCCATAAACCAACCCGCTAAAACTAATACTGGAGCAACGAATAAGGCAATCTGCAAGCTCGATCCCACCGCAACGGAGACTGAAAGATCCATTTTGTCTTTCATAGCTACTGTAACCGCCGTTGCGTGTTCGGCAGCGTTACCAATAATTGGCACGAGGATAACTCCGGTAAATAGAGACGTTAAACCTAGTTGTGCTGTGGCGACTTCCAGCGATTCTACTAATAATTCTGATTCCACGGCTACAAGCAAAGTTGCTCCTAGCAATACGCCAACCCACAACCATAAATTGACCCCAGTTTCGCCACCAATCAAATTTGCTTCGGCTAACTCTATTTGATCGGTTTCCACTAAACCCACATCGTAGAGGTAAGAGTGAGTTTTCATCGAAAATAATAGCGTTAAGCCGTAAACCAAAATTAAAACGATCGCCACAGCAATAGATAAGTTCTGTAAGATAGCTTCAGGAATGCCCGAAGACGTAAAATTTACGGCGGTAGGCATCAAAATAGCAATCACGGCTAGGTTCATTAGTGAAGCATTTACCCTCGCCACAAAAGAAGGAAATTCTTGCTCTTTATAACGCAAACCACCTAGCAGCATCGAAAAACCCATAACCAAAAGTAAGTTACTGATAATCGATCCCGTAATACTTGCTTTAACTACATCTACAAGCCCTGCATTGAGGGCGATTAAAGCAATAATTAGCTCGGTAGCATTACCAAAAGTAGCGTTTAAAAATCCGCCTAAAGTCGGGCCCACTACTACGGCTATTTCTTCTGTAGCGCTCCCCATCCAAGCGGCTAAAGGTAAAATAGCTAGTGCTGCTGTAATAAATACGGCTAATTCTCCCCAATGTAAGAAGTGAGCCGCCGCAGAGATCGGTATAAATATTAATAGACCTAAAAACAAACTATTTTTAAACGACATTGCGAATTTTGTCCCTAATTCCTTGGATTAACTACCTTTATCTCCCCATAGATTAACCTCTGGCTTGGGGGAAAAGTTTGGGGACTTACAACTTGTAAATAAAAATGTAGGTTTGTAACGCGATCGCCCAAAATATTAAGTTGACTTAACTTAAGGCTTTATGTACGGTTTAATAATAAAAGTTGCAGTTTGCGATCGCAGGCTGAGGCAATCTCACTAAACGAGCTATTAAAATAAGCCTCGAAAGACAAACAACGCAAGCTTTCTTTAACCAATTGCAGCCCCAAACCTATTGTTAGTGCCGTTAATACTTGGGTTCTGCACAGCTTTATTGACAACCTAAATTTGGATTAATAATACATGACTTCTGCTGCCGATCTCCCCGTTAGTGCTGTTACGCAATATCAAGGTAATAACATTACATCTGTTGACGATCCCCTGCAAACAGCGACAGGTATTTACGTTACAGTTCACGGTCATTTTTACCAGCCACCCCGCGAAAACCCTTATTTAGACGCTGTTGAGCGTCAAGCGGGGGCTGCGCCTTTTCACGACTGGAACGAACGCATACATCATGAATGCTACCGTCCAAATGCCTTTGCAAGGGTGCTAGACGAAGGGGGCGGCGTAGTGGGGATCGTTAATAACTACGAGTATTTGAGCTTTAATATTGGCGCAACGCTGATGTCGTGGTTAGAAAGGTACGATGTTGAAGTATATCAACGCATTGTAGAAGCCGATCGCCAAAGCTGCGCTCGCCTGAATGGTCATGGAAATGCGATCGCGCAAGTATACAACCATATCATCATGCCTTTGGCAAACGAACGCGACAAGCATACGCAGATTCGCTGGGGTAAAGAAGACTTCAAATCCCGATTTAAGCGCGATCCCGAAGGAATGTGGCTGGCAGAGGCGGCGGTAGATTATGCAACGATAGTTGCATTAATAGCTGAGAATATTCGCTTTATAGTCCTTGCACCATCTCAAGCCCAACGTTGTCGGATGCTACCAACTCCCGAACAGGATCTGGGGGAATGGTACGAAGTGGGAGGTAGTCAAATTGATGCTACTCGTCCTTACCGATGTTTCTTGCCGGGCGGCGATCCCAATAAAGATTACATTGATATTTTCTTTTACGATGGCCCAATTTCCCGCGATATGGGCTTTAATGATGACTTATATAGTGCCGATCGCTTAAGTGGCAGAATTGGGCAAGCAGTACGCGGGGATCATCGCACTTCGCAGTTAATTTCTGTGGCTACCGATGGCGAAACTTTTGGGCATCACAAAAAAGGTACAGAAAAGACTTTAGCCTATGCTTTTTTAAATGAGTTTCCCCACCGCAATTGGACAGTAACTAACTACGCTCATTATTTAAGTATCAATCCTCCCACCTGGGAAGTAGAATTAAAGCCCGTCACTGCTTGGAGTTGCGCTCATGGGGTGGATCGCTGGCAAGATGATTGTGGTTGTGGTGGTGAAGGTGGCGTATGGCATCAAAAATGGCGGAAACCGTTGCGCGAGTCCCTTGATTGGCTAAGAGATCAGTTGGTTAAGGTGTATGAGGAAACCGGGAAGTTATTTTTCCGCGATCCCTGGCTGGCGAGAGATGAGTATATACAAGTGATGCGCGATCGCTCGATTGCTAATGTTAGCCGTTTCCTCAATCGCCACCAATCCCACAAACTCACAGCTTTAGAGCAAGTAGACGCTTTACGTTTACTAGAGATGCAGCGTCACGCTTTGTTGATGTATACCAGTTGCGGCTGGTTTTTTGAAGAAATTTCTCGCCCGGAAGGTACGCAAATTTTACGTTATGCTGCTCGTGCTTTAGAATTGGCGGGAGATGTAGCAGGAGTACAGCTAGAAAAAGCGTTTATTAAGCGCTTAACCCAAGCACCGAGCAATGTTGAAGTATTTAAGCACGGTGCGGAAATTTATCGCCAATTGGTAGTAACCGCGCAAATTGGATTTAGACAAGTAGCCGCTCAATATGCTATTAGTTCGTTGTTTGGCGACAGATCGGCTAATCGTTCTATCCAACGCATTTATTGTTACACCGCCCATCAAGTAGATTACCAAGTACAACGCATGGGATCGCTAACTTTGGCGGTGGGACAGTTGCGTTTAGTTTCTGATATTACTTGGGAAAGCCAACATTTAGTATTTGCGGTATTACATTTAGGCGGTTGGGATTTTCATTGCTGCATTCAACCCTTTACCGGACGCAGAACCTACAGCCAGTTGAAAGAAAAAGTATTTGGCTCTTTAGAACAAGCTAGTGCGGCGCAGACTATTTTGGCAATCAACCAAGTATTTGGGGATCAAACTTTTAGCTTGCAAAATCTGTTTGCTGAAGAAAGACATCGGATAATGGAGTTACTAAGTCACGAAACTTTAACAAGACTCGATCAGCTTTATACTCAGGTTTATCGCGATAATTACGGCGTATTGATGGCATTTCACCGCGACCAGCTAACTGTACCCCAAGAGTTGCAAGTAGCGGCAGAGATTGCTTTAAAGCATCGTTGCGTCAATGTTTTAAAGCTACTGTGGGAAGAAGTTGGCGAACCTCAAGCAAGTTTGCACCATTTGGCAGAATTGGAAGCAACAGCAACCGAAGCCAAACATCTGTATTGTAATTTGCATATACCCGGCGGTAAGCAGACAATGGAGCAATTAATTTTGCGATCGCTTTGGCAATTATTGCACGATAATAATTTGGCTACAGTGGAGGCAATTCAACAAGTTGAGCGCTTAATTAATGTAGGAAATCAGTTAAATCTTGGCTTGTGTTTGGGTAAATCTCAAGAGCTATATTTTAGCCAGTTATCGCAAATAGTTTCCCTGTGTCGCCAAGCGGTTGCAAGTCAAAGTGAGGAACTTGGCGATTTTGGACAATTACAGCAATTGCTGCATTTGGGGCAAAAGTTGGGTATTGGGGTAAATAATTTGCTGGAGCAATTAGCTTAAAAGCTTTACGGGGTAGGTAAAACGCCTACCCTGAATTTGATAAATTTTAGGTCATGCGATCGCTTGGACAATGATAAGGATACAACCATTGACACTTTATAAGTCCGCGAGAGTGTTTTTCTAGAAATGTTCCAGCATGAACTCCACTTACTATATCGATTCCAACTCTTGACTTAAATTCATACAGCAAGGGAAAAGCTGTTATCAAAAGAGCTACTGCTAATACGAGGCGTAATAATATTTTGGAGTAAGGCTTTCGGCTCGAAAGCGCTACATCTTCTTGACTGTTTGATTTGTTACTAAAATTTTCAGGCATAGGCTCAGTAAAAGCAAGATTCGATAATAACTCATTTATCAAAATAACGTTTGAATCGCGGATCTATGCGATCGCGTTTGCGTTGATTGCAAGTACAACACAGAGTTTGTAAATTGCTAAGATCGTTTTTACCGCCACGAGCTAAAGGAATAATATGATCGACATTTAAGTTAGCTTCTGTGTTACTTTTACCGCAACTTTGGCAATGGTATAAGTCGCGCTCAAAAACATATTTTCTCACTTCTGGCGGAATAGAAATGCGTGGCGTTTTGCTCATGAATTATTTTGCTGACTTTCTTTGCTCATCCTTTGACGAATATCGTCAAGGGGTGATTCTGATTTACCGTTTTCTGATTCACTACTATCAACAGTTTCAACTTCCAAAACTTCCGGCGCAAATTCTAAAGTAAGTCTAACTTTTCCTCTTTGCCAACTTTTAGCACCAGGTTTGAGCATTTTACAATCTAGTCCATCTCGAAACCATTGTTCTTTATCTTCTGTCCATGTGTTTCCTGATTTTTCTTTAATTATTGGCATTAAAGCAAGGATAAGTTCATTAACTGTAAAAGTACGGTTAGTAACTAAAATTTGTCCAGCATAAACTGATACAACATCTTCACTTGTCAAGTTTTCGAAATTATTATCTCCAATTAGGTTAAATCTATTAACTCGCGCCGGTGGTTTTTGAATGTGTAAATGCCAATAAAATCTGCTGTTTTTAATTATCTTTGTTCATCATTCGCCGAATATCATCAAGAGGTGATTCGGGTTGATTATTTTCTATTTCTTTGCTTTGTGTTATCTCTATAACTTCAGGCTCATCTGGACAAAATTCTAAAGTAAACTTAATCCTCAACTTACCTTTTTGCCAGCCTTTAGCACCAATACTTAGAATTTCACAATCTTTTCCATCACTGAACCACTTCCAGTTTTTTTTATAATATTTATTCAATTCCGAGTGAAATTCATTAATACTTGTTCCTTTTATTCCTTTAGCCTCTAAAAACTCAACTAAGGTATCGGCTAATTTATCTAGCAGCGCTGATTGAAACGCTTTTTTAAGGCTACCAAACTTACACATCTCAGATGAATTGGATGAATTGAATGCTATAACATCATCGTCACTGTAATTTGGCTGATAAAATTTGTCTTCCATCTCGATATTTTCCTTAAAAATGTTTTGGTTTTTGCAACTAATAGCTATAGATCAACGCCACATACATAAATTAAGAAACTTATAAAATCGGTGTAGGTGGGGTTTTATGCTTTTTATCTGGAGTTTAAACTGCTAATGCTTCCTTCAAAACTTCTGTATCAGCAACAACCGATTTAAAATCAGAATCAGCAATTACAGGCAATAAATGACTTTGTAATTGCATCGCTTGCAAGCAATCATTAATACCCGAAACAGCCTGATTGTAAGCAGAAATATTACTTTCTACTTCCTTTTGCGATCGCATATTTCCAGCAATTTTTTCTTCTGCTTCTTTTTCCAATGTTTGCTCTAGAAAATTTCGAGCATTATTGTATTGCTGCAAAATCTCATTTCCTTGCTTTTCTGCAAGAGGTAATAATTGACTTTTGAGAATTTGATTAATAGTTTGGCGAAAGTTTTTACGGATAGTTTCAGAAACTTTTGGCTCAAACTCTAACTTCAATAATTGCCTAATTGCTGGCTCGGCTTGTACCATACTTTCGCAATCGTAACCTTGAGATGTTTGTAATAGAGTTTGACGAAATTGATAAATAGAAAATGTACCTTCATCATAAAACCTTGGACTTTCTCTAACAAAGCGATCGCATTCTACTTGTGCTGCACTCATCAAAGCTTCCTGTACTAATGCTTCTAGTCCTTTTATTTGTTGCTCAATTCCAGCATCATTTCCTAGCAACCTGTACAAATGACTGTAATATTCTGCTTTCTGAACTCGCTTAATTAAGCGTTGAAAAAAGCTAGTAATAACTTCTTGACAACATTTTATTAAAACATCTTCTAACTGATTAGATAGATAATAAAGTGCCTCTACTAAAATAGCAATTAATGGCGCTGTAGCATTGCGGCGATGGCTGAGAGTAGCGCGGCTATAAGCATCAGCTACAGAAAAAGTATTTAATAGTTCGTCTAATTTGCTAGTTGTTCGAGTTTGTAACAAAAGAAAATCTCGCTCAAAACCATCGCATTCATTTGTTACTAATTGATTGACTTCTAATTGTATATGCTGTATAAAATCCTCTCCCAAGTCTTGCAACTCTTGACTTAGTAGTTCTAATTCCCGCGCTTTCATAGCCTCAATTTCGCGGGGTTGACTGTCTAACTCCCGATGCTTGGTAAGAGGGTGTTTGAAAAGTTTTGCGGGGTCAGATTTTATGCTAATCGCTTCACCATGATCCTTATCATGGCAAGGTAGATAAACGTCTCTGATGTTTCCGGCAATAATTCGCGCGTCTCTGACTA
>JAESGR010000574.1_pt1 | contig 21402 bp, 19 predicted proteins | sample 9269771 | NCBI WGS metagenome assembly JAESGR01 (sample SAMN15739572, study PRJNA653492) | algae metagenome | isolation source: Chroococcus sp. CMT-3BRIN-NPC107 and co-occurring heterotrophs from well... | place: USA: Clark Mountains Wilderness, California | collected 2010-04-18 | reverse complement strand
ACCTTGGCACCTTCGGTGTTGGATGATCCGTCTGCTGACGGATCATGGACGATCAAGTACACCAAGGCCAAGCCATCGGAGGACGGCCGCAAGCAGGTCGACCTGGCGATCCCCGCCTTCGGCTACCAGAACCACATCAGCACCGACCGGCGGCACCGCCTGATCCGAAAGTGGCTGGTCACGGATGCCGCCGCGCATGAGGGAAGCCGGCTGGGCGACCTGCTCGACCCTGGCAATACCGCGGCCGCCGTCTGGGGCGACAGCGGCTACCGGTCGAGGAAGAACGAAGCATTACTGACCCAGCAGATGCTGGTGAGCTGCATCCATCGCAAAAGACCTCCGCACCGGCCCATGCCGATGCGGACGGCCAGGGCCAACGCCAAGAAGTCGGCTGTCCGCGCACATATCGAGCACGTGTTCGCCGAGCAGAAGGCCAGGATGGGCCTGTTCGTGCGGACCATCGAGCGTCAGCAGACGCTCGATCCGGCCTCCGAAGGAGACGCCGGCAGGAGCCGGCAGAGGCGGCATCGCCAGAGCGACAACCAAGATCGGGCTCGCCAACCTGGTCTACAACATGCGCCGGCTGGTCTGGCTCGAACGCCAAGTCCTGCCAGGGTGAACAGTGTCAGGGGAACCTGTCGGCACACGAATGATCAGCGCGAAGGCAATATCCTGCCAACACAGAGCCACGAACGTCATCACCTCGCCGTACGACGCGGTCCGGCGAGACGCATTGGCCAGTAAATGGAGGTGTCCAGCTGGAAGGCCAGTAATGCTTCCAGCTCCTGCCCCGCCGCCCTCGATGTTCCACCGACCGACGTCGTTCCGGGAAGCGGATCAGCGGCCCGTTGACGGATGAGGGTGGTCGGACGCAACGTCGGCTGGATGACCTGCTGGCGCCGCTTGGCCCGGGATGAGGAACGGAGGCTGGACGTTTCGCGGGCCATGATCGGCGTCACCATGAGCAGCATTCTGCTCTGTCGAAGCAGCCGCCCATCGTCATTCTCCAGATGGGCCTCAGTGCGAGCGAGCTCCGTCCAGGATGACGAGCCCAGGCGGGCTCACCCTCGCGTGACCGGCAGCGCCCTGCGGGTCCCGCACCTTGAGGGTCCCGAACGGATCCGGAGCGACCGGTCTCGGATGATCTGATGCACACGCTCCGAGAATCAGCGTGTGGCAGTGACCGCCGATGCAGGACCTGAGCTGAGGGCCGACCGTCACTTCGCTCTGTTCAGGTGGCGCCACATGATCGGCCGGAAGGATCCCAGTCACCGACAGACGCTAATCCTCAATGCTTCGCACCTGATGTGTTATCTCGAAGAAGTCGTAGAGGCGAAAGATATCCGGAAAGCCGTAGATTCGGTCTGGCAACAGGCTAAGCTGCGCATCAAAGTACTTGTTGAACAGTATCCGGAATGAATTTACCGGCGTGATCGATGGATAGAGCGTACCATAATCATGGTCCGGGAAGTAGTACGCATTCAGGATGCCCATCTTGATCTGCAGCTCATCATGAGTTGCGTCCTGCCAGGATCGGGCGTGGCCCACGTCGGTTTCGGGGAAAGGTCCTTCGTCTCCCTGGAGGATGATGATGGGAGGATTCTTCTCGCTCCCCTGAAGGGTCGTCACCAGATCCTCGATCACCTTGTTGGCATAGTGGACCTGGTCGATGTAGCCCGCCGTACGGCCGCGAATGTTCGCCTCTTCCTCGGAAAGGCAACGCCCCGCTGGGTCGAAGACGAATGGCTCGTGCGGCAGCAGGATGTGGCCGAACACGAAGCTTGGCCCTGCCTCATCCGCGACGGCCTTCTTGATCTGCTCGACCTGCCAAGGAACGCGCTGGCACTGGCCATAGTCCCACTGCAGGCTTCGCGTGTAGGAGGTTTCTGGTGCTGCGACGGCCATCAGAGGATGGAGCCCGATATCCCGGGTATAGATCGAGGCGAACTCGCGAAAACCGAACTGAGGATTGAGATCGGCGTGGGGATTGTCCTGGGTCGGGCTCCACCAGGAGCCGACCTGGACATAGCGGTACCCGGCCGACTTCACGAAGCGAGCGACCCGATGCTCGTCGAGCATGGCATGTATGGGGCCCCAGTCGCTCGATCGGCGGCCGTCCCCTTCCGAAAGGAGGTCCAGATAGTCCATCTGGAAGGTCGAGGCCAGGGAATGACCCGTTTTCAGATAGTTCGCGTGGCTGCCGGTTGCCACGTAGAAGCCTCGCTCCTTCAGGAACGTCGTCATCGGCAGCGGGTCGATACCGAAATACCGCTCCAGCGTCCGGGCCGAGGCGTACCGATCGAAGATCAGGTAGACGATATCGGGCCGAGTCTCCGTTGACGTGGAGGGTACCCCGATACTGCTCACGATCGGATCTGGCCGTGGGATCTGCCATTTGTACCAGACCACCTGCCCGATCGGCGTGAGCGCCATCATCAGCGCGATACCGTTCAGGAGGCTGTGAGGCAGCCGAAGGTCGAGCTGCGTTCGCGCGATGAAAACGAACAAGGCGATCAGCAACAGAGCGAGCACCAGACGGGCGACCCAGGACTCCATGTCCCCGGTCAAAGCCATCACCCACGACGCGAGCTGCACCGAGAACAGGCAGCCGATCAGGACGATCGTCGTGAGCAAGCCGGTCCGTGCGCCGAACTCGCGCAGGATGATCCCCATACCCAGGAATACCAGGAGGGCAAAACCAAGAACGGCTCCCAGCACGGGCAGAACGTCGAGAAAGGAGGCTTCTTTCACGTTGTTAGCGTAGAGGGCCAGAACGGAGGCGCCAGCCAGGAGGAACGGGTGGAACGGGAAGAGCTGGACAGGTGTCCCCCTGCCTTTGCGGGCAGTGGTGTCGGCTGGCCGGCCCAGTTCCCCCGCTGCGTTCTTGCCTTCGATCGTGCTGGACCGGTGCTCGCTCATTGCTCTTCTGGTATCGGCTGATCTGCATCTCGTCCACGTACTATGTGGGGCGACTTGTAACTTCTCCCTGAATCGTTTTCAGGCCTTGTTGGCTCTTCCTCCCTGTGACAGCTTCGTGACAACAAGGGCCGGCAGAGACGGCCGCGTTTGGCGCCGTGGATGCGACGGGCGCCCGACCTATCGCTGACCTAGGCTGGGAACGGAACGTTATGCATTACCTCGGCGCACAAGGCTTCCGGCTCGTCATCGCCACCCTTGTGGTGGGCATGTCGACATCGAGCGCCTGGGCCTATCTTGATCCTGGCACCGGAAGCATGATCCTTCAGGTGCTGCTCGGCGGCGTCGCGGGACTCCTCCTGGCCGGCAAACTCTACTGGCACAAGGTGCTGTCCGTCCTGGGCATCAGGCGAGGCGATGACGTGGCTGAGGCCAGCACGGTGCACAGGGATGTCGATGCCGACGCCCCCGCCCGGAAGTGATGTCCTGACCGGTTTTGCTCCGACATTGGCAGGCTCCGCGTCGGTGGAGAGAGTTGCGGTCGCGGCGCTCGAACCAGGGTCGTTCCGGGACCGCAATGGCGCGGTGTTCTATCGCGACGGCCAGATCCTGCGCGGCATCGGCTCGGCAGCACTGGCAAACTGGCATCGTCTGCGTGCGGCCTCGTTCTTCCGCGAACATGTGGAACAGGGAAGCATCGTCCGCACCGAGCAATTGGACGATGCGGAGCTAACTGGTCTCGGCGGAGACTGGGCGGCCGTCCTACGCCATGACCCCGTCCCGTTCATCTCGTACCCCTACGAGTGGACGTTCGGCATGCTGAAGGATGCAGCGCTGCTGCATCTCGACCTGATGTTGGCGGCACTTCCGGCCGGCTTCATCCTGAAGGATTCCTCTGCCTACAATGTGCAGTGGAAGGGCGTTCAGCCCGTCTTCATCGACATCCCGTCGTTCGAGGCCCTGCGCGAGGGCGAGCCCTGGGTCGGCTATCGCCAGTTCTGCGAGCTGTTCCTCTATCCCCTGTTCCTGCAGGCCTACAAAGGCGTCGACTTCCGCCCCTGGCTGCGCGGGCGGATCGATGGGATCCCGGCCGCTTCGCTGCGCCCCTTGTTCTCCGCCCGCGACCTGATCAGGCCGGGCGTCCTGCTGCACCTAGTTGCCCAGGATGCGCTGCAGCGTCGCTATGCCAATCGCCCGCAGCAGGTCCGCAGCACGATGGCCAAAGCCGGCTTCGACCGGCAGCTCATCGTGAACAACGTCAAGGGCCTGCGAAAGATCGTCGCCGGCTTGTCGCCAGGAGGGTCGAAGACCGAGTGGGCCGATTACGAGCGCACCCATAGCTACGACGAGGTCGAATTCGCCGCCAAGTGCGCCTTCGTGCGGAAAGCAGCTTCGCACCGGCACTGGCGGCGGGCCTGGGACCTCGGCTGCAACACCGGGACCTTCTCACGGATCGTCGCGGAGCATGCCGATCATGTCGTCTCCATGGACGGCGACTGGATGGCCATCGAGCACCTCTACCAGACGCAGAAGACCCGTCCGGACCGGGGCAAGATCCTGCCGCTGGTGGTCAACCTGTCCGACCCCTCGCCCAGCCAGGGTTGGCAGGGCCTGGAGCGCAAGTCGCTGCCCGAGCGTGGGCGGCCGGAGCTCACCCTGTGCCTGGCGCTCATCCATCATATCGTCATCAGCGCCAACATTCCGATGCAGAGCTTCATCGGATGGCTGGCGAACCTGGGCACGGGCCTGGTCATCGAGTTCGTCAGCAAGCAGGACGAAATGGTCCAGACGCTACTGGCCAACAAGGATGACCAGTACAGCGACTATGACCAGGCGAACTTCGAGCGCTGCCTGACGGAGCACTATCAGATCAAGGCGAGCCAACCGCTGAAGGACGGCAAGCGCCACATTTACTTCGCCCTGCCCGAGGATACGGCAAGACCTGCTTGAATGGCGTCGGCTGGCTTCAGAGAGCCTCGACGCCATGCTTCTTCACCCGACTGCCGGAGGCATCACTCCGGCACCTCGCAGGCTTGGCTGAGCCGCCCAGCCGGCAAGACCTGCTGCCGTTCCGGCTCGATCCAATCAGCGAACGAGCTCTGGCTGGGCAGAAACGGCAGCTTCGTGCCGAAATAGGTGTTGAAGACGAGCCGATAGATGTTCACCAGGTTCATATCGGGCGGCAGATCCGCCTGCAGCCGACCATCGGTCGAATAGACGGCAAGAAGCGGCGAGAAGCGTTCGGTGATGCAGGAGCGGTCGGCACTGTCCTGGTCGAAGTACAAGCCGCCGCCATGGTCACCATGGATGATGATCACCTTGGGTCCGGTTCCCTCGCCGACGATCCGTTCGAGGAAAGTCAGGACCATCTCGTTGGTGAACATCAGCTTGTCGATATAGCCGTCCCGGTAGATGCGCCGGCGTTCGGGGTCGCCGTCCGTGAAGTGAGATCCGTCCGCCAAGCCCCGCCAGCCGCCTTCCGGCATCACCGGATCACCGTGCTGGTTGACGTCGAACGGTGGGTGCGGCGCCAGGGCGTGAAGGTAGAGAAAGTATGGGCTCGCCAGTTCCCGCTCATAGGGAACGCTGAACATGTCTTTGGGCAGGCTCGGCTCGACGTAACCGAACTCCTGCGCTGCCCGGTGAAGCAGGCTCTGCTCATAGACAGCCATCTCGAAATTGCTGATCCGGCGCGGGAGCAGCAGGCGGTCCACCTGAGTCATCCGCACGGGATCATAGCGGACGTCGACGGCCGCAGTTTGATACCCGAGCCCGGAAAGGGTCTCCATCACGCGGTTCTGGCGGAGTTCCTGAAGCAATGAGCGCCGCAGCGCCTGGGCGGACATTGGCTGATCTGCAGGGCCCAGGTAATCCGCCGTCAGGACGCTGCTCATGACCAACATGGTTTGGTTGTAAGGCGAGACGGCCCCGCTCGCGACCGCGAAGCCCAGCTGGCGCAGCTGATCGAGGAAGGGCGTGTTGTCGAAGTGATAGAGATCAGCGAGGACGTCCTGGCGCGAGTACCCGTCCAGCACAAGGTGGATGATGCTGGGAGCTTCGCTGGTGCGATGCGCATCCACGAGAAGGCTTTCACTCCTGTTCATCACGCCAGCATGCGCCACGTCATTGACCAGACCCGGCTCGCGCAGGATCAGCGTCATCATCGGGAACACCAGCATCACAGCTGCTACCGTGTTCCCGATCCGCGTGAGATTCAATGTCGCCTTGAGGAAGAAGGCGGCCAAGCCTGCAAACAGAAGCATCGACGCCAGTATGTAGATGGTCGGCACGAATCCCATGATCGGGTAGGTCAGATCACGGAATGTCATTTCGATAAGATTGAAGTGAAAGAAGATGACGACAGCCATGGCGGTCCACAGTGCGGCCCGATGAATGTCGCGCATGACGACCCCGACGACGGCCATGATCAACAAGGCTCCAAGTGCCCCGATCAGTGCCGGGCGAAGAGCCGCGCCCGCATCGAACATTCCAATATCCCCTGCCATCAGGAACAGCGGATAGTGGGCAGCGAGGAACAATGGATAGAGCGGGAAATCCCACGGCTTCCTGGGCAAGGAGAGATTCCTCCGGATGGAGATCGCTACATGAAACATCGAGCGCCGACGGAGGCTGCCGACTACCCCTGCTGTTTGTGGGCCAGGTAGATGGAAATGGTGAGCATTCGCAGGATAAACCATGGTGACTTGTCGGGATGGCTCCTGGGCCTCCTCCGGTCGACGTGCGCCGGCGTCGTCCCGGACGGCATGGAAAGGAAGGCCATGGCCAGCCGGCTGATACGCTACTCGATCGATGGAGCTCCTGCTCCAGGCGAACGGCAGATCCTTCATCGTGCAACGTGACGATCGATGCCCGGTATCGTCGAGGGCCTTTCGGTTATTGTAATGGGGAACGGATCGGCAGAACTATTCGCGGACACTGAACGATCGTCAGGAATCCCTCATCATCGTTGAAGACGCAGCAGACCGCTCGAGAACTCCGTGAGAACCGTAGAGGCACCGCGCCGACGCCTGCGGACGCCGCTTCTGATGATGACTGCGCTCGCAGTCGTTTGGGTCGGTTGGGAGGCGAGTGTCGAGATCGAACGGGCCTACCGATTTGCCTGTGCAGATGAATGGAGCGACAGCGCTTGCCCCGACATCGGTTGGCCGTTGGCGTTGTTGCGGTGGATCACCGTATTCTGTGCCATCTGCCTGCCCTGTACGATCATTGGCCTGATGGAATGGTGGGCGGGTCATCCCAAGGATCGTCCACCTGCCTAATAGGTGCGGGGCGCTTTGCAGGCAGGCCCGCCAGCTTGTCCGGCACGCGTTGCCTTTGCCGCTGGCGCCCATGCCGATCCGTTGGCTCATCTGGCCGGTGCGACAAGATCCTGGATGCGCTGAGCGATCTGCCGTGCAGATCCTATGAGGTCTACCGGGCCGTCGAACGTGATGGCGTTCTCGCCCATGCCGTGCTCGGTAGGCGAGCTTCCCGGGGTGAGTACCATGGTGATCCCGCCTGCCTCATGGATGGCCGCCAGGCCACGCGATCCGTCATCCAGCGAACCGGAGAGGATCACGCCGATCATACGGCTCCCGGCGTGCGCCGCGACCGAATTGAACAAGAGATCGACCGTACGGTTGCGGTATTTCTGCTCGGGGTCTTTGACGAGTTCACCGAAGCTGCTGGCCGCCAAACTTAGATGCTCGGCCGGCTCACCGATATAGATGCGACCAATTTTGAACCGCTCGTCTTCTTCCGTGATGAGCACCGGCAGAGCCGACGCACGGGACAGGACCGCCTGCAGATGGCTTGGACGATCCCAGGGACGATGCAGCACGATCATGACGATCGCGGCCAGATCAGACGGCAATGCTGCCACCAGTACCTGGATGTCGCTGAGGCCTTGAGCGCCTGAGGCACCGATCGCGACGACCCAGGGGGTGTGTTCGCTTCTCATGCGAAGACATTGCACGCGCCGCGACGGCTTGGCTACGGCATGCTGCTCTGCATGGCACCCAAGACTTCCAGCGACGGATGTCGTCCGCAGAACCTGGGGGATGTGCGAGTTGCAGGGATGGTATGGGACGACCATGCCTGCAACTCGGCACGCGCCTGACCTTGAACGAGTGATCGTGATCGCGCAGCTGCGCCCCTGCACGAGGAGCAGGGCGCGAACTCGGTCATGTGCAAAGCAAACAGATCGGTTCACCGGCAAGTCGCGAGGCATCGCCATGGCGGCACGACTCGATCGTCTGCTTCACGCTCAGACCCGGCAACTATCATCAGCACGGCATGTGGAGATCGGAACTGTTCTGCCGCCGGACCGTTTCTCGCCCTCTTGGCCCTAGGAGCTACCGTGCAACTTCTGGACCTGATCGGCTATGCAGCCGCCCTTTGTACAACCAGTGCCTATGTCCCGCAGGTGCTCCGTGTGTGGCGGACCCGATCAACGCACGATATCTCGCTCAAGATGTTCGTCGTGCTGGTTACCGGGATCTCGCTGTGGCTGACCTACGGCATCCTGACGAGCGACTGGCCGTTGGCTGCCGCGAACTCCGTCACCCTGATGCTCGCCAGCACGATCCTGTACTTCAAGATCCGGCACGGATGACGGACCGTCCCCGGCATCCACCGGGAAAGCGTTCGAAGATCCATCATCCGAACCGCCGAATGCCGACGACAACGGCAGTTCAAAGGCGATCGCGGGGAGATGGTATTCCAGACATCTCCGTTCAGCCTGCGGGATGATCGCACTGTCGAAGCGACGGCTCTCGACTGGTCCCGGGGAGGCATGACTCGCGCCCCGTGCTGGACGGACCGGAGCTTTGGCATTATCGCCCCAAGCAGGCTGAAAAGCGCCGGCAGGCGTCAGCACGAGAAGCCTGCTGATGAGCGTCCATAGCGGGCGCTTCACAGGCGCGGGTGAAGGGGTGGCCAGGGCCGGCGGCAAGCCGACCGGGACCGCGGCCGAAAGACAGTTCATCAGGAGGTTGACGAATGAAACATGCTCTGCTGGCGGCCGCCGCCATTGCTGCGTTGCTGTCTCCCCTTCAGGCCTCTGCCCAGACGACGATCCGCGCAGCGTTCGGGTCGCAGCCCGTCCACCCGAGCTTCGTGGGCCTCCAGTGCTTCGAGAAGCTCGCCGAAGAGCGCAGCGGCGGATCGCTTGCCATTGAGCTTTATCCTGACCGCCAGCTGGGCGAGGAGCGCGAGACCGTCGAGGGGCTTCAGATCGGCTCGGTCGACATGACGGTCGTCTCGACCGGACCACTCGGCGCTTTCGTGCCGGAGGTGGGTGTCCTCGACCTGCCGTTCATTTTCGAGGACTCGCAGCACGTCTACGAGGTCCTCGACGGCGAGGTCGGCCAGGACCTGCTCCAGAAGTTCGACGCGCAAGGCATTGTCGGGCTGGCTTGGTGGGAGAATGGCTGGCGCCACCTGACGGCGAAGAAGGCCGTCGAGGCGCCCGGCGATCTTCAGGGCGTCAAGCTGCGCACCATGCAGAACCCGGTCCATATCGCAGCCTTCCAGAAGCTCGGCGCTGCGCCGATCCCGATGGTCTGGGGCGAAGTCTTCACCAGCCTCGGCCAGGGCGTCATCGACGGACAGGAAAACCCCATCACGATCATCTACTCCAATTCGCTATGGGAAGTGCAAAGCCACGTGATGCTGACCAGCCATGTCTATGGCCCCCACGCGGTTCTGTTCTCCAAGGCGATCTGGTCCAGCCTGACCGAGGAGGAGCAGAACATCATCCGCCAGACCGTCACCGAGTGCACCGGCGTGCAGCGTGAGACATCGGCCGAGCTCGAGAAGGAGTATCTCGGCCTGCTGAAGGAGAAGGGCATGGTCATCGAGGAGATCGACCTGACGCCCTTCCGCGAGATGACGGCCGATATCGCGTCGAGCGTCGACGGTCTGGATCCGGCCATGATCGAGAAGATCAAGGCCGCAGCCTCCAACTGACGACGGCCGGGCTCGCCACCCGGCTCCGCCGCTGCCCAGCGATGAAGGTGCCGCATCGATGATCAAGCGTTTATGGGCTGCGGTGGAATGGGCGACCGAGGCGCTCCTTATTCTAAGCATCGTCGCCATGACGGTCATGTGCCTGGCCCAGGTAGGGTGGCGATATCTTCTCGGCGATCCGCTGATCTGGTCCGAGGAAGCGGCGCGCTACCTGTTCGTCTGGGTCGCCTATCTCTCGGGCTGGCTTGCCTGGAAGCATCGTGCCCATGTCGCGGTCGATATCGTTCACTACCTGGGGGGGCCGCTCGTCAGGAAGGCCTCGGAGGCGCTGGTCGAAGCGGTCGTCCTGATCTTCTGCCTCTACACCTTCTACACCAATCTCGGCCTCCTCCGGCTGACGACAGGCCAGCCCTCGGCCACCCTCGGGCTGCCTATGGTCTGGGTCTATGCCGGCTACAGCGTGATGGCGCTCCTGATCGCTGGCGACATCGTCGTGGGCCGCCTCTCCGGCGGACGCCTTGCCCGTGACCCGGTCGAAGAGGTTCAGGCATCATGACCGCTGTTCTGCTCGTCGGCTTCGTCGTCCTGCTCCTCGTCAACGCCCCGGTGTCGTTCGCGCTCGCCATCGCTTCCTTCATGGCGATCACCTATGGCGGCATCCCGCCAGCGTTGGTCGCCCAACGCATGACCGCCGCCATCGACTCCTTCATCCTTCTCGCCGTCCCCTTCTTCCTGCTGGCCGGCCATCTGATGGCCAGGAGCGGCATCGCGCGCGACATCATCGAGTTCGCGAACGCCACCGTCGGCTGGGCGCGCGGCGGCCTGGCCCAGGCCAATATCGGGGCCGGCACGCTGATGGGAGGCATGACCGGATCGGCGGTCGCCGAGGCTTCGTCGGCAGGCGGGATTATGATCCCGCCGATGAAGGCGAAGGGCTATGACGGCGCCTTCTGCGCCGCGGTCACGGCTGCCGCTTCCACGATCTCCGTCGTCATCCCGCCATCCATCCCGATGATCATCTTCTGTGTGATCACGGGTGTCTCCGTCAGCCAGCTCTTCGTGGCCGGCATCATCCCGGGCCTCCTCATCGCGCTGACGCTGATGGTCACGGCCTGGGCGATCTCTACGCTTCGCGGCTATGCGAAGGGTCCGCGCACCTCGCTCCTGCACATCCTCAAGACGGCGCGTGCCAGCATCTGGGGCCTGATGATGCCGCTCGTCATCATCGGGTCGATCCGCTACGGCATCGCGACACCTACGGAAGCGTCTGTCGTTGCCGTGGTCTACAGCCTTCTTGTCGGCATGTTCGTCTACCGTACCATCGAGCTTCGCGATCTGCCGAGGATCGTCCTCGAATCCTGCGTGACGACCGGCGTCGTGATGCTGATGATTGCATCGGCTTCTCTGTACGGCCTCATCATCACGCGCGAGCAGATCCCGCAGGAGGCAGCCGAGGTGATCCTCGGACTGACGACCAACCCTACCCTTGTCCTTCTCCTGATCCTTTGCGTCTATCTGTTCGCCGGCATGCTGCTCGATCTGGGGGCCAGCATCATCATCCTCGTCCCGGTGCTCTGGCCGGTGACCCAGTCCTTGCAGATCGACCCGATCCAGTTCGGCATCGTGACCGTTGTGGGCCTGGCGATCGGCCTCGTCACGCCACCGGTCGGTGCCAGCCTGTTCGTGACCTGCGGGATCGCCAGGTGCAATCTCGTCCAAGGCAGCATCGCGGCCATGCCCTTCGTCCTGGCGCTGATCGCGATCGTCGTCGCGATCATCTTCGTCCCCGGTCTTGCAACCTGGCTGCCGTCCCGCATGGACTAGCTCGCCCTGCAAGATGCCGCGCAGGCCGGTGATCACGGAGGCGAACGAACGGGATCGACGTAGTGGGCGGCCGGTGATCCGTTCTTCGGCTGGAACATGGCGAGTTGCTGCAGGACGGAACGGCCTGAGCTTGCCTACCGTCCGCACGGGTGCGTGCAATCGTGCTGTCGAGGAGATGCATGTTCCAACCTGCGTAGGCGGCCACAGGGAAGCCAGTCGTTCGATGATTGTCCGAATCCCACAGTCTGCACTCAGCCAACAGTAGAAGAGCTCTTGCCGGATGGGCGGGATGAACAGCGAACCCAGGCAGGACACATCGACCATGCCCGGTCTCGAGAGCAACGAAAAATCGAGCACGCACAGCGGTCTGCAGCTTCATCATTTCAATAGCCGCGGCGAACAATAATGCCACACTTGCTTTATGCTGCTGGGGTAGTCATATGCAATTTGTCGACGGAAGAGTATCCGATCCTTCGGTGAGCTCGTGAATAGCTTGTAAGCCTCGTTTAGGAGCTCATCTGTTCGACTTTTGGCGCTTGCGTACCTCGTAAGCGTGGCGTGCCTAGTTTAAGACAGGATTTTTCATGACTACCGGAACCGTCAAGTGGTTCAACTCCGAAAAGGGCTTCGGCTTCATCGCGCCGGACAATGGCGGGAGCGATGCCTTCGTTCACATCAGCGCCGTCCAGCGCTCAGGAATTTCTGCGCTTCATGAAGGCCAGAAGATCGAGTTCGATCTCGTGAAGGATCCGAGGACCGGCAAGTCCTCCGCCGAGAATCTCAGCCTTCCAGGCTGATCGGACTGCTGGCGCCCGATAGGTTGAAGTCGGGTACCGGTAGACATTCATCCTTCCAGTCGACAGCCGCAAGCTGAAGACTGGAGAGGGATGCTGCTGGATCGCCTGTGCTGATGCCATGTCAGGCGTCGTGACGGCCCTGCGCCTGAACAAGGCTGCAGGGCTTTGTCTTGTCCAGGTCACTTCCTGAGTTGTCGACATCACCGTGCTGCCTGGACGAACCGGTCGGTCCTCCGGCAAGCAGGCCTAGGCGAAGAACGCTCTTCTCGCTATGCCGCGACAGTGCACGGGCGACCTCGATCAGGCCACCGACCCTAGGTACACGCAATCCTCCATGACTATGTCCACCACGTTCACCGCTCCAAGCCCGTCGTTCGTGTCCGGCGTGCCGACGGACGGCGCCGCACGATCGTTCGGTGCGGCTGCGCCATCCACCAGCATGGATGCACGCCACTGGCTCAAGGCGCTTAGCCCATTTCGGGAGGCGAGGTTCGGCCGCAGCATCCTGGAGCTTGCGGTCACGTTCGTTCCGTTCGTGATCCTGTGGCTGTCGATGTGGCTCAGCCTGGGCTACTCCTATTGGCTATGCCTCCTCCTGTCGGTCCCCGCGGCCGGATTCCTCGTGCGCCTGTTCATGATCCAGCACGATTGCGGCCACGGCTCCTTCTTTCCCAGCCGGTCCCTGAACGACTGGGTAGGCCGGGCGATCGGCGTTCTCACCCTGACGCCATATGGGCACTGGCGGCATGCGCATGCGATTCATCATGCGACATCCGGTAATCTCGACGATCGGGGGATCGGCGACGTCGACACCCTCACCGTGCGGGAATACGAGCAGCTGTCCGGGTGGGCGCAATGGTTCTACCGGCTGAAGCGCAATCCCTTCTTCCTGCTCGGCCTCGGTGCGCCCTACCTCTTCATCCTGCATCACCGCCTGCCCACGCCCCAGATGAGATCGAAGAGGGAGGCTTGGCGCAGCACCATGGCTACCAACCTTGCCATCGCGGCCCTGGCCGCCCTGGCCATCCTGGTCGTCGGGCTGAAGGACTTCCTGCTGATCCAGCTGCCGATCACCTGGCTGGCGTCGTCGATCGGGGTCTGGCTGTTCTTCGTTCAGCACCAGTTCGAGGACGGGCACTGGGAGAAGGACGACGACTGGAACGTCCATGCGGCAGCCGTCCATGGCAGCTCGCACCTGCACCTGCCGGCTGTCCTGCGCTGGTTCACCGCCAATATCGGCGTCCACCATGTGCATCATCTTTCGAGCCGGATCCCCAGCTACCGGTTGGATGAGGTCCTGCGCGCGCATCCGGAACTGAACGGCATCAACCGGATCACGCTGAAGGATACATTCGGCTGCTTCCGCCTGGCCCTGTGGGACGAGAGCAGGGGCAAGCTGGTCAGCTTCAAGGACGCCGCTGCCGGCTAGTCCGGGCAAGGTGCTATTGGTTTGATCCAGGCCTCGACCAAGGCACCGGGCTGCTCCTGTGTTCCGGGAGCGGGCGTGCGGCCGTAACTTGGCGTCCTGGCCCACTCCATCTCGGAGAGCGCCAGGTGCCATGCCAGATGCCCGGAGCGGGGTCATCCGTCGGGCCGGCCGCACAGCAGGGCTAAGCCGGGCTCGGTACAGGCGGCGAGGACGATCGAGACGGCGAGGTCCGAGGCAGATTCATGGCTGGCGGATCTGTTCGACATCGTCCAGCCTTGGACGTGCCACGGCCATGGGAGGACGACCACATGAGCAGCTTCGAGACGTTCGAGGTACCGAACTTCCAGCTCCAGAAGGGCGGGGTCCTGCCCATGGCGACGCTGGCCTATGCAACCCGTGGCACGCTGAATGCGGCGGGCGACAACGCCGTACTGGTGCCCAGCTGGTACACCGGCACCCATGACGACAGCGAAGCCTTCATGCTGGGCGGGCACCGCGCCCTGGATCCCGAGAAGTACTTCATCATCCTGACCAACCTGCTGGCCAACGGCCTGTCCTCCTCACCCAGCAACAGCCCGCCACCGGTGGAGCGTGGCCGCTTCCCCAAGGTGACCATCCACGACAATGTGCGCCTGCAGCACATGCTGGTCACCGAGAAGCTGGGCATCGAGCGGCTGCGGCTGGTGACCGGCTTCTCGATGGGAGCCTGCCAGACCTTCCAGTGGGCATCGCAGTTCCCGGACATGGTGTAGGCCGCCTGCCCGATCGCCGGCTCGGCCAGGACCGCCAACTACAACAAGGTGTTCCTCCTGGCGCTGCGGCGGACCCTCGAGCTCGACCCCGCCTATGCCGACGGCTTCTACGAGCGGCCGCCGGTCAAGGGCCTCACGGCGTTCGCCACCATCTATGCGGGCTGGGGCACGTCCGAGCCGTTCTTCCGGAACGAGGACTTCAGGCCGCTGGGATCCCGCAGCACCGAGGAGCATGTCGCCGACTTCTGGGAGCCCTTCTTCCTTCGCTGCGACGCCAACAACCTGCTTTCGCAGCTCTGGACCTGGAACGCCGGCGACATCAGTGCCAACTCGACCTATGGCGGCCATCTCGAAGCAGCCCTGGGGGCGATCAAGGCCCGCACGATCATCGTGCCGATCGACAACGACCGCTATTTCCCGCCGGTCGACGCCCACGATGCAATTCCCCACATCCCGCAAGGCAAGGTCAGCGTGGTAGCCTCTTCCTGGGGCCATATGGCGCTGATGAACCCCGGGGATATTCCTGCGATCGATGCGCCGCTGAGGGAACTGCTCGCAGGATGAGGGGCGAGAAAGAGCCGCCAGCCGGCCGGCTCATCACGCCTATGTGTCCATGAAAGGCCTGCCTGCCGGTACAACTGAGCAGGGCACAGAAGGCTTGTCGCGCCGTCGCGACTAGAGGGTGCTTGTGCCGTCGATGGCGGCCGGCCACCACGAGCCGCTTTCACAGGTCTCGGCCAAGTCCCTGGTCGGCACCTTGTACCAGTAGCTGCCCTTCGGCTTCGGCTCCGTGGCCGTGTTGTGTCCCTTGCGGAGGCTGCGGGCCGCCAACAGGCGCAAAGCCCTCCCACGCGCCAGGTTCTGCAAGGCATCCGGCTCGATCACGTGAGGCCGCTGGCTGGCCAGTGCCGCCTGAACGACAGGATGGAAGCCGGATGCCTTCAGGACCGTGCCGTTCTGCTCGACCACGAACCGGAAGGCAGCGTTCATCAGGTTGCCCAGCACATCCTCGCGGCCGGGCGGGTAGAACAGATCAGTGACGGTATAGCTCCCGCGAAGCACGGTGTCGGAGCGGGTGCCAGGTGTCTGCAGTGCCACGTACCCCAAGAGCCTGCCGTGGTCCCGGCAGGCGAACACGAAGGACTGTCCGACGCTCTCGGGCAGCATGCAGTGGCGCCAGCGCAAGAAAGCGGAACTGCGTTCGGTGGTGACGTCATAGCTTTCCCGGTGCTCGGCCCAGAACGCGTCGAACTCATGACGGAACGAGGTCACGCGCTCAACGGGCAGCTCGGGGCAGTCAAACTCGATCCTTGCGGGGGACAGCCATGGTCGGATGCGATGCTTAGGGTCGGTATAGATGCCCAGTGCGATTGGCCACAGCGGGCCCAGCATGTTCAAGGCGGGCGCTGCCGACGCGACTGCCTTCCAGATTGCGCTCTTCGCGCCGAGCTGTGCCACTTTCAAGGCAAGGAACCGCTTCGGGTCGATGATCCACCACATGGATCGGTCGATGCCCTCGACCGGGATTCGCTTCATCACCCGTTCGCGGGCGGTCGCTGCTGCAGGCGCCACGCCCGTCGACACGAGCACGTTCTGGGCGCCCAGCGCCATGTACTCCCGGAACAGGGCTTGGCTGCCACTCTCGGCACCATTGCCCTCCTTCAGCTTGTGGCGCCGGTAGTCGGGATGAACGATCCAGTTCGAACCGGAAAACGCCGTCACTGCTCGACCGCCGATGCGAAGTCGCACCGGGACCACGCCATAGAAGCCGACGACCTGCGAGGCATCATTCTCGAGGAGCCATCCCAGCGGCTGGCCCGGCGCCGCTGCCGGATTGTGGAGCCAGCGGTGATGCCAGACCGAACGAAAATCCTCGAAGCTGCAGCCGCGGTAGACGTCATAGGATTCTGCGCAGAAACGCCAGATGGCCGGAAGGTCGTCCAGTTGCACACCCCGTACACGCACCCGCCCACCTGCAGGGGCGTCGAGCACCGGTCCTGCCGTCTCGAACGGAACCCGCACGGCGGACAGCTCTGGAACAGCCGACGGTGTCACAACCAGATTGCCATTCACAAAACCCATCGACGAGTGTGCCCCTGATCTGCAGCCGAACGGTCCGACCACCCGACGCGGACAGAAAACTTGTCCAAGCATCTTCGGTTGCACACGCGGAGAAAAAGTTTGGCTTTAGTAACGTGCTCGGGAACGACTGGTATACAAGCGGAGCCTACATTCCAGTTGGTGGAACCTGCTCAGTGCCTCCACATGAAATATTTGTTATCGATTGGTATCTCTGCTTGTGGTACTTCAGTGGCCAATCTGTGATGGACTGATCTCGGCAGTGCATTGAAGCTGTGGTTCTTGCCAATGTCCCAAAGACTGCGACAGCATATAGGTGAAGCTCAAAACCTCTTGCTCTGGATGGTACGGAACCGGCAACGCAGAATTCTCTTCGGGAATGTTGGAGGTCTCTGTTCCGGGACTAGCCAAAGATGCTGGATCTGCCTGAACGTCGTGTTTGGGTTCGGTGTCAGCCCATGAGCATCTACCATAATCATTGCTGGCCGGATGGCAGGTCTGCACATCCTGCCAGTGCGCCGCATCGGGGTTTTGCATGGAAGCGTTGAGTGCACTGGGGGACGTGGCGCGGGTGGTGCGGGCGCTCCAGGCGCATGGCCGGGCCGATAGGGCGCAGGTGAGAGCGTTCCAGGACGAGCGGCTGCGTTCGCTGGTGGCGCATGCATATGAGAACGTTCCCTTCTACCGTCAGCTGTTCGACCGCCACGGTGTTCGCCCAGGTGATATTCGCGGTGTCGACGATATCGGCCGGCTTCCGATCGTCACGAAGCGCGACCTGCGTGAGGCGCCCCTGCCCTCGCTCATCGCGCGCGGGCACGACCTGAACCGACTGCTGACGATCAACACCAGCGGCTCGTCGGGCGAGCCCTTCGTGGTACGACGCAGCTGGCTCGAGCAGAGGCTCCTGTATCTGTTCCTGCTGCGCGCCCAACGGCAGCTCGGCCGCAGGTTCGGCGACCGGATCGCCCGGTTGCAGCTCGTGCGCGCGAACCACCCCAAGGACAACAAGATCATCGGTCGAGCCCTCAAGCGGCTCGGGCTCGACTCCGGCCTGATCCTGGACATCCAGGCCCCGCCGGAGGTGCATCTGCGTCAGCTGCGGGACTACAAGCCGGACATCCTGGGCGGGTATCCGAACGCGTTGCTGCGCCTTGGTGAGCATCTCGACGACGAGCACAAGCGCGAGATCCGGCCACGCATGCTCTTCAGCACGGCCGAGGTCCTGACGCCCACCATGCGTGAGCGCCTGCACAAGCTCTGGTCCGCACCGGCTTATGAAGTCTACGCCAGCATCGAGCTCAGCGTGATCGCGTGGGAATGTCCGACGGCGGGCGGGCTTCATGTCTGCGATGATGCGGTGATCTTGGAGGTGATGCAGGGCGATCGGCCTGCAGCCCCGGGCGAGCGCGGCGAGGTCGTCGTGACCGCGCTGCATGCCCACGCGATGCCTTTCATCCGCTACCGGCTAGGGGACGTCGTCAGGCGGGGCCCCGATACCTGCAGTTGCGGCCAGCCATTCTCCAAGATCGATTCGATCCAGGGGCGGATGCGCGACTATTTCCGCCTGCCTGGCGGGCGGTGGCTGCACCCGCTCGAACTGTCGGCCTTGATGCCGGACGAAGCGGACTGGATCAGCCAGCGACAGTTCATCCAGGAGCGCGAAGACCACATCGTCGCCCGGCTGGTCCTGGCCCCCGGCGCCACCACCGACCGCGTCGCCGAATTCGAACGTCGCGCCGCCGAGCTGGTGGGCCAGCGTGCAACGATACAAGTCGAGGTCGTGCCGGAAATCGAGCGCAGCCGGGGAGGCAATCTTCTCGCGGCCGCCTCGCATGTCCAATCGAACTACGACGAGGTGGACTGGCAGTAGGCTGGTCGCAGCTTTGGCCAGGCGAGCCGCGCGCGACCAGTGCACGATCCTTCACAGGTCGAACGTCTGCCCCTTGGCGACAAAGCCCTGGAAGCCGTCGGCCTTGGCGTCCGGCTTGGGACCGGGCTGATAATGATAGAGCCACATTCGACGACGCAGCTCCGGCGAGAGCGTCTTGAGGTCCTCGTAATGGGCGTGGATTCCGGAGCGCGACGGGCGCCCATCCTGCTGGTACGACGTCTCGCAGTCATGGAACAGGATATCGGCCCAGCTGTAGAATTCTCCGTGCCGCTGTGGCTCGAACAGCGTGTCGCTCGTGATCAGCTGCCGAGCGCGGCTGGTTTCGAACCGGAGGCCGAAGCTGATCAACGGAACCGACCCGTCCATGCAGTGGAGCATGGGAGTTAGCGAGAAGCGTTGCTCTTCCCACAGGAAGAAGCCGTCTCTTGCCAGGAGACGAACGTCGAAATAGTCATCCAGCGTGGACAGGCCATTGCGGGCCATGCTGCCGCTGAGGATGTTGGCCCACAGGGTCGTGACCCTGCTCTGCTCGATGAACAGGATCGGGCGTTGCGCCGTTGGGTCGAAGAATGTGGAAAAGCCCAGCCACTCCAGGCCGCCGACGTGATCGCTGTGGAGGTGGCTGACATAGACTGCGTCGATATCCCGGGCGCCAAGTCCGGCCTCAGCCAGCGAAAGACGCGCGTCCGTTCCGCAGTCGAACAACAGGCGTCGACCACGTTCGCTCTCGATCAGCATGTTGGACTGCCAGTTGCCGTCGCCGGTCGTAAAGGCGCTGCCGCTGCCGAGAAAAGTCAGCTTCACCACGGTTCCTCGCCTTGCCCGTCGTCGATGGCTGCCGATGGGATGTAGCTATAGCCAGCGGCCAACCGGTACAATGCGGCGAGCGCTGTGCGCTCCGGCGACCGGCCGATGCAAGAGATGGCTCCAGATAGCCAAGCCGCCAGCACGCTCCTCGTTCAGGCAACGTGGACCGTGATCGGGTCGCTCTTTCCTCGCAACGGAATGTCGAGGGAGCGTTCGAAGCGCCGCTCGGGCGGCGGACCGCCAGCGGCCTGGAGACAGGCCGCTGAGACGACGATCCGGCCGCCGATCTCGCGGCTGGCCCGCTCCAGGCGGCTGGCGACGTTGACCACATCGCCCACGACGGTGAACTCCACCCGGCGTTCGGCGCCGACATTGCCGACGACCACGGGTCCGCAGTGCAGCCCGATCGCAAGCTCGACCGCCTTTCCGCCGGTATGAGCACGCTTGGCATTCCACCGGGCCATCTCGTCCTGCAGCTCGAAGGCACAGGCAAGGGCGCGGGCCGCTGCATCGGCTTGGTCGGCCAGGGACCCGAAGGTCGCCATGAACCCGTCGCCCAGGAACTTGTCGAGCGTCCCTCCATGCCGGAACACGATGTGGCAGGTCCTTGCCTGGAAGCTCCGCAGGAGGCTGAACACGGTCTCCGGCGGCAGTCGCTCAGTGCGCGAGGTGAATCCGACGATATCCGCGAACATGACGGCCACCACTCGTACGGCAGGCTTGCCGAAGTCCCGCTGCGCCCGCGCGACCATTGCGTCCGCCACGTCGGGCGAGACATAGCGGGCAAGGTCGGAGCGGGTCACCTCGGCCTGGACCTGCGCGAACAGCAGGGTGCGGCTCCGCCAGACCGTCAGTGCCAGGATGAGCGTGAACAGCGCCGTCACGACCAGCTGCGTCCACCAGCTGGTGAGGCTGACGAAGCTCGGATCGAAGAGCGTGCGCAATGCCGCCTCGTCGGACAGCGGACCATTCGCGGAAACCTCGGCAAAGCGGGTCGTGTCGGGGCGGGCATAGATGAGCTGGATCCCGATCGACCAGATCAGGGCGATCGCCGAACCTGTCCAGATGACCCTGAGCGGGGAGAAGGTCAGCGCCGCCTCGGCCAGCAGGAGCAGGAGGTAGAGGAACTCCTGTCCACGCACCCTCGTCTGGATCGGCCAGTCCACGCTCAAGCCCGCAAGCGGCGGTACCATGATGGCGGCCGTGATGAGGGCTACGTCGAGGATGCTGAACCCCAGCTTGATGTACTCGGCATGACGATGCAGCCGGAAGCGGTAGGGCACGTAGCCCAGCATGAAGAACGTGGCGGCGATTGCGAGGTAGTAGATGTTGCGGGGGTAGACCGTGCTGACCGCGAGCCAGATCGATACCACGATCACCGCGAGGGTCCGCATCCAGAATGCGAACGTGAGGCCGTCCAGCTCTGACCGGCGTACGCTGCGGCGGAGCCGGCCAAGCTGGCGCGAGCGTGGCCACGGCGAGGACCAGAGCCTGCGCAGGGCGCTCAATGCGGATCGATCATGTCTGTCGGTGATGATGAACCTCTATTCTCCGAGGCCTCACGTTACGGCCGGTATCTCGACCAGCTGATGACACGGGAGAATAGGCCGAGGGAAGCCGAAGCGTATGGGACCACCAGTTCGAGGCCTGCACGTTAGGGCCGCGGCAAGTCTGGCATCCGCCGCCAGCCGGCCATACGGCGAGTGTCGAGTGTTCTCTACGCAGGAGGAACGAAGTTGACGCGCGGTTCCGGCTTCGGCTGCACCGACGGCAAAGGCGGGGCCAGCGTGAGTGGTTGGCCCGGGCGAACAGCCTATGGAGACTGCCGCGAAACCCTGGCCTTGGCCGTGCTGCTGTGATTCGATCCTGGTGAAGCAGGATGGGGGCGTCCGATGGTGCGCAAGGCGGTGGGTCAGGTGAGCCTGGTGGAAGCGCTGC
>JAESGR010000573.1_pt1 | contig 21433 bp, 21 predicted proteins | sample 9269771 | NCBI WGS metagenome assembly JAESGR01 (sample SAMN15739572, study PRJNA653492) | algae metagenome | isolation source: Chroococcus sp. CMT-3BRIN-NPC107 and co-occurring heterotrophs from well... | place: USA: Clark Mountains Wilderness, California | collected 2010-04-18 | reverse complement strand
CGGCCACCACCAACAGCAAACCAGCCCCCGCCAGCCCCCGCCAGCCCCCACCTACATGGAAATGACCCCAACCACCCGCAAGACGCCCAAAACCATCCCCACACCAGGACAGCCTCAAGCGGGGCGACCACGGTACTGATCACTATGAACCGAGACAGGCAGAGCCAACGCTTGCACGAGAGACGGAGCACGGAAGAATACCAGTTCTGCCTGGCGTGTTCTGGTGGGGAGCCACGGGACGCCCGGCGCGTCGACGGCAGCAAGCCAGAAGTTTCTCTGCCCTCTTCGGAACGTCGCCTCGAAGCGACAGTTTTCGGGGCTCCAACAGATCGCAGAGGCCCGCCGTGCCATCTCAGTTTCGCTGGCCTCCTGACGAAGAAGCCGCCACTCGACCGAATGCAGCATGGCCGACAGAGCTGCAGGCTGCGGCGGAGGCCAATCTGCCGGATTTCCTCCTGCAGAAGCGCTGGTATCCGGCCAAGGATGCAGGGCGGCCCACGCTGGTTCTTTCCGCACTGGTGCCGCTCTCGGTTCCAGGGACTCCCGCTGCCTTGGCTGTCTGGCGCGTGACTCCGCCGGGCCAAGCACCGTTGCAGCTCTTCGTCCCGCTGGCACTCGTGCCGAGCGAAGAAGCAGAGGACGCACAAGTAATCGCCGCGTCATCTGCCGGTGGCAGAGACGAGCAAAGACTGGTCGAGGCCTTCTCGGTGGATTCGTTCGTCCGCAGCTGGATCGAATACGTGCTGAGGGCCGATGCCGATCCACAACCCGCCGCACCTCTTCGCGCAGGTCGCACTGACCAGCTCGATCAGGTCGGTCTCGTGCCGGGTAGTGACTGGCCGATCCGCCGGAGCAGGACGGAGCAGTCGAATACCTCCATCCGCATCGGCGAAGGAGCAATCCTGAAGGTTATTCGCAAACTGGAAGAGGGCATCCATCCCGAGCTGGAAGTAGGCCGCTTCCTGAGCAGCGTCGCTCGGTTCGAAGCTACGCCCTCGCTTCTCGGATGGACCGAGCTGGACGGTGCGACAGCTGATGGTGCCACCACCCTGTCGGTGCTGCAGGCCTTCGTGCCAAACGAAGGCGATGGCTGGTCCTGGATCCTGGGCCGGCTGTCCGATGGCACAGCACGAGGGAAGAACGGCGAGGCAGCTATTGAGGAAGCCACTGCTTGGCTGAGCAGCCTCGGCCGGCGGACAGCCGAGATGCACATTGCCTTCAGCACGGCCACCGACGATCCGGCCTTCCGGCCGGAACCAGTCCAGGCGGAAGACCTCCAGGGCTGGGCGACGGCGGCAGAGGCGATGGCCCGTCGAGCACTGGATGGACTTGCAGCGGCCGGAGAGCAGCTTGACCCGGACGTTCAGGCCATGGCGAAGGATCTTCTAGCCCGACAGAACAGGCTGATGGAGCGGCTCTCGGCAGTCTTGGGTGCTGCACCCACCTTCGCGAAAACGCGGCATCACGGCGACTATCATCTGGGCCAGGTCCTGGTGACCGGTGGCGACGCGGTGATCGTCGACTTCGAAGGCGAGCCGCTGCGTCCCCTGGCGGAGCGTCGAGCCAAGCATGCGGCGCTGCGCGACGTGGCGGGCATGCTGCGATCTATCGCCTACGCCGCCGCTGCCGCCGGGAGGGGACTGCCCGAAGACCTGCCGCCGGTTGAGCGGGAGGCGACGCTGCACCGGCTTTCGGCCTGGGAAACGACAGCCTCGCGCGCCTATCTCGATGCCTATTTCGACGCGGCACAACGCGCGGCCGGCTGCCCGGCGGATAGGGCCGAGGCCGAGCGGATCGTGCAGTTCTTCTTGTTGGAAAAGGCCCTCTATGAGGTAGCCTATGAATTGGCCAACCGGCCGGATTGGGTCGCCATCCCGCTGCGCGGCGCGCTGGCATTGCTGGATGCGGAGGCTGCGCAATGACCACACGCATGCATCGGATGCCTTTCGGTGCCGAAGTCCAGCCGGACGGGCGGGTGCGGTTCCGCCTTTGGGGGCCATCGCACGAGAGGATCGGCCTGGAGCTTGATGGAGAAACGCCTGTACCGATGCAGGCGATCGGCGAAGGTTGGCACGAGCTCGTCACCGATCGGGCAAGCCCCGGTACCCGCTATCGCTTCGTGCTGCCGGACGGCCTCCATGTGCCGGACCCGGCCTCCCGCCACCAGCCGGTGGACGTGCATGGGCCGAGCGAGGTGATCGATCCGACCGCCTACCTCTGGGGGGACGGAGAGTGGAAAGGCCGGCCCTGGGAAGAAGCGGTCGTCTACGAGCTGCATGTCGGCACCTTCACCGAGGAAGGCACCTTCCGAGCCGCCATCGCCAGGCTCGACCATCTGGTGGATCTGGGCGTCACCGCGATCGAGATCATGCCGATCGCGGATTTTCCAGGGACGCGGAACTGGGGCTATGACGGCGTATTGCCCTTCGCGCCGGCTTTGGCGTACGGCCGCCCGGAGGACCTCAAGGCGCTTGTGGACGCAGCCCATGCGCGCAAGCTCATGGTCATGCTCGATGTGGTGTACAACCATTTCGGCCCAGAGGGTAACTACCTCCACGCCATCGCTTGCGAGACGTTCACCGACCGCCACGAGACCCCGTGGGGTGCAGCCATCAACATGGACGGTCCGGACAGCGGACCGGTCCGCGCTTTCTTCATCCACAACGCGCTCAGCTGGATCGAGGAATACCATCTGGACGGGCTGAGGTTGGATGCCGTTCACGCCATCCTGGACGACAGCCAGAAGCATCTGCTGGAGGAGTTGGCGGAGCAGGCGCGGGCGGCAGCGCCGGACCGGCCGATCCATCTGGTCCTGGAGAACGAGGAGAACCAGGCAAGCCGGCTGGCACGGGACCAGCGTGGCCGGCCGCGATGGTACTCCGCGCAGTGGAACGACGATGTCCATCACGTTCTGCACGTCGCAGCGAGCGGCGAGGACAAGGGCTATTACGGCGACTATCTGGGTGACACGGACAAGCTCGGGCGGGCGCTGGCCGAGGGATTTGCATTCCAGGGCGAGTTGATGCCCTATCGCGGCCATCCGCGCGGCGAGGCAAGTGCGACTCTGCCGCCTACTGCCTTTGTCGGGTTCATCCAGAACCACGATCAGGTCGGCAACCGCGCCTTCGGCGATCGGCTGACGTCGTTCGCCGCAGCCGAGGCCGTACGAGCAGTGGCCGCCGTCTACCTGCTGCTTCCGCAGATTCCCATGATGTTCATGGGAGAGGAATGGGCCGCGGCTCAGCCATTCCCCTTCTTCTGTGATTTCGGGCCCGAACTCGCGGACGCGGTGCGCAAGGGACGGCGCGAGGAGTTCGCGCGTTTCCCGGAGTTTCAGGATCCGGAGGTGCGTGCGCGCATTCCCGATCCCACCGCCGAGGAGACCTTCCGCTCGGCGAAGCTCGACTGGCACGCCCTCACGCAGTCACCGCATACCGAGTGGCTGGACTGGTACCGCAGGGTCATCGCGACCCGCCATGCCCAGATCGTGCCGCGCCTGGCGGGCATTCGCGCTGGCGGACGTTACGAGGTGATCGGCGACAGCGCAGTCGTTGTCCACTGGGCGCTGGACGATGGCCATATGCTGGTCCTGGCTGCGAACCTGTCCGCCCGGCCGGTCCAGGGCTTTGCAACCGACCCTGGAATGGTGATCTGGCAAGAGGGCGAAGCCGGACCTGACGGTATGTTCGCAGCCTGGACCGTGCGCTGGACGATCGAGCAAGAATCTGGTGGCCCGGGTTCCGGCGTGGAGCTTGGCCAGACGGCGCTGGATGCGCTGGCGGCCCGCATGGGCATCGAGGCGGAGTTCCGTGATGCGCGTGGCGAGGTCGTGCGAGCTACGGCGGAGACCAAGCGGAGCCTGCTGGCCGCCATGGGTCTGCGGGTCGCGGGGGAGGATGAAGCAAGGACGACGCTGGCGGAACTGGAGCGAGCCGAGTGGCAACGCCCGCTGCCGCCGGTGGGCATCCTGCCATGCGACGGCAGGACACACTCGGTCGAGATCACCTTCCCGCCCGGGACGGGCAAGGTGTCCTGGCGGCTGATGCTGGAGGACGGCGACGAGCGTTCGGGTGAAGGGGAATTCGAAGGGCTTCCACTGGTCGCTGCCTGCCCGCTCGATGGCCAGGACCTGCAGCGCCGGCGGCTGATGCTCGATGACGATCTGCCCTGGGGCTACCACCGGCTCCTGGTCGAGCCGGGCGGCGCCACGACGACGTTGGTGGTGACGCCCGGTCAATGCTGGCTGCCACCGGCCCTGGTGGAAGGGCAACGGCTGTGGGGGATCGCAGCGCAACTCTATCTGCTGCGCTCGGCCAAGGACTGGGGCATCGGCGACTTCGGTGACCTGCGCCAGCTCGTGGATCTTGCGGCAGCCCAGCGTGCCGACGTGATCGGCCTCAACCCGCTGCATGCGATGTTCCACGACAATCCCGAGCATGCGAGCCCGTACTCGCCGGCCAGCCGGCTGCTCCTCAACATCCTCAATATCGACGTGACGGCGGTACCGGAGCTGCGAGACTGCCCCGAGGGGCAGGCGCTGATAGCTTCCGATGCCTTCCAGCGTGACCTGAAGGCCTGCCGAGGACAGGGGCTGGTCGACTATAGCAAGGTCACCGAGCTCAAGCTGACAATTCTGGAAGCCTTGTACCAGTGCTATTGCAAAGCTGGCGAGCGCATGCGCCAGCAGGCATTCAAGGCATTCCGGCAGGAACTCGGCCAGATGCTGGAGCGCAACTGCCTGTTCATGGCGTTGCGGGAGTGGTTTGCAGCACGTGATCCGGCGCAGGCAGACTGGCATCGCTGGCCGGAGGACTACAAGAACCCTGCCTCCCCTGCCGTGGCCCGGTTCGCGGAGGAGAACCGGGAGCGCATCGACTTCCTTGCCTGGCTGCAATGGATTGCCGACGAGCAGCTTGCGGCAGCAGCGGCGGCTACGGCGAAGCATGGAATGGCAGTCGGCCTCTACCGGGATCTGGCGGTAGGCGCCGACCGGGCTGGTGCCGAGACCTGGGTGAATGCCTCGGCCGTCGTGTCAGAGGCACAGGTCGGTGCGCCGCCCGACATCTACAATCCGGCCGGCCAGGATTGGGGGCTGCCTCCTTTCCATCCAAAAGCGCTCCGGGAAGAGGCCTACCGCTCCTTCATCGAGCTGGTACGTGCGAACATGCGTCACGCCGGCGGCCTGCGGATCGACCACGTCATGGCCCTGCAGCATCTCTACTGGGTTCCGCAGGGAGAGAAGCCATCGGTCGGCGCCTATGTCGCTTATCCCATGGACGACATGATCGGCATCCTGGCCCTGGAGAGCCATCGCCAGCACTGCCTCGTGGTCGGGGAGGATCTCGGCACCGTGCCCGAGGGCTTCCGGGAGCGCATGGCGGCCGCCAACATCCTCTCCTACCGCGTGCTGTTCTTCGAGCAGGATGCAGACGGCGCCTTCCTGCCGCCCGAAGCCTACCCGTCGCTGGCTCTCGCCGTCGTCGGCAGCCACGACCTGCCGACCCTGCGCGGCTGGTGGGAGAGGCGCGACATCACCCTGAAGGACAGTCTCGGCCTCTATCCCGAGGCGCAGGAGGCAGGACGGCAGCAAGACGCCCGGGAACGCGACCATGCACAGTTCCTGCAGGTGCTGCGCCGGGAGGAGTTGCTGCAGGCGGATGAAGAACCGGACGTCTTGCAGCTCGCGCGGCTGGCCCATGCTTTCCTGGCCCGGAGCCCGTCCATGCTGGCAATGGCGCAGATCGACGACCTGACTGACGAAGCAGATCCGGTGAACGTGCCGGCAACCTCGCACGAGCATTCCAATTGGCGGAGACGCCTGTCGATGACACTGGAGGAGCTGGCGACCGACCCGCACTTCATCGAGATTGCCGGCATCTTCCGCAAGGAGCGGAGTGGGCCGGCCCGGCAGGATGCGGCGGATCTGACCTTGACCGCTTCAGAGCGATGAACCTGTTCGTCTCGCGGCCATGCCAGGACGTGGGCACGCCGGCTAGGGGCAAGCACCGCTTTCAAGGCCGGCGATAGGTGGGGGACCAGGGCGGCAGCGGGCCTGGGCGACGGACGAAGGCGGCGATGGCTAGGAATATCAGCGGCAAGACTTGTTGGTTGTGCGCTGGGCGATCTGGCTTCGCTGCCGGCAGACCAGGATTCCGACAAGCATGACTGGAGCGGGAGGTGAGGACGAGGGGGCCTGTTCGTTCCGGGTGGCGGTCGATGTCGTGGACGGACAGGAGGACGACCTTATGCCCCGACGCCTCTGGCTGGGTGAACGGGGTATCCAGGTGGCGGAAGTGCTCGATCGCTGGCCGGGCGCCGATCACCTTTACGTCAAGCTGCGCGGCGGGGACGGTGCTCTCTATATCCTGCGGCTGGATACGAGCAGCGGCATCTGGCAGATGATCCAGTTCATCAGGGAAGGGGCAGCACAAGCTTGATGCGATCGAGGTGTCGGCAAGGCAGTGTGGTGTTGTTCACCTGCTTGTCGCTTATCGGCAGCCTGCGCACGCGCTAGACAGGGGCATCACCCGCCCCTGGAACTGTTCTATGCCTGACTTTGCGACGCTCTCGACCGCTTGGAACTACCCGACCCGCGTTCTGTTCGGTGCCGGAGCCGTGGCCAAGCTGGCGGAATCCTGCAAGGCGGCCGGGATGAAGCGGCCGCTCGTGGTGACCGATCCCGGGATCGTGAAGCTGCCGATCCTGACCGCAGTTCTGGATGCGCTGAAGGCTGGTGGGCTTGAGGCAGCCGTCTTCTCCGAGGTCAAGCCGAATCCCGTCGCGAAGAACGTTTCGGACGGGATCGCCGTCCTGCGCGAGGGCAGGCATGATGGGGTGGTCGCGTTCGGTGGCGGGTCCGGCCTTGATGCCGGCAAGGTCGTGGCCTTCATGGCAGGTCAGACCCGGCCCATGTGGGACTTCGAGGACATCGAAGACTGGTGGACCCGCGCCGACCCGAACGGGATTGCACCGATCGTCGCCATTCCGACCACGGCCGGTACGGGCTCCGAGGTGGGCCGCGCAGGCGTGATTACCGACGAGCGGACGCATACCAAGAAGATCATCTTCCATCCGAAGATGATGCCGTCCACGGCAATCCTGGACGCGCAGATGACGGTAGGCCTGCCGAAGAACCTGACCGCCTGGACCGGCTTCGACGCCCTCGCTCATTGCCTCGAGGCCTATTGCGCGCCCGGCTTCCATCCGATGGCTGAAGGGATCGCAGTGGAGGGCATGCGGCTGGTGAAGGAAGCGCTGCCAAAGGCGGTTGCAGACGGGAGTGACCTGGAAGCGCGCGGCAAGATGCTGGTAGCCTCGGCCATGGGCGCAACCGCGTTTCAGAAGGGCCTGGGCGCCATCCATTCGCTGAGCCATCCGGTAGGCGCCATCTACGACACCCACCATGGCCTCACCAATGCCGTATTCATGCCCTACGTGCTGGCCTTCAACCGCGACGTTATCACCGATCGAATGGAGCGTCTCTCGGCCTGGCTTGGGCTGTCGGGCAGCAGCGGCTATGATGCCGTCCTGCAATGGGTGCTGCGCCTGCGCGAGGAACTTGGCGTTCCGAACACGCTGGCCGGCCTGGATGTCGGCGCCGAACGGTTCGAGGAGATGGGCAAAATGGCCGAGCAGGACCCGACGGCCGGCAGCAATCCTCGGCCGCTGACCGCTGCGGACGCAGTGACGTTGTTCGAAAACGCGCTGGCCGGAAAGCTGTGAAACACGCGGCCGCTGCTTGGACGGAACTCGGTCGTGAGGCTCCTTCCTAAGTAAGCGAGCTGCTGCTTGCTTGCCTCACTCTTAGCTGTGTCCGGCTGCGTCGCTCGTGCAGCAGCGGCGGACGCGGTTGGGGTGAAGCGGCTGAACACCCGCGCTCCTGAGCGCGGCTCGATGCTGGAGGTCTCATTGTAGTACCCGGCCGAGGGATTCATCATGGCGGAGATGACCAGCCAGATCGTTCCAGTTTCAATGGACGCATCCGCGCCGCGGCGGTCGATCCAGAGATGACGACCCTAGTTCCGCGCGAGAGCTTGACGGCAGTGCCGTTCCCAGCCTCGTCAATCTGGGCCGGTCCGGCGCTTTCGAACCTGCGCTCAAGGCACCGCAGGCTGCGGCTTTGACCCCCGGTGCCATCTACCGGACGCTCAAGGATGCGGACCGCCCCAGCGCATTTCCCTTATGCACAGCGGGGGCTGCCGCCATTTTGGGGGAAGAGGGTGAGGATGCAGCATTATGCCGCGATGACGGCAGCCCCGTGTGGAGGAACATGCAATGCTGAGCGGGCTCATTGGAGACTTCTTCCGCACGCACTTGCTAAGGGCCCCCATGAGCGGCAGCGCTAGAACTGGAGATTTACATGATCCGTCACACCGTAGTGTTTCGCCTCAAACATGCGGAAGGCTCGAATGCAGAGCTTGACTTCATGCAGGCGGCCCGGGTTCTGGCGGCCATACCGGGCGTGCAGACTTTCGAGCAGTTGCGGCAGGTCAGCCCGAAGAATGATTATCATTTCGGCTTCTCGATGGAGTTCGCGGATGCCGAGGCCTACCGGGCCTATAACGAGCATCCGGACCATGTAGCATTCGTGCGCGAACGCTGGGTGCCTGAAGTCGACGCATTCATGGAGATCGACTACGCACCGCTATAAAGCTCACCGGATCGTTGACTGAGTCAACTTATTGCCGCAGCATTCCGCGTTGAGAGGAATGCCATGGATGTTCCTGCGGGCCTGGACGGCCAAGTCGGGGTCGTGCGCGACTTCAACCGCTTCTACACGCGGCAGCTTGGACTGCTCGAAGAGAGGCTGCTCGACAGCGCGTTCTCGCTGACCGAAGCACGAGTGCTCTACGAGCTGGCGCACCGTGACGACTGGACCGCCACCGAACTCGGCCGGGAACTTGGTCTTGATGCAGGCTATCTCAGCCGGATCCTGAAGAGGTTCGCGGCACTGGGCCTGCTGCTTCGCATGCCTTCGCCGCTCGACAGGCGGCAGAGCCTGCTGATCCTGACGCCTGCCGGCCGTGCCGCCTTCGAACCATTGGACCTCACCTCCGAGGCAGACGTCGCGGCGTTGCTTCAGCGGTTGTCGGGCGAGCAACGCAGCAAGCTGGTCCATGCGATGAGCGCGGTCAGGGAGATCCTCGCCGGTCAGCCTGCACGAGGGGAGCCATGGGTCTTGCGCCGCCATCGACCGGGCGACATAGGCTGGGTGATCCATCGTCAGGCCCTGCTCTACGCCCAGGAATTCGGCTGGAACGAGTCCTATGAAGCGCTAGCCGCGGAGATCCTGGCAAAATTCGTGCGCGACTTCGATCCTGTCTGGGAGAGCAGTTGGATTGTCGATCGCGGCGGCTCCGTGGTGGGCTCGGTATTTCTGGTCAAGGAGAGCAACGACCGGGCCCGGCTCCGCCTGCTCTACGTCGAGCCGTCGATGCGGGGATCTGGGTTGGGCCGGCGCCTCGTCGATGAGTGCATCCAATTCGCGCGCGCCAGGAACTACCGGACCCTAACGCTCTGGACCAATGATGTGCTGCTCTCTGCCCGCCGCATCTACGAAGCCGCCGGCTTCCGGGTGGTCGACGAGGCGCGGCATCGGTCATTTGGCCAAGACTTGGTCGGGCAGAACTGGGACCTCGATCTCTGCGGGACAGCAGTGACATCCCCATCCTCCAATTCAGGCCCAGCAGCGCCATGACCCGACCGTTCAAGGACCACTTCTCCACCAACTCGGCCGGCTATGCTGCCCACCGTCCCACCTATCCAGCGGCCCTGGTCCAGTTCCTCGCGGATGTCGCACCCGACCGGCACCTGGCCCTCGATTGCGGCTGTGGCACCGGACAGCTGTCGGTACTGCTGGCGGAACGGTTCGATCGGGTCGTCGCAACCGATGCCAGCGCCGAGCAGATCGCTCATGCCGATGCCCACCCGCGCGTAGCGTACAGGTTAGTACCCGCCGAGCGCAGCGGCATGCAGGCCGGCACGGTCGATCTGGTGACGGTGGCACAGGCCGCCCATTGGTTCGACCTGCCAGCCTTCTATGCGGAGGTGCGCCGGGTGACGTACCCAGGTTCAATCCTCGCGCTGATCAGCTACGGCGTACTCCACGTGGACGAGCCGCAGGTCGAGCCGCTCCTGCAGCATTTCTACTGGGACGCACTCGGGCCCTACTGGCCAAGTGAGCGACGGCATGTCGAGGAAGGCTACCGCTCCCTGCCCTTCCCGTTCGCCGTGATCGAGGCGCCGATGCTGGACATCCAGGTCCAGTGGACGCTTGGCGACCTGCTTGGCTATGTCGGCACGTGGTCGGCGGTTCGCCGGTTGGAAAAAGCCGCCGGCCAAGGGTCGATCGACGACTTCACGAGGAAGCTCGCCGGTGCCTGGGGCGACCCCCAGGCCTGTCGAACCGTCCGCTGGCCGCTCGCACTGCGGGTCGGCCGGGTGGAAGATCAGGCGGCGGCGGACTGAGCCGCGCATCCGCAGGCCGCGTCAGTCGGAGCATCCTCGTAGCGGTCGTGATGGCGAACCCAATCCGCCAGATTGCCCTGCGGCCCGTTCTCGTTTCGGCCGAGCGGCGTCAGGTCGAGAAAGCTGTAGGTACCGATCAGTGATTCCGCGCCACGGCCGTAAGATGAGTAGGTGTGGTAGATATCGCCGTCCCCGTCCTTGTAGAACACACTGATGCCGGGCAGTTCTTCGATCTGGAACGGACCTATTTCATAATTGTAGTAGGCCTCGTTCTTCTCGGCATCTTCCGCCGTGAAAGACACGTTGAAGTCGTAATTGAAGTTGCTGCCGAAGGACGACACCCATAGGAACCGCCAGCCCATCCGCTTCCCGAACGGCTCGATCTCGGCGAGCGACGCGCGGGAGACCGCTACGAAAGTCACGTCATGATGTTCCAGGTGCTGGCGGGCGGCGTCCACGTGATTGGCCAGGAAGGAGCATCCGACACAGCCTTCCTTCCAGCCCGGCCGAACATGAAGTGCTGCACGATCAGCTGACTCCGGCCGTCGAACAGGTCGGCCAGCGCTACCTTCCCGTTGGGTCCGTCGAAGACATAGGGCTTGTCGACCCGCACCCAGGGCAGTGCCCGGCGCTGGCGGCCAAGTTCGTCCTGCGCCCGCGTTAGTTCCTTCTCCCTGCGCAAGAGTGCGGTACGGGCGTTCAGCCATTCGTCTCGGGACACGATCGGTTGCATCTGCATCTGTTCCTCCTCTGATCTCGGGAAACCTGCGCTCACTGAGCGACATATGCCTCCAGCTTGTCGAGCGCGCCGCTCCAACCCTGCTGATGCGCGTCGCGCACGGCTTCGTCGAACAACTGTTCGTGCAGGAGTGTCAGCACCGTGCCGTCCGCATCCGGCGTCAGCGTGAGCGTTACCTGCGACTCGCGCTCTGGCATCGTCCGCCACCCCCAGCTGAAGACGAGCTTCTCGTGGGGAATCACTTCGCGGTAGACGCCGCTGACGTCATGGCGCTCTCCATCCTCCGTATGGAAGGCCATGTGGAAGCGGCCGCCTTCCCGCACGTCGACGTCCGCGATCAGCGTAGGTCCACCATCCGGACCAAACCACCGGCGGAGGTGCTCGGGCTCCGTCCAGGCGGACCAGACCTTCGCAGGTGCTGCCTTCAGGCGGCGTCGGATGGTGAGGCTGGGTCGGGTCGACATTCATCCTCCTCGGATGCGACAGTTCCCTCGGGCGGAGGATCCTGCTCCAGGAACGCCGCGAGCCGGTCGAGGCGCTCCGTCCAGAAGCGCTCGTAGCGGGTGAGCCACGCCATCGCTTCCTCCATGGGATCGGCATTCAATCGGCACGTGACCGTGCGGCCGGTCTTGCTTCGGGTGACCAGCCCGGCATCGGACAGGACATCCAAATGCTTCATGATCGCCGGGAGCGATACGCTGAACGGGCGCGCCAGCTCCGATACCGACAGCCCATCCTCTTCCCGCAGGCGTGCCAGGAGGGCACGCCTGGTTGGATCCGCCAACGCGGCAAAGGTACGGTCGAGCGTCGGGGCCATTCTATTAACCATATGGTTAAGTATTTACGGTCGCCTGTACCACGTCAAGCGCTTCCTGCTCGGGTCAAAGCATCTTGTAGAAGAAGCTGGCCGGCCGTCGGGAAAGGTTATCGGCACTGGCCGAGAAGTCCGGTATCTCGCCGACCTTGGTCCAGCCGAGCCGCGCATAGAGCCGCTCGCCAGCGCTCCTGGCCTTTGTATCCAGCGTGAGCAGCGTACGCCCAATCCGCCGGGCCTCCGCTTCGGCGGCCTGCATCAGCCTGGTGCCAAGCCCCTGGCATCTTGCCCGCCGGTGCACGAGCATCTTGGCGAGGTCGGCTCGGAAAAACTGGTTCTCCTGAGGTGCCAAGATCAGTTGCACGGTCCCATCCAGCTTGCCCGCTACCTCGGCGCTGAAAATCAGGCGCTCGCCTCGGGCATGGCTCGCCAGCGCTCCCTCCCACCAGGCCTCGGCCTTGGCGCGGGTCATGGGCCAGACGAAGTTTACCGAAGCGCCGCTCTCGACCGCGTCGACCAGCAGTTCGACCAGGTCTGCACGCCTGTCCTGCGCCTCCATCGGGCTGAGCAAGCGTATGACATGAGAAGTCATGGCACCGGCTCCATAGCGAGGATGACAGCGTAGCGGGCTGGCTGGTCGCTGATGTTGCGGAAGGTATTGCCATCGGCGATGCGCATGTGCAGGCAGTCGCCGGCTGACAAGATGTGGACGGCTCCCGCTGTGGCGATCTCCATCCTACCTTCCAGCATCCAGACATGCTGGTCGACCAGCCTTGGCAAGCTCGGTTCGAACGATACCTCCGCACCCGAGGGGAACTCGACCTCGACGATCCGAGCTGGCGATCCGGTTCCGGATGGAGCCACCTCTCGCCGCAGGTAGCCGCTGGATGGGTCCTGCCAGACCGGCTGGTCGGCCCGCCGCAACAGGGGTGATGGCATCTCGCGGGCGAACAGCTCCGAAAGGGTGATGCCGAGGCGCCCGCAGAGCTTGTCCAGCAAGACGGCGCTCGCATGCACCTCGCCCCGCTCGATCCGCGAGATCATGGCGCGGCTGACGCCGGCACGCGCAGCCAGATCCTCCAGCGACAGCCTGAGCACAGCACGCCGCTGCGCGACACGCTTGCCGATCATCCAGGAAAGGTCGGCTTCTGTATCCATGATGAGAGAATATCGTCTGATATAGTAGACGCAAGCCGCAAAGGTGCGGCGTTCTTGCCGGCTGCACAAGCTTAAGGAGGATCTGAGATGCTGCTGCTTATCCCGCGCTCATCATCCGCTGGCAGAGCTTGCGAAAAGGTGGGTACGCCAGCAGCCCTTGCCCCAGGCCGATTTCCATCATCGGCAAATGCGGCGACGCATTCCCTTCAATGATGACCGGTCCGGCCTCGGTCACGGCAATATCCCAGCCAATCAGGTCGTGCGGAACGTGCGCGGTGGCACGCTCGGCAACCTTGAGCACCTCATCGAAATGCGGGACCTGAGCGCCTTCAAAGCGAAAGCCATTATCGGGATGCGTCGTATAGACATTCCCGCCATGCTTGAAGAACTCCCGTGCCTCCGGGAACAGCCGGCCCGTCTCCATTTCCAGGCCGACGAAGATGCCGCCGTGGCTGGCGTTGTCCACGGCACTGCCGCCCACACCCAAACGCAGAATAGCTGCAAATGCGGTCGCCGGCTCACCTGGTTCGCCGCATGTGAGGACGCGGATAGTGTTGACGCTAGGGGGATTCATGGCAGCAAGTGACGGATGTTGGATGAGCGTTTCCTCGAACAGGTAATGGGTGGCCTGCGCCTGCGCATATACCTCTTCGAGATTGGCATCGGCACTGTCGATCCGATGGCAGCCATGTCCACGGCTGCCGTCCACCGGCTTTGCGAAGATGCTTCCGGTGGCGGATCGGCCAAGCAGTTCACGCACAAGTGCCACGAAGGCCGCATGGTCGCCGACATGACGCTCCGTTCCGTCCACCCGGAATGTGGCGCCGTCATTGTCGGCCAATAGCGTAGTTAGCGGGAATCCCAGGCCCCGGAGAAGCTCGTGGAGCTTGAGCTTGTCATGAAGAACGGTGGCGCTCTCGCTTGTCATGAGTTTCTGCCAAAGGGCGTAGCCTTGCTTCCGATGAAGGTACTGGGTGTAGTCGCCGGCTTCGCGGCGGTAGGCGAAGTTGATGAAGTACCATTCGGGCGAGGAGCCTGTGCGCTGCGCAACGTCGGTCACTTCACGGACAATCTGCCCAGTCGCCTTGCCCCTTGGATCAGCGAACACCTGCCGGAGATGACCATAGCCATCGGCCGCTCGCGTCAGCAGCGACATTACTTGTTCTCCCTGATCTTGTTGATGATGCCGCACGGCGCGACCGAGCACGGTGCGCCCGGCCCGGCTCGGCTGGCCGGCTACTGCAGCAGCCTCTGAATGTGGGGCAAATCGGCAGGGTGGCGCCAGAACGGGCCACCGCAGAACAGCATGTCGGGCGGCCGTGGCCACCCTCTCGGCGCAAGCACCTGCGCTGCGACACTTTTCATTCAGCCCGATCAACCATCGACTGCGAGCGCGGCGCGACAAAGACGACGAGCCGTGCTCGCAGGCGGAGAATCCACCGACCAGATCCTCGGTGGCAAAACGAACCGGCGACGACCCCGGTTCTTACATTCCCGGCTCCTTCAACGTTGTGCTGAGGTCGATGCCAGACCCATGGTCGGGCTACAGCAGGGGCATCGCCACGGGACGCATCGGCGTGCCGGTCGCGCCGCGCAGCTTGATGCATGCGCCGAAGAACGCGAACTCGTGGACCTTCTCGGCGATGAGTTCGTCGAGGAACGCCATTTCCAGGATCGGCACGCCGGCTTCAGCCAGAAGGTAGGTGTGCACGGGGAAGAAGTTCAGCGGATGGGCGCCGGGCGTCTGTTCCAGGGTCAGGTTGTCGGCACCGATCATGATCGCGCCGTTCTTGCACAGGAACTCGGCGCCCTCGCGGTTCAGGCCGGGCGTGTCCTTCGTAAAGCTGTGGTCCGGCCATTTCTTCAACTGCCCCGTGTTGATCAGCACGACGTCGCCAAGCTTAAGCTCCAGCTTCTGGTGCTTGAGGCAGTCCTGAAGGTCCTTCGCCCCGATGCCGTAGCTGGGCGGCAGCGTCTCCACGCCATGCATGGCGGCGACGTCCAGCAGGATGCCGCGCGCCAGGATCGGCGGGTACTTTTCCGGGCCGCACTTGGTCCAGGCCCGGCTGCCGAGATGCTCCTCGGCACTGAAGCCGTTGAAGATCTTCCCGTTGTAGCCGAAGTGGTTGAACGTATCGATATGCGTGCCGCAGTGGGTATACATGGAGATGGCGTCGCCTGAGTAAGCGACGAGCTGATTCGCCTCCAGGCTTACTCCCATGCTGTTGCCAGCGATCTCACCGGCGGGGGTGTGGGTCATCCAGATCTGGTAGGGCTGGTCGCCAGCACCGAACCAGCCGGGCATGCCGATGAAGTGGTCCACCGACAGGTCGAAGATCCGGGTCGCATCCGCACGGCCCAGGATGGCAGCACGCGAGGCTCCGTCGATGACATTCAGCATCCCGATCTCGTCATCAGGGCCATATGGGCTCTTGGTGACCTTGTGGAACTCGGCGTTGTAGGCGACGATCTTCTGTTTCTCGGCTTCATTTACATAGCAGACGACGCACATGGCGGATCTCCCCCAAGTTCTCACATAATGAAAGGAATGAAGCTGCCGCGCAGGCTGCGCGGCCGAAGCTGCAGTTGCCTAACCGTATCCAGTTGGTCCAGGATCGAACCTTCAGGCAGCTGTGTCCTTCCCGGCTCCGTTGCGCTCAGCGGCCCAGCGTCTTCTCCACTGCATAGTTGTGGATCGGCACGCCAGCGACGTCGAACTGGCGCTTGGACAGGACGGTAAACCCTTTCTTCAGGAAAAAGCGGCATGCCGCCTCGCTCGCTTCTGCATAGAGGCTGTTCAGCGCTCGGTCCCTTGCGAACCGTTCCACCTTGTCATAGAGCGCGCTGGCAACACCTTGCCCTGCCGCTTCCGGCAGACAGTAGAAGAAGTGGATATGGCCATCGCTCTTGAGGTCGGCGAACGCAACTGGCCGGTCCGATCCGTCGGCAGCAACCAGCCGTACGCGGCCGTCACGGATCAGGTCGTGCAGTCGTTCGGGCGAAGGAGCGAGCGACACCCACGCCGCGACCTGTTCGGCAGAATAGTCGCGGCAGCCCAGTTGCTCGACCGATTGTACATACAAGCCCGAGAGCGGCGATGCGTCCTCGGCCCGATAGCCGCGTATCCTCACCACGAGCTGATGGCCGTCCCGATCCACCGGATCAGCCTTCGCGCGGCCGCAGATGAGCGAACCATGAGCGCTCCAGGCGGCGCATGGCCAGCGTGATCGTCCAGGTGAGGATCAGGTAGAGGATGCCGGCCGTGATGAAGGCCTCGAACGGTGCATAGAAGCGGGACTGGACCAGGCGGGCAGCACCGGTGATGTCGATAATGGTGACGATGCTGGCGATCGAACTGCCGTGCAGCATGAATATGATCTCGTTGCCGTAAGCGGGCAGCGCGCGGCGGAATGCGCTCGGCAGGATGATGCGGCGGAGCATCAGCGGCCTGGACATGCCACAGGCCCGAGCCGCCTCGATCTCACCTTTGGGCGTGTTCTGGATCGCGCCGCGCAGGATCTCCGCCGTATAGGCGGCCGTATTGAGCACGAAGGTCAACAGCGCGCAAAACCATGCCTCCCGCAGGAGGAACCAGAACGGGCTGTCACGGACCACCTCGAACTGGCCGAGGCCGTAATAGATCAAGAACAGCTGGACCAGCAGTGGCGTGCCGGTGAAGCAGTAGGTGTAGAACCAGGCCGGCGCATTGATCAGCGGGTTGCTGCTGGCACGCATGATCCCGACCGGGACCGCGAGCAACAGGCCTACGGCCAGAGACACCGCCACCATCCAGAGGGTCGTCCAAAGGCCCCATGCATAAAGATGCCAGCTCTCGAAGACGACGCTGAAGTCCATCGGCGCGTCCTCTAGCGGTAGGGGCGTTGGGCGCGCGCCTCGAGCGTGCGCAGGACCAGGAGCGACAAGCTGGTGAACAGCAGGAACAGCGCCGCCACGAACAGGTAGAAGGTGAACGGCAGCTTGGTAGCGCCCACGGCGTACTGCGCCTTGCGCACCATGTCGTCGAGCCCCAGCACTGAAAGGAGGGCCGTCGATTTCAGGAGCACCAGCCAGTTGTTGGTCACGCCCGGCAAGGCATGACGGGCCGCCTGTGGAAACAGGATCCGGCGAAAGACCTGACCACCGGTCATCCCGAAGGCCCGGGCGCTTTCGAGCTGCCCGGCAGGGACAGCGAGGATGGCGCCGCGGAACGTTTCCGCCATATAGGCGCCATAGATGAAGCCGAGGGTGATGACGCCGGCGATGAACGGGTTGATGTCTAGATAGCCAATCGGCTCGCCGCCTCGTGCCTCGATCCAGACGTCGATCCGCGCGACCAGGCTGTTCACGCCGATCTGGCCGCCGAAGAAGATCAGCAGCATCAGCACGAGATCTGGAATGCCACGAATCACCGTGGTGTAGCCAAGCGCCAGGGCGTTGGCGAAGCGGTTCGGCGACAGGCGCAGGAGGGCCGCGCCGATCCCCATGGCCACCGCCAGCACGGCGGACACGACCGCCGCCGCGAGCGTCAGCCGGGCGCCATCCAGGATCGTCCAGCCATAGCCGTGCAGGTCGAACATGACCGTCCTCCGACGCCGTCAGCATCCGCCTGCTGCGGGACCGGGCGGCCACCGCAGCAGGTATGGAGAAGGTCAGCTCCCGTAGACGTCGAAGTCGAAGTACTTCTTCTGGATCTCGTCGTACTTGCCGTTGGCGCGCAGCGCCGTGATGCCCTTGTTCAGCAGCTCGACAAGATCGGTCTCGCCCTTGCGTACGCCGATGCCTGCACCGTAGCCGAACCATTTCGGGTCGCTGAAGGGAGGACCGATAAACTCGAAGTCGGTACCCTCGTCCTTCTTCAGGAAGTTCTCGGAGAGGACGACCGAGTCTTCCAATCGGACGTCGACACGGCCGGCGACTAGGTCGAGATTGGCTTCGTCACCTGTGCCATACCGGACGATCTCGGCACCAGCGGGCTCGAAGACTTCCGTGGCATAACGATCCTGCACGGTCTCGCGCTGCACCCCGATCTTCTTCCCCGAGAGGCTCTCGGGCGTTCCATCAATGCCGGAGCCCTTTTTCGCGACGAGGCGAGTCGGCGTATTGTAGTACTTGTCCGTGAAGTCGATGCGCTGCTTGCGCTCATCCGTGATCGACATGGAGGCGATGATGGCATCGTACTTGTTGGCCATCAGCGCCGGGATCATGCCGTCCCAGTCCTGCTGGACCAGCTCGCACTCCACGTTGAGCTCCACGCAGAGCGCGTTGGCAATATCGACGTCGAACCCGGCCAGTTCGCCTTCCGGCGTCACATAGTTGAACGGAGCGTAGGCGCCTTCGGTACCGAAACGTATCGTCTTCCATTCCTTGGCGTCCGCGACATTGCCCGCGACCAATGCGGCCGTCAGCGCGATCGCGCCCAAGGTAAATCTTCTCGTGGCCATGGCGTTTTCTCCCGTGCGGCGTCCGCCGCTCATGGAGGGATCGTCGACGAGCGGTCACGAAGCGTCAAGCGACGGCGGGTGCGTAGGCCTTCAGGAAGCGGTCCACGGCCTGCTGCGCCAACTGCCGTTTCTCGGTAGGAGCCGGCAGGGTCGGCACCGCGAAGAGGGCGCGCAGATGCAGGTCGGCGCGGACTAGGCTGATCAGGTCGACCGCCGCTCGTTCCGGATCGGCGGCCTCGATTTCACCGCGTGCACTGGCCTCGGCCAGTACATGCGCCAGCGCGCTGCGAACGCGAATCGGGCCAGACTCGTAGAAGCTGGTGCCCAAATGTGGAGCCCGTACCGATTCGGCGATGATCGTCCGGTAGACGTTGATGATCTCGGGGCGAATGATGAAGTCCAAGAAGGCCTGCGCAAAGCGGATCAGCCGGGTCCGCAGGTCTCCGGAGAGATCGTCGAGCGCCTGAAGCATGCGTGCGTGTGCGGTACATTCACGGATGACGACGGCTGCAAAAAGATCCTCCTTGCTCTGGAAGTACTCGTACACCGTCGCCTTGCCGACCTTGGCACCTCGCGCAATGTCGTCCATGTTCGTAGCGCCGTAGCCGCGCTCCATGAACAGTTGCCGTGCCGCGGCAAGCACCGCCTCTGCCTTGCCACCCACATCGGCACGCATCTCCATCCCGCCGGTGATCAAGCTACAAACTCCAACGGCCATTCCTGAACTGAACTGTTCAGTTCATACTACATACGGCTGTGAGAGGAGCCGCTTCAAGAGGTATGATGCTCACTGGCGGAGCAATTTCGCCATGCAGCTCTGCCAAAACTGAACGGTTCAGTTCCTCTTGATCTAGCGGTTTATCTGCTCCATCTGCCATTCCGTGAACGATAGCGCCGGCCAGCCTCTTCTGGGGCGGCAGCGTCGGGGATCTGTCGATGACGATCGTGAAGAAGGCCGTGGCCGGCGGATTGGCTGCCGCTGCAATTCTTGGCGGCAGCTATGCGGGCTGGGAGTACTGGCACCAGTGGCGATTCATCCAGTCGACCGATAATGCCTACGTGGAGGCCGACATTGCGCCGATCGCGCCAAAGGTTGCGGGGTTGGTCCAGGCCGTTCATGTGACCGACGATCAGCGCGTTCACGCCGGCGACGTGCTGTTCGAGATCGACCCTACTGACGTCGACGCCGCGCTGGCTGCTGCCAGCGCGGCGGTCGAGGCACAAAAGGCGCGGATTGCTACCATCGGCTCACAGATCGTGCTCCAGCAGACCATGATCGAACGGGCGGCTGCCGGTGTCGAATCGGCAAGCGCTCAGGCTGAACTCGCTCGTTCCGAGTTCGCGCGCTCGAACAAGCTGGCCACAGCCAGATGGGCCAGCCGCGAGAGCCTGGAGCAGGCGAACGCGGAGACGGCGAAGGCGCAAGCGGCACTGCGGCAGGCCGAGGCCGACCTGACTGCGGCCAAGGGCCAACTGGACGTCCTTCATGCCGAGCAGAACGAGGCACAAGCTGCCCTGCACCAGGCGGAAGCCAAGCTGCATAGCGCCCAGGCCGACCTCGATGCCACCACGGTCCGCGCTCCCGTGGATGGAGTCGTCGGCGGCAAGTCCGTCCAGGTCGGGCAGTATCTTCGCGCGGGCAGCCAGACCATGGTCGTGGTGCCGTTGCCGGATGTCCACATCCTCGCAAACTTCAAGGAGACCCAGATCGGCGGCATGCGGATCGGCCAGGTCGTAAAGCTTGCGGTGGATGCGTGGCCGGACCGGGAGATCGAGGGGATCATCGCCAGCGTTGCGCCGGCCAGCGGTGCCGAGTTCAGCCTGCTGCCGGCCGAGAACGCGACCGGCAACTTCACGAAGATCGTCCAGCGCGTGCCGGTTCGCATCGAGTTGGCACCCGACAACCCCTTGGCCGGCCTCTTGCGTCCTGGCCTGTCGGTGGAGGTCAGCGTCGATACGCGCGACGAAGGCAATGGCGGCCTTGCCACGGAGGGGGTGTTCGGCGCGGCACCGTCCAAGGAGCGGTCCGGCATGCTGGTGGGCAGGCTATAAGACCTCATGGGCGCCGCTACGACCAGCGCCCCGCCGCCAGCGGCGGCGGACAGCACTGCTGCGGCAGGTCCGGACCGGATGGCGGTCTTGGGCTTTTTCGCCATGGTGTTCGGGATGTTCATGGCGATCCTGGACATCCAGATCGTCAGTTCATCCCTTCGCGAGATCCAGGCCGGACTAGCTGCCAGTTCCGATGAGATCGCCTGGGTACAGACCAGCTATCTGATCGCGGAGGTCGTGATGATCCCGCTGTCGGGCATGCTGTCCCGCGTCGTCTCCACCCGCATCCTGTTTGCAGTGTCCTGTGGCACCTTCACGATCGCTTCGTTCCTATGCGCTACCGCCGGCTCGATCGGTGAGATGGTCACGTGGCGGGTGCTGCAGGGCTTTCTCGGCGGGGCAATGATCCCGACCGTGTTTGCGACGAGCTTCATCCTGTTCCCGCCCGCCAGGCGCGCCACCGTGTCCGTCATGATCGGTCTGGTCGCCACCATGGCGCCCACCATCGGCCCGACGTTGGGCGGCTGGCTCACCGAGAGCTTCTCCTGGCACTGGCTGTTCCTGGCGAACGTGCCGCCGGGCATCATCGTCACGATCCTGGTCTGGCGCACCGTCGACATCGACAAGCCTGACCTGTCGCTGCTGAAGGGCTTGTGTGGACGCCCTCTGCGGGTCAAGGTCATCGTACGGTTTTTCTGGATTGCCCGGTCGGGTGCGGGTTTGTGTCCGGCCTGTGCTGCGGCTGGAACGGCCGCTGGCCTT
>JAESGR010000572.1_pt1 | contig 21448 bp, 24 predicted proteins | sample 9269771 | NCBI WGS metagenome assembly JAESGR01 (sample SAMN15739572, study PRJNA653492) | algae metagenome | isolation source: Chroococcus sp. CMT-3BRIN-NPC107 and co-occurring heterotrophs from well... | place: USA: Clark Mountains Wilderness, California | collected 2010-04-18 | reverse complement strand
TTTTTTTCTTTCCCAGCAGCTATACTACTTCTATGCCTCTTTACCAGGGGATGAGGACTGCCCCCGGAGGGCGAACGTAATAATTTTGAGCGCAGCGACCCCGTAGGGGCAAAATTGTGGAGTAAGTTATTATATCAATTACAACACTCACCAACAATCTAACAGTAGCTCCGAGGGCGGCGCTACCCCTATTACTACTGGGAAAGAAAGAAGCTGGCAGTTAGGGCGGGGTCTGGCTGTTGTCGGGCGTTCGCGGTGGGCAAAACTTAATTTATCTTTACCAGTATTAGTTTACCAGTAGGGTTAATTCCGTTAGACTTTACCCTATGTGAATGGGTGTTTGTATGCCTGCCAAGCAAACGGTTATTGATATTAATGACGAGCAGTTTAAGTCAATTTTAGAGAAGGTAGAGGCGCGGATTCAACCTAAGCCTAAACAGGGAATGACTTTAAGAGAAGCGATCTCTAAATTTAAACCGACGATTACTAAAGCTTTGAAGCGCGGTTATACATACGAAGAAGTTGCAGCTATTCTTACTGAGGAAGGGATCAGTATTAAGGCAGCGACGCTGAAGCAATACTTAGCTGAATCGAAGGGTAAGAAACGTCCGAGTGAAACTGCTCCGGTAAGTCCAGCTAAGTCATCAACTCCAACGAATGAAGAGTCAGCAGGAGCAGATATCAAAGCAAATGAATTAGCCCAATCAGCTAAGAGTATAAATAGCGAAACAGATATTAAATTAGAGGCTAAAGCGGATACGAAACAAGAGGCTAAAGAAAAAAATAAACCTAAGTCAGTAGTCCGAGGTAAGTTTGCGGATATTCCTAGTAATGATGAGTTGTAGTAGGTGCATATAACACAATACGGTTCGGATAACTAAAAACTGAGACTTGTCAGATGCTGAAAGGCTACTATTCTCGTGGTTTTGTCCAGAACATTGGCAATTACAAACCTTAACCGAACAGTATTGGCATATAACATGGCAACTAAACAAGATAAGTCAGAAGATTTTGCTCTCAAACGATTAGTATTTATCTATGGAGACAAGGGTGGTGTAGGTAAGTCAGCAGTTGCTCGGTTGTTGTTGGATATATATCGCTATGAATCAATAGGTTGTCAAGCAATTGATTCAGATACAAGTAATGCCGATCTATATCGCTGTTATAAGCGTGTGGGTGATAAAGGAACTAGGCTTACAGATGGAGAAACCGATGCTGTAGAACGGGTTGATTTTACGGTACGAGGTGAAGCTGATTATTTAATTGATACTTTGGGAGAGTATCAGGATTTAATGCTGGTGGATTTGCCAGCAAGATCCAGAGATGCGTTTACAAGTTTGATTCGGGAATTAGACTTGCTCAGTGTGGCAGCAGAATCAGGCTATCGGGTGACAATTGTTCATGTTTTAGGTAAGACTCGTAATTCAGTAAGTGCCTTGAAGGATGTAGTTGAACTTTGCGGACAGGGTGCTGATTATGTAGTAGTGAAGAATTTGCTGTTTGGTGAGCCGCATACTTTTAGCCGCTATGATGCATCGCAGACGAGAAAGAAGGTAGTTGAGCAATTGGGTGGGATAGAGTTAAATCTGCAAGAGATGTTCTGGACTTCTTGGGATGCGATAGAGGATAACGATTTACCTTTTCGCACGGCGGTAGAAAAAGAGCAAACAATACTTCAGCGCAGCCAACGCACTAGAGCTTATCGGTGGCTGATGGATATGACGGAGGAGGTGAAGAAAGCGAATAAGTATTTGGGGTTAGGTGCATGACTTTTATTGATGATAATTATTTAGATGGCATCATTACTCGCATGACTGCTGAACATAAAGCAAATATCATGCGGACGGCTCGGCGGTTAAACTTGCCTGATGATGATGTGTTATTTCTATATATAGGTGCGGTGGAGTACACCGTGCAACTATGCGAAGATATATTGGGCGGGATAAGCTCGGAGCGGCAGCGTCTTGAGCAGTCAACTCAATCCACGCAAGAAGCAAGTATTGAGCAGGCGGAAAATCTGATAAATAGTTTGACTCAAGTGGGTTTGTCTGTAGTTACAGATATGCAAAAAGCTGGGATGGCAAATACATCGGCGATCGCCGAAGCTAATGCAGAGGTGTTAAATCAATCTAGGGTGACGGTAAGGGAGGCTGTTCAACTGCAAAAGCTGTTGATGGCATGGGGAGAAAGGGTGGAGGCGGACGACCAAAATAATCAAAAGGTTTTGCAAATTCTCCTGGAGCGGATGGTTCAGTCAATTAAGGGGTTAGAAAAGGCGAATACGCAGATTGATGAAGCGAATAAGGCGCTAGTCAAGCTGCAACGAAATACTACTTGGATAAAAGTAACGGAGTGGTTTTCGCCCTTGACGGCTCTGCTGGTGGCAGCGTTGGTTGGTGCTGGCGGTAGCTGGTGGGTGATGTCACTTCAGTACAATGATTCCACTAACACCTTGGGACGCAACCTGGTGCAATGGAATATAGACCGAATTCTTAAGTGTCAGAAAGACAAAAATCCTAAATGCACTCTCTGGATTTTGCCGCCACCGGAGCAGAGGAAGTAACTATTTCTCTAACTTAATTCTGACTTTTTACTGACTTAATTCTGACTTTTTACGACTGACAAAGCAAATATTCCGGAGCAAACTAAAAAAAGCAAAGCTTACTGGTTCACTAAATTGCAAGTTCTCTTAAACTGCTGCATTCATATGGAATTGCAATCACTTTATTTGTAGGTATTAGTAGTCCTGACATAATAAAAAAAGGAAGTTGATTATGACTTATTCACAACCAAATCAGCGCAACTGTGGAGCACAAGTCGAACATCGTAGGCTCCTAAACGAAAACCCAGCGTATGTTGCTGCACGCTCGAATATCGAAAATATAGCCCGATCATACGAGCTTGGTGAGCGTAGCAGTGCCCGATTTGGTATCACTCGTATCCCAGCCGTTGTCCATGTAGTGTGGAACACCGCTGCACAGAACATATCTGATGCTCAGATCCAGAGTCAGATCGATGTTCTCAATCAGGATTTCCGGATGACGAATGCAGACATCGGGCAGATACCGACAGTCTGGCAGTCTCTTGCAGCCGATGCGAGAATCGAGTTTTTTCTATCAACGACGGACCCTAACGGCAACCCTACAAACGGAATTACACGCACCCAAACGCAGGTAATATCATTTGCCCAAGCTGGTAATCCTGTCAAATCCGCCGTGACGGGTGGAGCCGATCCTTGGCCAGCCAACAGATATCTCAACATATGGGTGTGCCAGTTGGCTGGTGGGTTGCTTGGTTATGCACAGTTTCCCGGTGGTCCTGCCGCGACAGATGGTGTCGTTATCCTACATAGCGCGTTTGGTACGCTTGGAACGGCGCAACCGCCGTTTGATAGGGGCAGAACAGCTACCCATGAGGTTGGTCACTGGCTAAACCTCTTTCACATCTGGGGCGACGACGGGACAGGGTGTAATGGTTCTGATGAGGTCTCTGATACCCCAAATGCAGGAGGACCAAACTACGACTGTCCCACATTTCCGAGCGTTACTTGCAACAACGGTCCCAACGGCGATATGTTCATGAATTACATGGACTATACGAATGATGCCTGTATGTTCATGTTCACAGCCGGACAGGTAGCGAGGATGCAAGCTACGCTCGATGGACCGAGGTTATTAATTGCCCCAGAGTTCGCCCCAGTTTACGCCCAAGGCGATCCTGGCAGTGGGATTGGTGGTTACGACCTAAAATCTTCAGCAGACCAAGCGTTTGCCTTCGACTATGATGGCAGTGGAAAACTAGACCACCTTGCTCTTTATCGACCTGGTACAGGTACGATTTGGATTTTGAAAAACTCAGGCGGAAACTTTACACCAGTTTACGCCCAAGGCGATCCTGGCAGTGGTATTGGTGGTTACGACCTAAAATCTTCAGCAGACCAAGCGTTTGCCTTCGACTATGATGGCAGTGGAAAACTAGACCACCTTGCTCTTTATCGACCTGGTACAGGTACGATTTGGATTTTGAAAAACTCAGGCGGAAACTTTACACCAGTTTACGCCCAAGGCGATCCTGGCAGTGGTATTGGTGGTTACGACCTAAAATCTTCAGCAGACCAAGCGTTTGCCTTCGACTATGATGGCAGTGGAAAACTAGACCACCTTGCTCTTTATCGACCTGGTACAGGTACGATTTGGATTTTGAAAAACTCAGGTGGAAACTTTACACCAGTTTACGCCCAAGGCGATCCTGGCAATGGCATTGGTGGTTACGACCTAAAATCTTCAGCAGACCGAGCGTTTGCCTTCGACTATGATGGCAGTGGAAAACTAGACCACCTTGCTCTTTATCGACCTGGTACAGGTACGATTTGGATTTTGGAGAAACAATAGAGGAATGTTATTGTAGCTGTGTCAGCCCTCTGATTGATGCAGCTACAAATGTCATTATGTTTTAGTCCGATAAGCTGTGGATTGTCTCAAGTATAATCGCCACAAAAGAAAAGTTTTCTAAATGCTTTATGGGCTGAAGAATATGTTCGTTATTTGTTGTATCTACTTGCTTGTGGGCTGTAGTTTGACAAATATATCTATCTTGTCTACAGCAGTGGATTTTGCTACCTTCGCTCCTGTTTCTGTCGCAATAGAAACTGGTGAGTTACCGTTAGAGTTGATAACAACTTCAGAAGTTAATAGTTCTGCTAGAACCAGAGAGCACGAGAAGATGCGAGAACTAAAGAAGTGTATATTACGGCACTGGATACATTCCCACGAGGAGGACACGAAGGACGTAGCAGTTTATCGTCCTGTGGACTACAACTTCCCACCATCAAGGGGGAGAGTAGGCTTTGAGTTTATGGAAGATGGCAATCTGATCTACTATGGAATTGGCTATGCTGACGGTTCCAATCAATCCTCCGGTCATTGGGTTGCCGAAGGACAGAACCGGATCAGAATAAATGTGGAAAATGAGCGTATGCAACCATTTGAGCTAGAAGTGGTCTCCTGCGACGAAGAGGCGTTAAAGGTGAGACGATAGCCCCTAATTGTGTTGGACAGTCATCACAACCTGATGAGAGTAAGTCGGTAGTCCTTTTCAGATGTTGCATTCGTCATATGACGAAGCGTGAGGTGTGGCAGTTTTAGCTACGCCACGTCTTCGTGGCGTAGCACAAAAGCATTTATAGATACAGGTGTAGTTTTCATCACTGCTGCTGCCTGACGTATTCCCGTAAGGCGCGGTTGATGCTGGTTTGATAGCCCTCGCCCTGCTCTTGATGCGTCTTGAACCAGTCGATCAGGTCAGCGTCTAAGCGCAGCGTGATTTGCTGCTTGATGGGACGATAAAACACACCCCGTTTTGCTCCGCTCCAGTCCCGCACTTCGGGAATATCATCTGTATTAATCTGGTCATCTGGCAGAGCCGCCAAAGCTTCAAGCTGTACTTTCTGTTTAGCCGTCAAACCTTTAGAAGATTCCTTCTTCATATGCCCTCCGTTCATGTCTTGTTGCTTTACGTGCGCTGATAATCCGCCCAACGTCTTCGTCGCTCTCCGCGTCATATGCTGGCAAAGTATGAACAACAATAACGATTGTTTGATCGATGACCCCAATGGTTTGCCAGCGTTCCTCATTAGGATATAAGTCCAGTCTGCTCACGGCGAGAGGATCGTCAAACGTAAGTTGCGCTGTCTCGAAGTCAAGACCATGCTTTAACTCGTTTGTCCGATTCTTGTCGTCGTCCCATGTCCACCGCAACGCCGACCCTCACATCTTTAATATAACTACAAATATGTAGCTACATTGTTCTATTGTCAACACAATGATTTGGCAAAGCGCGATCGCCTCTCGTTCTGCGCCTTGCTTAAAAACCAATTACCGCCACAGCCCTTTTTTTCTGCTCAGGGGATACTTCTAGATAGCGCTGTAACGTCCCCAAATCGTTATGCCCCGATATCTCCTGAATCACTCGCAAGGGAATACCAGCACTAGACATCTGGGTAAGAGCAGTTCGCCTAAAGCTGTGGGTACTTACTCCAACTAGAAGGGCGCGATCGCAAGCAGCCTTAAGAATCTTGTCAGCCATGAACCGAGTCAAGGTTGGTGACTTTCCTCGCATCCCTGGAAACAATGCCCCAGGCTTAAGAGGTTGGTACTCTGCCAGCAATTGATCTAGCCCTGGCTGGATATCTACAATGCGGGTTTTGAGCTTGCCCTTCGTGGTAGACTTTCTAAAAGTCAAAGTTCCACCTTTGATATCTGTGGTCTGGAGTGCCAGCGCTTCACTGACCCGACAGCCAGTATATAAGCAGATGCCAAACAAAGCGCGATCGCGCTCTCTTGTAAATCCTTCAGCAAACAGTAACTTCAATTCTTCTGGGGTTAAGATTTTCCCTTGCCCGTTTCCTGCTACTTTCATTGGATAAATTTGTCTGATTTCACCAGATTACACGAAAGCTGTATTTAGTGGAATAGGTGGCTCAAAGTATTAATGTATGGTGAGCGGGTGGGATAGGTTAACGCTACTTAAAGTTTTACTTATCAATCCCTTGACGACAGAATGAGGGTTTGGGGCATTTAGATGATGTTTGCTTATACCTGTTTTATCTTGACAACAAACGGCTATAATTAGCGACGCTTATTATTTTTATCTATCAGGCGCAACAAAGCGCGAACGATAAATGCAGCGCCAGAGGATCTCGCTTTGTCTGAGTGCCTAGATTGTTAACTATGACCTTGTGCGACTACACCCTTAATAGGGGCAGATATAGGGTAGCTGACGCTAGGGGCAAGATAGGCTGAAAGTATTGCTGCATAAGCTTTTTATTATCGCTTGTAGATAAATCATCTAAGCGTTATCTAACAAAGCTGTAACGAAAGAATAAGGGTTTTAGTCCTGTCATTGGCATACTACAAACCTCGGTTTTAGGTAATTTTGTACTATCTTGCCCCTCATGACACGCTCGCTAGCTTTACCCCACATTAAGGCTTTTACACTAACTTTTTTCTTTACTTTATCTGGGTGCAACGCATCCCTAAAAAACGTGGGTAGTCCCACCGCTTTGGATATTGAGAGACTAAAACCTGATTAGGCATAGGTTCCACTAAATTATCAATTGTAAATCCTGCATTATGAAGAGCATTAATGTAAAGCTGCAGTGGTCGATGTACATGAGTGGTAATGTTGTCGCTGAGTTCCTCCAAAGATATCTTGAAAGGAGCTTCAATTATTATTTCCTTGGAGTAGTCAAACCATTCTTCATTGGCATAATTCCAGTACATTGACCAAAAACAAGGATGCGTAATTGTAAATACGAATGCTCCTGAAGGTTTCAATAAACGTGCTATCGCAGATAAAGTATCTGAGAGAGACAGTGTGTCCATCAGAGTCATATTTGCAACAACAAGTGAAAATTTGGAATTTTTCTTTGACTGAGCATATTCCTCAATCGTAGAAGCGACAAAAGTAAGCGACTTTATGTTGGAGTACTGTCTTTGAGCAATCTCGATGCTAACAGTACTCATGTCAACTCCCACAACTTGTCCAGCGGAAGCGGCTAGTTTTTCACTCAGTATTCCTGTACCACACCCGAAGTCGAGTGTATTAGACCAATCGCATGATGCAGCGAGTGACAATATAGTGGGTAATAGGATGCGATCAAAGCTTAGATCCTTACCAGAAAGGATCTGCTCGTGACGAATATGGGCGAGTCTGTCCCACTCTAAAGCGATCTCGTAGGACATCTTCTTGCTAACTGGTCTCAATCCAAGTTTTTCTTGATTCATCATTTTGCAAAGTTCAAAGACGGCAAATAACTTCAAGTAAGTCATTTGCCACAGAGAAGAAAGGATCGTGTCCAGCTTGAAATTCTCTAATAACGTGCTTGCGACCAATGATCGTACCTACAGCTACACGTGCATCACCACGCCCTTTGTTGATGATAGTGAAGCGTGACTGAGGCTCATATTGAAGAGAAGGATAAACGTGTACTTCAGCACCCAGATTTTCTAATTCCTCTGCAAGGATGGTCATTTTTGGAAGGCATAGCACGAGTTCATGGTTCTTAGCTTTTCTCGTTAAAAGTGATTTTATTGAATTATCATTAGCCCAGCTTATGTCACGTGAAAAGATTGCTGCACGCCCCCCTGACTGCAGCCAGTTAAACATATATTCCTTAATTTTTGGGTCATTCGGAACAAATGATTTTGGTCTGTTTCTCCACTCCGACACAATATCCAGCAAAATTACGGCTAGTACTCCTAACATAGTGAGCGTCAAAAGGACTACTTGCCATGCATCCCAACTGGTTCCTGGTGTGTTTAGGAAAGCGAATATTGATATAGCTGATCCAATACTAGAAAGCAGGCGAACTGCAAGAGCAACCATAGTATACCTAATAATACATCATTAGAGTTCTAGCTAGAATTGACAGCAAAATCAATTCTGGCGATGAAAATAGAAAAGGGTAGTCCGAACTGATTGCACAGCCATAATAGCGAACCTACACTTCTTTAATTAATCCGCTAATTTACTGATTTTCCAAGCTACTTCCCCCCGCTTTCTGGTTCCAACCCTGGTAAAGACAAAGCCAGCATCCTCGAACCGAGTGCCGTAAGAGCGCACAGTCTTGGGGGAGAGCTTGAGCAGTTGTGCAACTTCCGATGTGGATAGCAACCATTGATTGCGCTCTGCCTCTTCTTCTTAATGTCTTATGGTTTAATACCTTTAATTATTATTACGACTAATACGCGCAAGGGGTTAAATGGTAGCTAATCCGCTCAAGTGTCTTAATGCCGACTGATTTCCCCTATATACTGACGGAACACGCACGAAAAAGAATTATGCAACGGAGGATTTCTCTTGACTGGATAGTACGTGTATTAGAAAATCCAGACCACGAGGAAGCCGATGCAGAAGACCCAGAGTTATTTAAAGCCTGGGGTTATATTCCTGAATCGGGCGACCGAGTAGTATGTGTTGTCTATAATGAAACCACAGACCCCTGGCGGATTGTTACTGCGTACTTTGACCGCGCTCCTTGGGACAGATGATGAAAATAGATTTCGATTCTGAAGTTGATGCTGCCTACCTGCAACTAGATGACGCAAAAATTATTGAGTCTGAAGAAGTTGTACCTGGTGTTATATTTGATTTCAACGAGCATGGCGGTGTAGTAGGCGTTGAAATCCTGGGGATGAAAAAGAAAGATCCTCGCTATCTATTGAGTCTTAAGATTCCATTTCATAATCCTGATGAGAGAAAAGCTTTTGAGAGCTTTCTTATGGAACACGCTCTTACTTAAGCTGCGCTCGCTCTGTTAGTGACGCAGGGTACTTTAAAGGTGTTATGGTCTAATACCTTTAATAATTAACAGTATTATTAGATTAAAGCTATCAAAAGTAGAATATATCTGGAGAGCATCAGCCAAGAATTTACTAATCACATAAAGGTCTAATACCTTAATGAACTTAAACAATAAAGCAATTTAGGTATTATGTATGTTAAAGGTTGCTGTATTTAATCTTAAAGGCGGTACCGGAAAAAGCACGACGGCTTTGAATCTGGGGGCTGCTCTTGCAAGCCCTAAGCGCCGAGTATTGCTCATTGACCTTGATGGACAGCGAACGCTCTCATTTGCCTTGGGTATGGATGGGCAAACCCCTACAGCGCTCGATTGGTTAACTTCTCAAGGGCTGTTTACTCCTCTAGCTACAGCCACAAAAAACCTGTCGCTGATTCCTGGTGATATTGGTATGTTTCGCCTTACGACCGAATCCGACTTGTTTACTCCCGCACTGTCGAGGCTGACTGGATTTTTCGATTTGGTACTGATGGACTGTCCGCCTAGCTTGAGCGTTGCATCGGTGCAGGCGCTTTTGAGTAGCGATCGCGTTTTAGTGCCAACTTTATGCGAACCTGCTGCCCTGCGGGGTTTTTCTGAGGCAATAACGCTAATTCGAGATGAAAGACCGGATCTGCCCATTGAAGCTTTACGGGTGCGCTATAAGCCGCGATTAGTTTTGACCCGCGAGGCGGACGACTTACTGGTTGAATCATCTGTAGAAATGGACTATCGGCTGCTACACGCTGTCATTCCTGAAAATATCAGCGTGGCGGAGTCGATTGCGGTGCAAAAATCGATTCTTGACTATGCCTCAAACTCTAGTGGCGCAAAAGCTTATCAATCTCTAGCTAAAGAATGTAGCAAACTGTGGAGGGTGTCATGACCAATAGAAAAGGATCTCGCATGGGTGGCTTGGGCAAGCTCAGTGATTTTGGTAAAACAAGTAAGCCAAAGCAAGAACTAGAGCAAGATCCAACCTCATCGCTAGAAAAGGTTGACAAAAAAGAACTAGAAGCTTTGCCTCTAGATAGACAACTAGAGCCGGAGAAACTTGTAAATATCAATGTAAAAATTACTCGCACTCAGCACACCTGGTTATCCCAAACAGCACGTAGCGTCCGCGATAACAACAACACTCCTGTTGCTCCTAGCGAGCGGGTATTCCCCCAGCACCTTATTAGTGTAGCTATAGACTTACTACAGGACACCGATATTGACTGGAGCCAAATTAAGAATGTAGAGGATTTGCGGCAACAGCTAAAGCTCTAATTAATTAATGCGTTAATAGTATAATACCATTAACAAAACAGCAGTTTTTGTCAAGGGCGCTTGCAGGGCGCTAGTTTCAAACTCTCCAGGTAACGCCCAGATCAGACGATGGGTGCTACATCCGCCTTAATTGTCGTGTCCTCTGGCTTGGGTTCCTTCGCCTTCTTCTCAAACACCTTAATGCCAGCATCAACCACTTCAAAGCCCTTGTCGGTAGGTTGCCCTAACTTGCCGCTGACTGCCCCACCCCAATCACTGAAAGTCGTCGCATCAGTTTCAGCTTTGCGCCAGCTTTTGGCATTGATTAGAGCCGTGAAGGTAACTCCGTTTTGGTCGGTGAGGGAAATTTCCACCTTTTTGTTAGCTGCTGGCTGGGCTTGAGGAAGTTCGTTGAACTTGAGCGTGATTTCCGATTTAACTTCTGTCATTAATTCCTCCTGTGCTTGATGTGGTTGCATAACGCCAGTCATGCTAATGAGAGCGTCATATTACCCCTAAATCAAGAGCGATGGCATTTACCTGGAGTTGAATTGTAGCAACAGTTGAGTTTGTTTCCAAGCTCAGGCAGTCAGTCTTTGATTGGGGAGAATTTCCTAATCAGAAACAGTAGGTTTCGCCCTTCGAGAAAGCTGTGATTTTCCCCAAAAAAGGCTAGAAATGCTGTTTCTATCGTGACTTCTATCGCCACTCCATCTACCATTTATGGGCAGTATTGGCTTCTATCGCGCTTGGAACACAGTTCAAGGGGTAGATATAGCGAAGACACTGTTGGCGAAATATTGCTTAACAATTTTAGCAACTTAATATTGCACGAAAATTAGGATTGCTTCTACAGCGATAGGATGATTAAATCCTCTTGAAAGAATAAGTTGCTGTTATGTCGATGCATCCCCAAAATATCCCAAACATACCTCAACAAACAGTAGAGGTGGCACGCGCATCTTTTCCGAAAGGGAATATTTATATGCAAATCCGGGATAGCTTGGGAAGCATTTTTGAGGAGGAAGCATTTGTAGACTTGTTTCCTACTAAAGGGCAGCCAGCATATGCACCTTGGCGGTTAGCGTTAGTGTGCATAATGCAATTCATGGAAAATTTATCTGACCGACAAGCCGCAGAGGCAGTACGTGGACATATTGACTGGAAATATGTGTTGAGCCTGCCTTTAACAGACTCTGGCTTTGACTATTCAATCCTGAGTGAGTTTCGCACTCGATTACTTGCAGGTGGTGCAGAGCAAAAACTACTAGATATATTGCTACATCGATTGAGGGAATCAGGATCGCTTAAAACCCATCGGCGACAGCGTACAGACTCAACCCACGTTTTGGGTGCAATCCGCACCCTCAATCGATTAGAGACATTGGGGGAGGGGATGCGCTTTGCTCTCGATAGTTTATCCGTTGCCGCCCCTGACTGGTTAGCAACAATTCTTCAGCCTGATTGGTTTGACCGCTATGGTCGGCGCACCGAAAATTATCGTTTACCAAAGCTTGACTGGGAGCGGGAAGCCCTAGGCAGCACATTTGGAGCAGACGGTTTAGCGCTGTTAGAGGCAATCTATGACCCAACTGCGCCACAGTGGTTAAGACAAATACCAGGAGTAGAAATTCTGCGTCTTATCTGGGTACAGCAATTTTATGCCCCAGAACCATCTGGCTCTGTAAAATGGCGTACTGTTAAAGATATGCCACCATCTACTATTGCGATTCACTCGCCTCATGATGTCGAAGCTCACTACAGTAGCAAACGCAGCATCGATTGGGTTGGTTATAAAGTACACATGACTGAGATTTGTGACGAAGATAGCCCCCGTTTCATCACCAATGTCCACACAACCTTATCCACCATTACCGACGAGCAAGCGGTGGAACCAATTCACTCGAAACTCAAAGACTCGTATTTATTACCAGACGAGCATCTATTGGATGCTGGGTATCCCACAGCAGAAAATTTAGTAAATAGCAAAACTAGATATAATGTTGAGATTATTGGTCCGGTGCGGTCAGATCCCAGTTGGCAAACAAAGGCTCAACAAGGATTTGATAGCTCTAACTTTCAAATCGATTGGAATAAAGAGAAAGTTACTTGTCCCCAAGGTCACGATAATACTAAATGGCTACTAGGACAAGACGTTAGTGGCAAGCCTGTTATTCGTGTGAGATTTAATGGCGTAATATGCAGGAATTGTCCGGTTCGTTCATCTTGCACTAAGTCAAAAACCGAACCACGGGAGTTGACCTTTCTTCCACAAGTGCAACATATAGCACTCCAAACTCGACGACAAACTCAACAAACGCCTGAGTGGAAAGCTATTTACAACCAACGCTCCGGAATTGAATCAACACATTCACAAGGTATACGACGTTCAGCACTACGTCAGTCTCGCTACATCGGGTTGAAGAAAACTCATTTGATGCAGGTTTTCATTGCTTGTGCGCTTAATTTAGTCCGCTTAGATGCTTGGCTTAATGGCATACCTTTTGCTCAGACTCGCTCCAGAATGTTTCAGAAAATTGCAACCACAAGGGGCTTAAACAACAAGTCAAAGCAACCTGCCATGTAATACGCGGTTGATGAGCGTTTTTAAAGTTTTATCTCTTGTTAAGTAATATTTCGCCAACAGTGTCTTCGCTATATCTACCCCCATATGTGAAAGAATCGGAATATCCAATGCTTGCCGACTTGTATGCGATGTCTGACAATTGGCATTCGCAACAGCAGATAGACTAATTGGCGAGTTATACGTCCCATATGTCCCTTCAGATTAATGAAGCCGAGACTAGAAATGATCGCTGTGTTTGTGCCTAAGGTGAGCACTTCTCCTAAATGCAGATAGTGAAAGTGGCGCAGAGAACGCTTGGTAAGAGAAGCTCGGAGGTTGTAAGCAGCACAACTAGCCTGTTGGTAAGCAGACTGGGCTGTAGCCGGGACTGGTTGCTCTTGGTAATCGTAGACATTGGCTAAATCCCCTAAGGCAAAGACTTCTGGATAATCTACCAGTTGTAGGATTGCACGAGTTAGCAGTTGACCTTGACGGTTTTGGCGACAATTTAGATGTCGCAAGGATGAGTTAATGCCACTCCCTGCTGCCCAAATTACTAAGTCTACGGGAACTGTTTTCACCTGACCTTGCTTTTCTAGGGTAATAGAGTTGTGACCTATGGATTGAATGTTGGTTTCGAGATCAACTTTGACTGATGTGCTGCTAAAATCTGATGGGCTGTTCTCTGACTAAAGGTTGTAAAGGACTTCAAAAGTGTTGCCCCTCGTTCAATCAGGTGTATCTGACCTCGCTGTTGCAAGCGGTCAGCTAGTTTACCCGCTAACTCTACACCACTAAGGCCACCACCAGCGATCGCAATTCGCATAATAAATTGTTCAGAAGCTTCTAGATATCGCAGTCTTTCTTTAAGTCGGTCTGCATCAGCTAGGGTGCGAAAAGGTAAAGCATAGGTAGCAGCACCAGGAATAATGTTTAAGGCGGCTTCTCTTCCTACTGCTAAAACTAGTCGCTCATAAGTTAGGACTTGCCTTGCTTGTAATCGCAACTGCAGATTGTTGAGATCGACTTCCTGTACTATACCCCGACAAAACTGAATATCAGTACTTACTAGTAACCTGAGATAGGGAGGTGCAATTTCCCACTGCTGGAATTCTTGCGTAATCAATTCATAAAGAAATGGTGTAAATAGAAAACGGTCGTTTCTATCAATTAGAGTAATCTGAGGTTTGAGCGAGCGATTCCAGAAGAATTTATCCAACTGCAAAGCAGTGTATAAACTAGCAAATCCACCCAGAATATAAACTTGAGCAGGCTCCACATTCATAAGATTGATCAATATCAACTACAATTTCCGGCTAGAGATTGAAGTAGCAGATAGCCTAAGTAATTACAGATTTTAAGTTTTAATTTTAAAAACTTAAGCTTATATCAGATTAACATCAGTAGTCTTACCATATTAGTATTTGTCAATACCTTCGCCAAAAAAAGAGGGGGAACAGATGTCAATTAACAGATTGTTTATCACTTTAACAAATTAATGTCGTCCTATCATAAACTGTTAAAATCCCGTCGGCTCAAGGAGTTGTAATTTTTTGAGCATCCCTTACAACGCGCGGATTAGCGCTCGCTTCAACAACTGAAAATTACCCATTCAGAAATTATTAGTGCAGAATCAACAAACACTTCTGGTATTTGCATATATTTGTATGCTTTCGCTGCGCGAACTAGAAAAAACTAATAAGTATGCTCTTAAAGTGAATACCACTAAGTTAAGGGATATCGTCAGCCTAAAAGCTAAACTATATGAGCATTTCAGTTATTTGAACAAATGCACGTAACGCCACGGATTCATTTCTTCTAAAACTTTCTTAGTTCAGGAGGCTGGAGAAACGCCGATAATATTGCAAAAATATAGATGTTACAAACCGACTGCAGCTAGCTCAAGAGTTTTTCTTAACTTGTTTAAGTCAACTTCGATATTATCCTTAGTGCAACGGGCATCAAAATGAGTGGGAAGTTCGCCCTCTCCAAGTAAGTAATAATAGTCTAGACCGATCTGCTGGCTTAAAAACCAATAGCATAAAACTATATAGCTAGGAGAGAATATTTCTATAATTTTTGCTTTTTCCGAACAGAAAACAATATTTGATAGCCCTCCGCCGTGAGGAGCAACAACAACTTCAACATTTCTAAAAAGATTAACTTGATCTAAGAAACTTAAGTGTTCTAATTTAACAACACTAAACTCATATTTTTCTAAAAAGCTAATAATTTCAAATTCATTTGAAATCTTTCTGCGGGTTGCATCTGCACGAGAAATGTAGATTTTTTTAGATTTTCTTAGGCACGGATTCAATGATTCGGAGTTGTAATTAAGAAAGCTTTGCCGTAAAAATTTGCATGTCCAATCTGTTATGTTAAATATATTGTCATAATCAGGTAATGACGGAACAATCAAATTTGAAGCAGATAAGAATTTACACTCACTTGAGTTGATTATCTTTTCTTTGTCGTAGCCTAGAATTTTAATTGTTTCTTTTTGAAACTTATTTTTAACTTCAATATAGATTTTGTCATATCCAAGTCCAGATTTCTCAAGAAGATGGAATTTAGGTAAAACATTGAAGAGCCAGTGGAAGTAACTAGACTGATGGCTAGTAGTTAATGTTGCAATAGAATTATTATATCTTTTGAAGCGAATAACTTTTACAGAACTAAATATCAAATGCTTTTCAACATTTTGTTCCCTTAAACCTACTTGCTTTGATACTTCGTCAATTAAGATTCCGGCTTTAGTCAAATTAGCACCAAAGCTAGTTGATATTCCTTCCTCTAAACATAATACAAATGATTCAGTTGAAAAATTTTCAATTCGTTCAAAAAACCTGTAGTATATATTTTCGTGTACTGTCTTTGGAAGTTGTCTTCTCATTATCATTTTTGGATAAAGAGCAGTATAGCTCAAGTCTTTGTAAGACTTGTAACTAGATGGAACCACAACGTTTTTAAAACTATTTGGGAACAGCTTAACTGCAGATATAGCTACAGTTTTTGCATACGAAACTATTTTAATGGTAGCCTTAGCGTAGAATTGTTTAGCTAGAGGTAACAGTTTACTAAAATTACTCATTGAAGTTACCATAATAATTCAATAGAAAAGGTTTAACAATTATACTCTCCATAACTCAATTAATTCTGTGTATAGTTTGTCCATCAGGACTTATGACCAGCGAAAAAATAGTATCTGAATGCCCAGAGAGAATGTTAATTTGCTCTCCAGTTTTGAGATCCCAAATTAGAAGCTGGGTGCCACAGACGCTGGCGAGAATCTGACTATCAGGACCAATAGGAACGGAGTAAATCTAACTGGTGTGACCAGTAAAAGTATGTACGCATTGCCAAAGCTGAGGTTGCTTTTCATTCATTTGCTGGTTTTGCCTAGAAAAAATATTTTCATGAATCAGTACGGATGCTTGGGTGCGACTACTGAAATTGGGGTAGATATAGCATAGCTGAAACTAGCGGCAACAACCGCGAGCGCACACCGCCCGTTATGTAACAGCGGCTTCTCTAATCCTTGGTGGGTAGGAACTACATAAGTGTGAAGAATAAGGCAGCAAATTTTTCGCTCACTGCTACCGCTATTTGGTCGTACATTAATCAACTTTTTGCTGTAGCAAAAGAGCTTACTAGATAAGTTTTTGAAGCTATCTTGCCCCTGGTATCAGCTATGCTATATACACACCGCTTGGGCTGCAACGCTAACTCCAAATCTTTTTTCAGATCCTCGTTCCAATCTTTTGCTTTGGAGTTCCGCCGCACTGCTTGGTAAGGTAACTGAGCCAAGATTTTCTGCGCCATCTTTTCACCATCGGTATCGCTGTCCAGTGCAACGACCACCGCCCTAGATAACAACTTTTGGAGAAAACCGAACACTTTATAAAAGATAGTGGAACACCTCTTCAGTTAATTGAGAGATTGCCTGATCAGCAGCCAAACTAGCTAGAGCGGACGAACCTGCCCCAAAAAGATATAAGCCTCCCCGTCAGCATCAAACAGCGTGAACTTTTGCTCAATGCCTACCAAATTGGCAACAGCAAGGCATTGATGGACGAAGTAGCCAGCCACCCAATCGCCAGCGCTATTGAGAATCTCAACTGGCTGAAGCCGACGATGAGTTGACTGCTTTTGCTTAAGTTGTGGTGGTGTGGATGCCGACTCTTTGGTAGGTAGTCCTTCTGCGGCACTAGCAGCAGCTAGAGGTGGGGGAGTCGGATTGGATGCTGCTAGGTTTGCCAAGGGAATCTTTTTTTGGGGCAGAGCGATTTTGAATCCTTGATTCGGCTCAACCTCAGATAAACTCCTTTGCTCTAGCTGCGGCGACGCGGCATTTTCCGCTAGTGGGCTAGTGTCGGCGGCAGCAAGAGTTACCTGGTGTGACGCAGCCATTGGTTCAATGTCTGGGTGACTAGGTTGAGCGGTGGCATCAACTAGGGCAGGACCATCCTGCGTCCTAATTACGCCAGGGGTTTGCCCTATCCAAGCCTCAATGATAGACCGTAAATTAGGAGCATTTTGCCACATTAAACGCTTGCGCTCTACTAGCTCCTCCAAAGTCCCTGGCTTATGCTCCTCAAGCATTTGTGGCGGCGGGGTATAGACTTGGACTTCCGCACTTTTGGCTGACTGCCGGGGCTTCCAACCATGACACAGCGCATTGTAGAGAAAGCCCGTAGCAGCAGCTTGAGTTTTAGCACCAGTAGCCGAATTTTCATAAAACGCTTCGATGGCATCCTCAAGGTGCTGCGGATTGTCGGCGATCGCTTTGTGTATGCGAGGAGCGTAAAGATCCGCGTTCAATGCCTCAAGCTGCGCTTGATGATGCCAAATAATCTCATGGATTTGTTCATCCACGCCAGGGATGCGGACTCTAGGGCTACTAGCTGCCGCACTCTTACGGCAGCGCTCGGCTAGTTCTACTTGGGCATTCAAGGACGCGACCACTTGCTGAGTCGCTTTTATAGTTTCATCGTTATCTGGCGATGGTTGCGGGGACTCTTGAGCAAAACTAGAAGGTTTTGTTAGCTCTAAAGCTGCTGTTTGTTGTGCATCAGCTATTTGAGAAACGAAAGCGTTTTCTTTTCCAAGTAGTGGATCGCTACCGAAGAGTTTGTTAGCTCCGTCCGATTCAATTTTTAAATCAGTCTGGTGATTTGATTTGGAAATATATGGAATATCTTTGTATATAGATGAGAGTGGCAAAAGTGCAGAATGCATTATTGCATTGTTGCAGGATGCATTCTGCAATAATGCAGAATCGGCGTTTTTCGCGGGTTTGGGCGTTTTTGACTCACCCAAGTCCACTGGTTTATAGACTAGGGGGGTGGAATCAGATTTGTGCCTGCCGCGTAGTCTAATGCCTTTGAGAAATTGCGGTGGACTGTTGTAATTGCGATTGAGGTCTAGTCCTAGAGGGTTCCACCCAGTTTCTTTGGCAATACGGTAGTAGTCCAAGGTGCTGTGCTTGGTGCGGTCAAGTGGGTTGCGGTTGAAGTCGTTGGAGACGACATAACCGAGTTGCTCTAGCTTGCGGCGGATGCGTCCGATTGTATACTCGGACATCCAGGGGAACTGTTCGCGCCATTCCCACTCGGTGTTGTAAATCCAGTGGAAGCCATGTCTATGAACCCCTACATCATCCTTCTGCAACCAGTAGTGCAGTTGGGCGATGAACATTGCCTGCCGTTCGCTTTTTAATGCCTGCGCTAGTAAGGGTGGGCATAATCTTTCGGTGTGCCAGGTTTTGTGGTCTGGAGATAGGGGTAAGTCTAGTTCGACTGGAAAATATTGGGGTATTACTGCTGTTGCTACTACTGCGGTCACTGTTTTGCCTCCATCCGTCTTTTTTTGCGGCGTGGAGCGGGGTAGAGGCGTTTGCTGTTGTCCGTTGACACTGCTAGTATAAAACTAGCGGCTCTGCCTCCATCCGAATACCTTACCAACTCATTCCGGTGAAAGTTTCCGAGGCTCTGCACCATTTGAGTATTGGCATCCGCTACCACTATTTAATTAAGATTCGTCTACAAGAGAGTCTAGGATACTCTGCCACTCAGCGATTTGCTGACGCAGGAGTGTAGCCTTGGCTCCTTTTGCTTTTTGCTCTTGGAATACGCCTCTGCCTGCGAGTTGATCGCGAGCAAGGGCGATAAGGTATTTGAGTGCTTTCCCAACTGGTTTACCTGGTGGGGAGTGAGAGTGACTGCCCCTGGTCTAGAAAGGGAAAACAGACCACGCCCAATTTGCTCAACCAACTCAGAACGAGACAAGTTTACAGACTGAGCTAAAGCGTCCAGACCATTGACTGCCGTGGGAGTTAGGGACACTGTAACGCGATTTTTTAGTTCGTCGTATAGCTCAGGTTGTCCTTTAAGGCTCTTTTGTCCCTTTTGTCCCTTCTTTGGCATAGCGATCCTTGGCTTATATGTAATACTCGACTACTCTCCTACCTTTCAGAACGTTAAATACATTATACAGCTTGTACGTAACACCTGAAAAGTTTTTAACCAGAGCGAGAGTTTGGCAGCTCTACCCCTGGCTTGTATCTTGTACTTTCGCACGATACACGGCAAATATACCCAGTATTAGCATACCTTTAGATTGGACTGTGCTGAAATTTTTTGATGTTAACTTTTCTCCTATTGGTAAACCAGAGACTATTAAAACTAGAGTAGTGGACAGGCAAGTTGCGGTAGCTCTGATGACCAGTTAAGGTTTTACGCTCTGCTGCTTGGTTAAGAAGGGTTAAATGAGCGATCGCTTTTTTTTCCAAATTCTGCTAATGTGCAATCACAACTGAATTGATGCGCCCAGGTATGGTGCTGGTAACACCAAGCCCGGACGACTTCCCCAAAGTTGATGTCAGCAACAATGGAGCGAATTTATCATGTCACAAAATCTGCACAGTACAACTGTTGCAGCACTTGATGAGCTATATGCACTCATCGGGTTGCAAGAGTTACTAGATATTGCTTTAGAACAACTACAACGAGCAGACCTAGCACCAGAAGAAAGACGAGCTAGAACTGTATTGCTAATCATGAGCTACCTGGAGCAAGTCAAGCCTTGCCTGGAAAACATAGAGGTAGAGTTAGCAGAAATTCGCGCCTTTGCCCCTAGCTGGAATGATTGCTTCGGGGGTGCGGCATGATTGAAGACGCAATAGGCGCTTATCTCCGTCAAATCGGGCGAGTAGCGCTGCTGACTCAAGAACAAGAAGTATTGTTAGGGAAGCAGGTACAAGCGATGATGTCGCTCTTAGCAGCCAAGAAAACCCTAGGGCAACAGTTGCATCGCGAACCTACTCCCCAAGAATGGGCATTGCTTGTACATAAGAGCGAAGCAGAGCTAACCAAGACGTTGGCGCGTGGGCAGCAGGCTAAGTGCCAAATGATTGAAGCGAACTTGCGCTTAGTAGTAGCGATCGCCAAACGCTACAGAGGACGTGGGGTAGACTTCCAAGACTTGATTCAAGAAGGAGCTATCGGGCTGCAACGGGCAGTAGAGAAGTTCGACCCAAATAGAGGATTTCGCTTCAGCACTTACGCGACCTGGTGGATTAGGCAATCAATCAGCCGCGCTGTTAAAGGCACGAGTACCATAATCCGGCTACCGATGTGCTTGAACCAGAGGTTAGACCAAATTAGGACGGCTTGCAGGCAGTTGTCCCTAAAGCTGGGGCGTACTCCCAACATCACTGAGCTAGCGGCAGAACTAGAACTAACGTCTTTGCAGATAATAAAATGCTTGAAGTGGGCGCGACAACCACACTCATTGAATGTAAGGCTAGGGGATAACCAAGAGATTGAAATAGGAGACTTGCTGCCGTCTTCTAGCCCCACACCAGAAGAGTTATTGATGATGCAAGAGGGTTGCTCTGTTGATTTAGAGGCACTATTAGCTTTACTTAAGCCGAAGTACCGCCAAGTGATAGTGCTGCGCTATGGATTGATAGATGGTCAAGCACTGACCTTTGCTCAGGTTGGTGCGTTGCTTGGCATCAGCAGACAGGGCGTACACCAAATAGAAGTCAGAGCGCTGGAATGCTTGCGCCAGCATCTAGGGGAGGCGATGAAAGTTAGTCAGGGCTAGCAGTTTAAGTATCAGGCGCGATCAAAGTGCCTTCGTGGAGTACCGAGAGGTTATGGTGGGTTTGTCAAATAGATTGTGTCAAGCATGATTCGTCAGGTAGGAAATCGCTCTTCAAAGGCGATCGCAAATTGATTCAAAGCAGCTTTCCAATCCTTTATCGGCATCGTCCACTTTTTAGAGAT